>Ga0209925_1001862_pt1 | contig 10492 bp, 5 predicted proteins | sample SalPonR2_A_D1_MG_FD_185702 | JGI IMG/M metagenome (GOLD analysis project Ga0209925, IMG submission 185702) | Salt pond soil microbial communities from South San Francisco under conditions of wetland restoration - Salt Pond MetaG R2_A_D1_MG... ...
TAATCCCCCTAAGTTTATTATTTATTTTACAATAAAATATTAGAATATAAAAGAAAATATTATCATTATTAAAAAACAGAGTAACATTTTAATAAATAAAAATATTATTGAAAAAGTAGAATAATCAATTAATATTAAATATGGATTATTAATTGGCAATTTTAGCTGATTAATAAAAGTTAAGAAAGAGAGATCTTTAAAAAAAAGGAGGTATTTATGAGCCAGTATCATGAACCAGTGGAAGATTTAAGTGATAACACAAAAGATTTTGTTAGAGCTTTAAATAGTTTAAAGGAAGAAATTGAGGCGGTAAACTGGTATCAGCAGAGAGTTGATGCAGCAAAAAGTCAACCATTAAAAAAAATATTAGCACATAATAGAGATGAAGAGATCGAGCATGCATGTATGACAATTGAGTGGTTAAGAAGAAATATGCCTGCATGGGAAGAAGAGTTGAAAACTTATTTGTTTACCAGTGATCCAATAACAGAACTTGAGGATTAAAAAGGGAGGGGGCTACCCGTCCCTTTTTCTTTCAAAAATCTCTACCAACATCCTTATCTCCTCTGCCGGAAAGGTTAATTATCACGAGATTATTTTTATTTTTTTCATTTTCTACTGCATAGGATAGAGCATGTGCAGATTCTATTGCAGGAATTATTCCCTCTTTTTCTGAAAGCAATTTAAAAGCATTAATAGCTTCTCTATCAGTAACTGCATTATATTTAACTCTTTTTATATCCTTAAGGTGAGAATGTTCGGGTCCGATTCCCGGATAATCAAGCCCAGCAGAAATTGAATAAGCTTCTCTTGGATTCCCTTTTTTATCTGTTAGACAATATGAATAGGTGCCCTGGAAAACGGTTGGTTTTCCAATTGAGAGAGTAGCTGCATTTTTATTTGTTTTTAATCCCTCACCCCCTCCTTCTGCTCCATATAAACTAACCTCTTTATTATTCAAAAAGCCAGAGAAGATCCCAATAGCATTTGATCCTCCTCCAACACATGCATAAATAGAATCGGGTAGACGTCCTTCTCTATCTAAGATTTGTTTTTTAGTTTCTCTTCCGATTACTGATTGAAAATATCTGACAATTGTGGGATATGGATGAGGTCCTACTGCAGAACCCAGTAGATAATAACTTTCAGGATTTTCTATGTAATACTTTAATGCACCATCTACAGCATCTTTTAAAGTTTGGGTGCCGGAAGAAACTTCTATTAGTTCCGCTCCAAGCATTTTAATTTTATCTACATTCATCTTCTGCCTTCGAGCATCAATTTTACCCATGAATATTTTACATTTTATATTAAAAAGTGCTGCTGCAGTAGCTGTTGCTACTCCATGCTGACCTGCTCCTGTTTCTGCTATTATTTCCTTTTTATTCATTTTTTTTGCAAGAAGAATCTGGCCCATTGTATTGTTAATTTTATGAGCTCCTGTGTGATTTAAATCTTCTCTTTTTAAATAAATTTTACTTTCGACAATTTTACTTAAATTTTTAGCAAGAAAAAGAGAAGAGGGTCTTCCGATATAATTTTTCTGATAAGATTTTAACTCTTTTTCAAAATTATTATCGATTATTGCTTTTAAAAACTCCTCTTCAAGTATTTTTAAGTTATTTTTTAAAATATCCGGAACATAGGATCCTCCATATATTCCGTACTCTTTTTTTTCAATTGTTTTTTTCATATATTTCCTCCTGGTATATTTTTTTAATATAAATTAAATTCATCAAATAAAAATAAAAGATATAGAAAAATATAGAAAATTAGATAGTTTGCAGGCCCGTATGTTAGAGAGCCTGCCACCAGGACCAATTAGAAAAAAAAGATTTTAAATTGGAATCAGATAAGCTGTCCGATGACTTTTTTAATAATTGTAAAATTAAACTGTAATATTCTATCTGACTCATAAGATTAATATAAATCATAAAAGATTCGTGTCAAGAAAAAAATAAGATGTTGAATAAAAATTGCATAGTGATAAAATTTTTATCTGAAAGGATTATATAAATGTATTATAAAATAGTTTTTAAAGGGTTGGAGAAGTCTTTTTTTTATAAATTTAATGACAGTAAAATCAGTCCTACTTTAGGACAGCAGGCCTTAGTCAATTTTAAAAGCAAAAAAAAAATAGGATATATTGTATCAAAAAAAATAGAAAAAATAGGCTTTGATAAAAATAAAGTAAAACCCATATTAAAATTAATGGAGCCTAAAATAAATAAAAATCTTTATCAATTAGCCATCTGGATTTCAGATTATTACATATGTTCTTTTGGAGATGTTCTTGATATGATTTACCCATCTTTTTCAAAAATCAAAAGGAGTATAAGATATAAAAAGGGTCCAAATTTTAATTCAGCTATTTTAAAATTAAAAATGGTATTTGAAAAAAATTCTTATTCAGAAAAGTATTTGATAAACAAATTACAAATTTCAAAACAGGAGCTTGAAGATGCAGTGCAAAATGAGATTCTAATTAAAGAAGATAAAATTAAAACAAATTATCTGAAAGAAAAAAAATTTATAAAATTGAATAACTCAAAAATAAAGGTGTCTGATTTACCAAAAAATGCATCAGTACAAAGAACTATTCTTAAAGAATTATTAAACAACCAAATTCTTGAATATGCTAAAATTTCAGAGAAAAGGTCTTCTATAAAAAGTCTGCAGGATAAAAATTTAATTAAAATTATTACAAAAAAAATAAAAAATAAAAAACACAACAGAAAAAATAAAATTAATTATAATTTAAACATTCTTTCGCAAAAGCAGAAAAATATTTATAAAAATATAAAAAACAAATTAAATAATGGGTTTTCTGTTAATTATATTTATGGAATTACAGGAAGCGGAAAAACCGAAATTTATTTTCATCTTATAAAAGACGTTTTGAAAAAAAATAAAAATGTTATATATCTGGTTCCAGAAGTAGCACTAACAGATCATTTAATACACAGATTAAAAGATGCTTTCGGGGATAATATAAATTTGAATCATAGTTATTTAAAAAAATCTAAAAAAAGAAATTCCTGGCTCAATGCTCATGATGGTGTAAGGCCAATATCCATAGGGCCTCGATCAACAATATTTCTTCCATATCATAATCTTGGATTAATAATTATAGATGAGGAACATGAATCTACCTATAAACAAAATAATATCCCGAGATATAACGGAAGGGATGCAGCAATAATGAGGGGGAAGATAGAGAAGATTCCTGTTATTTTGGGAAGTGCAACTCCATCTATGGAAAGTTTATACAACATTGAACATGGACGATATAAATGCTACAGACTTAAAGAAAGGTATAATAATGCAAAACTTCCAGAAATTAATGTTATAAACATGAAAGATATTAATGAAAGAAGCTCAAACTTTTACCCTTTTTCAAAGTCACTCATAGATAATTTAAAAATTAATTTAGAAAAAAAACAGCAATCAATAATTTTTCTAAATAGAAAGGGATATAAAACCTATTTAAAGTGTAAAACCTGTGGGCAAATTGTTTATTGTGATGACTGCTCAACTCCTCTTACTTATTATAAATCTGAAGATAAGTTAAAATGCAATATTTGTGATAGAAAATTTTTTATTAATAAATATACCTGTAAAAATTGTGGGAAATCTGATTTTAAATATTTTGGGGTTGGAGTTGAACTATTACTTGAAAAACTTGAAAATATTTTCCCGGATCAAAACATTCAAAAAATAGATGGAACGACTGTTCGAAACTCCAGTGGATATGAAGAACTCTTTAATAAGTTCAAAAAAGGTGAAATTTCAATTCTTGTTGGAACACAAATAATTGCAAAGGGACTTGATTTTAACAATGTTACTCTCGTTGGAATTATTAATGCTGATTCTATGATGAACATTCCGGATTTTAGAGCTAATGAAAGAAGTTTTCAGTTAATTAGTCAGGTTTCCGGAAGAGCTGGTAGAGGTCAAAAAGAGGGACGTGTGTATTTGCAAACCTATACTCCAGATAGTTATGTAATTGAAAACGCACTCAAAAATAATATTGATAGTTTCTATAAAGATGAGATTGAATATAGAAGAAAATTAAGATACCCCCCTTTTTTCAATTTAATTCGAATTATTTTAAATAATAAGAATAAAAAAGATATAAAACAGGACTCTTCTCTTTTAAAAAAAGACCTTAATATTTTTAAGCAAAAAGATATTAAAATATTGGGCCCAAAAGAAAACTTCATTTTCAAAAAGAATAAATATTATAGCATGGTTCTTTTAATAAAAGGGAAAAATCGCAAAAAGATGAATAACCTTACAAAAATACTAAAAAAGAATATACTTGAACAGGTGAATTCTCAATATATTATTGATGTTGATCCCTATCAGATGTATTAGCGAAATTTCATTATTTTATTTATAAAAAGAGTTACATACTTTTGAAGTACATTTTTTTCATTATCCTTGTATTCTGTATTTTGAGAAGGAGAGGATAGAACGATTGTTCCACAAATATCTTCTTTTGAAATTTTATATACTAAATCGTAATAAAGAGATTCGTTTGTATCCATATACTGCCAGTTTTCAAGGATTACAGCCTTATTTAATGGAGAATCCTCAATTTTATTATGATTTATTTTTATTCTTGAATCTTTTTCTTTATATATTCTATTAAATATTTTTAAGTTATACGATAGGTATTTATTTGGAATTATTTCTTTTATATTAGAGATAAATTCTTTAATCAAATCATCTATATTTTCAAATTCAAAATCAATAAAATAGAAAAACTTTCTCAAATTATCTTTTGATTTATGTAGATTGTCAGTTATAAATCCAGATAAAACATCTTGCTTCGTTTTTTTAATTTTCAAGTCCTTGCTCCAGCAAGCTACCTGGTTTCTTCCTCTTTGTTTAGCGTTGTACATTGCAATATCAGCCAGATTTATAAGAATATTTATCCACTGGCTATTATCGGGAAACATTGAACAGCCAATACTTATTGTTATTTTTCTGTTTGGAAGTATATTTTTTGATTCAATGGCTTTTCTAATTTCCTCAGCTTTTTTTAGAGATTCTTTTTTATCAATATTGCTCAAAAAAAGTATAAATTCTTCACCACCATATCTTCCAATTAGATCCTGGTTCCGTATGTTTTTTTTAAGAATATTAGCAATCTCTTTTAAAACAGCATCTCCCTTCTGATGGCCATAGGTGTCATTTACATCTTTAAAGAAATCAATGTCAACAATCATAAAGACTGCTTTTTTGTTTTTTTCTTTTAAACGACTTATTTTTTCTTTAACTTTTTTTAAAAAATGTTCCCGGTTGAATAATTTTGTCAAATCATCAAGAACAAGTGTATTGTGAACATTTGTGTAATTTATAAAAATACTTAAAAATTCTACATAAATTTTTACTTTTTTTACATAGTAGTTTTTAATATTTGATATAGGATATTTTGTATCAATATAAATATATCCATAATAATAATCCCTGTAGCTCATACTCTTTACTCTTTTTTCCTTGGCATAATATCTATTTTTATTATACGGGTTAATTATTGGGATTACTAATTTGGAGATGGGTTCCCCTAATCTGTAGTTTCTTTCAATTTGATATTCTCCATCAATATAACAGTTTTCCACCAGTTCTTTATCAATTGTTTCTGATTCCTTGTAGAGAGAATTATCTTTTATTTCTTTAGTTGTATTGTTATATGATATTTTGATTTTTGAAGCTGTGAAATAATTTTTTAAAAATTTTGAGATTATCTCCAAATAGTTATCGGGATTAGCTTCCCAGATTTCATCATTAATTATTTTTTGCTTATCTTCTGTAATTTTTTCATAAACAGTTTCAAATTTGCTAATATTTTTCTCCAGCAAATTAGTTAACGATTTTTTGTTTAAATTTAAATCTTTAATTTTTAACTTATTTTTGAATAACTCGATTAGTTTTTGTATCTTTTTTCTTTTAATCCAGGAATTTTTATATTTTTCAGGGGTTTTTTTATAAATGCCCCGTAAAGAAAAAAGAGCTAATAATAGATTATTATAATATTCCATAGTAGCATCCGCTTCTTTTGATGGTTTAAAATATTCTAAGAGAATATCTTCAAGTTCCAGGTAATTCCTGTTTTTTATTACATATTTTATAGCTTTGTTAAGCATTTTTTTCTTTTCAGCATCTTTTTCTTCAAGAAGAGCTTTATAATAATTCCAGTTTATGTCTTTATATTTTTCATACTTGGGAAATTGTTTTTTTATTTTTTGGAAAATCTCATAAGAGTTTTTTTTCTTTCCAACCTTATTTAATATCTCAATATAATCCAGATAGAGCTGAAGTTTATGTTCTTTTGAAATAGTGAGAATATTCTTATCTTCTAAATTATTAAAATGATCAATTGCTTTTTTTGTCCAGAAAGCACACTTATTATAATTATCATTAAATATGTAATACAACCCTTTTGTTTCAATATAGTCAGCCATGTATATTAATTGCTGTCTTTCATTAAGAGAAAGTATTTTTTTATAATATTTTTTAAATAATCTATAAGCTTTTTTCTTGCATCCAAGAAATGAAAATATTAATATTCCCCGATTATATATTGAAGATATTTCCGGAGTATCAAGTTTTTTTAGAGGGAGGATATTTTTTGCCATTTTAAAAAATTTAACTGCTTTTTCTGGGCTCCCATTTTCCAGCGTAAGTAGAATTATATTACCAAATGAATTTATAGCACTTTCTTCCCTTTTGTATTTTATCGACAGATTGATAACTTCTTCAAGGTCATCAATGATTTCATCTTTTTGATAGTTTAAATAATATTTTGGTATAATAATATTTTCTCTCATCCTAATCATTTCATCAATATTCTGAATTTCAAATGCAAGGGCATAAGCTTTTTCACGGTTAATTAGAGCTTGTTTATATTTACCGGTTTTTATATTGATTCTGGCAAGCTGGTCGTATACATGTATAAAAGCATTTTTGTTATTTAGGTTCTCTTTATTTAGTTTTTCCAGCATATTTTCTGCACGAGTACGGATTTTGTTTGTTTTGTTCATTCTGTTAAGTCTTAAAAAATAGTTATGAGCGAAATTGATAAGTTCTGATGAAAAACCATTTTTTAGAATATAAGAATATACTATATCATAATAGGATTCGCTTATTGAATTTTTATTCTGTCTTCCATAAAGCATTCCTTTTATATTAAAGAAGTAATATCTGAAATTGGTTAGATTATTCTTTTTGGCAAGCAGCGCGCCCTGTTTGGACAGTTTTGAAGCTTGGGAAAAATTGTTCCCGAAAATACTGGCTTTTGTATAATGTATATAGTAATAAAGAATATTCTTTGTAGAGAGATATTTTAAGTTGATATTAGAAAAAAAGTCAATAGCTTTCTTATGGTCAAGATTAAAATAATGGAAGATCCCCAGCAAAAGTTTTCCTTTCATATAATAAGATTTTTTGTTAATTTTTGAGATAGCATCTTCAAGATAGTTTTTTGCTTTTATTACTTCCTGTCTGTATACATCTCTTCGAAACTTTTCAAGAAGCAGGGCTGAATATTTTATAATTAAATAAAACTTCTTTTCTTCAAGTTTTTTCAGCTTGTTAATAATAAATAGATTATCTCCAAGAGAATAAGTTTCTTTTAATTTTTTTATTTTATGACAGAGGATTCTTTTTTTATATTTTTTCTCGAGGGACAGATTTTTTTTACAGAAATTTTCAAATGTTAAAAATTTAATTTTGAGAGTATTAACATTTTTTTGCTGGATTGATGATAACAGATTCTTTTTCACCAAAGAAGAAATAGCTTTTTTTATTCCCTTCTTTTTCTCTTTGTCCATAAGCGAAAGGAGAGATTCTTCACTAATGGCTCTATTTAAAAAGATTAGCATTGATAGGATTAAGACTTCATTTCTGTTTAGATCTTCGAGTATTTTTTCAAGCTGTGCTTCAAAAGAAAAGCTGAAATCGCACTCTTTTATTTGATCTATATTATAAACATATTTCCCTTTGCTATACTTTACAAAGTCATTTTTAATCAAGTAATCCAGAAAACTAAAAATTGATATATATTTTCCGTTACTCTTTTTGTGCACAACATCTATTAAATCGGAGTAATTCTCAATAGTTTCTTTTTTAACAAGGAGCATTTTTGAAATTATTTGCTTCATTTCTTCTTTTGATATAAAATCATATTCAAAAAATCTTAGAGCATAATTCTCTTTGCTTATATATTCGCTAAAGTCAAATCCTTTCTTTTCATCATAAAAAATCCAGGATATAGAGGAAAGCTTGGTAGATGAAAGAAGAAAAATAAAAAATTCAATCTGATTATCACTCAACGTTGAATACTTGGGGATGTCTATAAACAGATTCAGTTCTTTAGAAAAAGAATTCAAAATTGAAACAAACTTGTTGTAGGTTACAAACTTATTATTTCCATCTAATACAGAAAAGTCCTTGTTTAATATAGAGCTAATTATTTTGTCTTCGGATGGTACAAACTTGTTTTCAACGTCATACCCGCGAAGATTACTAACCAAATTAAACAACGTGTCATAGATATTGTTAGAAATGACCTTCAGCCTTAAATAGTTATTAAATTTGAAATAATCTACGATTCTAAAATATATTGGAATTGCTTCTGAATAATCATCTCCTACTATAAAAAACACCTTTTCTTTGAAGTTGTAATTTTCATAAAAGTCTATTACCTTTTCATATTTATTTCTCAATCCAGAATTTAAGGGTGTTAAAAATTTAGAGGTGTTATACTTCAACCATGTTGGCGAGATCTCTTCTTCTTCAAATAGATTATTGTAAATATTGATTATTTTGGATAGATTGCTTCCCTTCTTGAGATCGATTTTGCTAAAAACTCTATCTATGAATGATTTTAAAGTTTGAAAAGATGTGTTTTTGAAATTTCTTTTAAGCAGCTGGAAAAGCTCACGCCAATCTTTTGCTTTTTTTATATTACTTATTGATTCGTTGCTGTTAAGCTGTTCAGAAATTCCAAAATCCAGAAATTTAACATTCAGATCTTTTGTTATAAAAATATTGTGATTTCTTATATCATTATGTAGAACCCCGTTAAAATGGATATAGTTAAGGGTTTCAATAAGCTGGCCGACAATTTTAACCCATTCGGATTCTTTATCGATTTTTTCTATTGAACCCCCCAGGTTTTCCCCTTTTATAAACTCCATTGAAAAAAGATAATACTTGGGGGATACAAATCTTCCGTCTATTGACCAGATCTCATTAAACTCATAAACATCAACAATATAGGGATGCTTTAAAAACTTTAATAGAAGATATTCCTGTTTAAAATATTTTAATGAAGGGGTTTCAGAAGAATCGAGGTTTATAATTTTGATTATTACTTCAGAATCCTCTTTTAAGTCAACAGCTCTATACACAATCCCCATAGAACCTTCATCAATTTTTTCCAGAATTTTAAATTTGTTATTTATTGTTTTCATATCTTATATTATAATAATAAAACAAAAAACAAGCAACATTTATTTGAAATGTTTCACGTGAAACATTTCCGAGATTTGATTTGAAAAAGAGCTGCTTGGATGGTATTATAGTTGGTATTAAAATATAAGGGAAGGATATTATGGGCAAAATTGTTTCAATTGTAAACCAAAAAGGTGGTGTCGGGAAGACTACCACAGCTGTTAATATGTCAGCCTGTTTGGCTGTTAAAGATAAAAGCGTTCTGCTTGTTGATCTTGATCCTCAGGCCAATGCGGTTAGTGGTGTTGGTATTGATAAGAACTCTGTGGATCTCTCTATATATGATGTCCTTGTGTCTGGAGAAGATATTGAGGATGTTATCATAGACACGGGTATAAAAAACCTTTCAATGATTCCGTCTAAAGGAGAGTTGAGTGGTGCTCAGATTGAACTGGTCAATGTTTTAAACAGAGAGAGCATCCTTGGGAAAAAATTAAATAAGATACAGAAAGATTATGATTATGTTGTAATTGACTGCCCTCCTTCGCTGGGGATTTTAACTATTAACGCCCTTGTTGCCTCGGATTCTATTGTAGTACCAATTCAATGTGAATATTATGCTCTTGAAGGGGTGGCGCAGTTAATGCATACCTTTAATTTGATAAAAGATAATATAAATGAGGATCTTGAGCTCGAAGGAGTTCTTTTAACAATGTTTGATTCCCGGATTAATCTTGCCCATCAGGTTGAAGATGATATTAGGAAATTTTTTAAACAAAAGGTTTATGATACAAAAATCCCCAGGAATGTAAAAGTAAGTGAGGCTCCATCCTTTGGGCTTCCCGTAATTTTTTATGATGTAAAATCTAAAGGGGCTGTTTCTTATATGGATTTTGTGGAGGAGGTACTTCAAGATGAAAAGAAAAGCGTTGGGTAAAGGACTGGATGCTTTAATTTCCTCATCAAACAAGGATAGTGAGCTTAGAAAAGTAAAGCTGGAAAACATTGTTCCAAATGAATACCAGCCAAG
>Ga0209925_1001865_pt1 | contig 10478 bp, 10 predicted proteins | sample SalPonR2_A_D1_MG_FD_185702 | JGI IMG/M metagenome (GOLD analysis project Ga0209925, IMG submission 185702) | Salt pond soil microbial communities from South San Francisco under conditions of wetland restoration - Salt Pond MetaG R2_A_D1_MG... ...
CCCCCCCTTGCCGGAGTCTATGACGCTCCTTCCCCTTGGTCCCCTTCCTCACCCCTTTTTACGCACTCCACCACCTTGGCTCCCTCTTGAAGCTATATCCACTCAGTTCTCCTCTCTCTCTCTCTCTCTTCCCCCCTCCTTTTACTATCAGAGGGAAGAACATTTGCTTGCGGCCCGTTGCCTCAAGTCCTTGAAAAAAGTGCAACATTTTCCTCCCCATCCTCCTGCCCTCCCCCCCTCCGGCCTTGGTGACCTCTCGTACACGACCTGCCCGCCCAGATATAACGCTGACGGCTTCGTGTACAACCGGAAGAAGTATCCGGGTGCCGATTTACCTGGAATGGGCGTTTACTACAACGGTGACATTCAACCGCACCATAACCCATCGACACGAAGTGGGCCCTCTTTCTCTCCCTGCTGGTACCCATCCTTCCAACACGCCGTGGCTCCCTCCCTCCCAGCGTACCATCCTGCGGCTCTGCCTGACCACCCTTCGTATCACATGCCCTGGGGGGGCATGGCACCCTCTTATGGGCCGCGCCCGGCCTTGTCCACTCATTTCCTGCCGACCCCTTCGTGGGATGGACGGCGGGGGCGATAATTCCTGCTCCTGTTGCAATCCCTACATACTGCTGTTCGTCCGAATGCAAACGTCGTGAAGTGTGTAATGTGCAAAAATGATAAGATACGACGGTGTTCACAAGCATATGTTGCTTGTGCCCAGTCTGTGCGCCGCGCGACGTCTTCAGATAGAGGAAATGACCCTTGGGGAAGATTCATAACATCGGTAGCATTTTTGAAAGCTACTCGTGTGTTATTGGAGAGTGGCACGTTTGACGTTGATAGCCATAAGGGCACTTTCTCCACAGAATTAGAAAAGCGTCATGAATTTCGAAAGTATTAGCTTTGACGCAGACATATAAGTAAAGATACACTGTCTTCTAGGAAGGTGGTATGTTTCGCTAGACGAAGTTAAATGAGAATCTTACAGTGCACCTCCTGGAGTTCGCATTGCTTTCCGTTCTCAATTGCTTTCAAAACTCCCTTGTCGCCTCCTCGACCCTCACTCCAAGATACATTCCATAGAATCTAAATCAATACAATGCACATTGGTGCATCGATCGACCGTGGTGATTTCGCCTGTTTCTTCCAAAGTGTATGTACATCCATCCAGCTCGGGACTTCTCGTATCCCTGTCCCTGTGACTTTCTCTCCTCCAATCATTCAGGATATTCTGAAGAGGAGGTATTCCCGGACTCGATTCCTTCAAGAAGCTAGTATGAATCTAAGAAATCAAACCTTGCAGCAATCCAGAATACAAGTTGAAGCCCACGTAAACGCTCCACATGTATTAAATGCACAACCTTCGCTATGATTTCGGGTAGGCGGGCGTTTGAAGTCGGCGCTTTACCCGTGCTATCAGCGAGAGAGTAATTTACGATCCTCCTTTCCTTGATCTTGCCATTTTTCCCTAACATGCCATCGCACGCATATGCACATAAATTCATGGTTGGTGATCACATGAGGTTGCTTGATCTTAAAAAGACATAAAAAGCAAAGGCGGGAGCAAGAGTCGGAGCAGGATCTGCTTCCCTCGGCGACGCGGTTTTGATTATCTGATTATTTGGATCACTTTTGGTTTTTGAAGCAAAAAAAGATCACGATTTCCTTACATAACCCTCCAAATCTCTCTTCTTTCCATTTCAAAGTTTAGCTTGACGTTATTGCTACCGCGGACATTTTTCATGTGCTCCCAAATTCGGCGAGAAGGGGGGCTCGATAGTACCCACAAATTTCATAAATTTCACAAAACAAAAATGCACACTCGGATGATAATATTCTATATCCTCATGCCATTAGCACGACCATTGTAAGAGTCAGAAAAGAAAGGACGAGTGAGATTTGCCCGTGGGTAGCCTATCTGCCACGCCCCTATTCTCTGTCAAATAAGGAAAGCATCTGTCTTGAGGCATTCGGTGGTTGGGGAGTTACTCCCGCGCCCCTGGATCTCTAGGTGTCAAGTCCCCCTTCCGGATAATCACCGTGCAAAACCATAAAGACCATATGGCACGCGTAATCATGCTCAGGGACCTTGTAGACGGACGTATGACACTCGCGGTGTGCATCGGAGGACCTGATTTTATCGTGATGTGTGACATGTGGTGACTTATCCAGGACCGCGGTACTCGGCCAACCGCTCGAGGCATGTTTCAGCGTGTTAACGGAGAGACGTACTTAACATTGGGGACAGTGCCGGTGCGGGATGGACGACTCCATGTTCTAACATTCAAGTGCTTGATTTCTCTGCTTTGGTTCCATTGGACGTGGGGCAGTCCGGCTTTGCATGGATATTCGGTTTCTTAAGCCGAGTCATGCCCGAGAAAGGGGGTTCTGCAAGTCTTTACGAAATGTTCTGTCGCGCTGATTCCCACCCACCAAAAACTCCACCCACACAGGTGAAATCGTTGCGCCACACGTACACACTAACTCAAATGTCGGAGCGGAGCGAAGAAAGGGAGGGCAACCCAGACAAAGACGTGGGAGAGGATAGTTCTCAGAGAAAAGGACAGAGTGCGATGAAGGTAAAGGAGGAAAGGAAGGTGAGAGAAAAAAAGACAAAGCGAAAAGATTCACAGGTTGGAAAGAGCAAGGTTAAGGAGTTGAAAGAGAAGTCGGATGGGAATGAAGAAGCGCCGAAGGACCAAACAGGGCACGAGACGAGGGAGTGCTCTGAGGTCGCCAAAACGGAAAGTCTTGCATCCGCGGTGGATCAAGAGCTGGATCGTGAAAAAGCTGAGCCCGATGAGGCGATGCCACGTCCGAATATACCGAAAGGCGGCACGTCCGAAGGCACCCAGCGCCTTGCCAGGGGCCGGGCTTGTCTGGAATGCAAAACCAGTAAGGTAAGTGAAACTGCATGGTTTACGGGGCGAAAGGTTGTATGTCTCGATCACAAGTAATTGGGGACGGTGATTGGAAAGTTATTATTTCTAAAATAAGGGCGCACAATAGATTGTGGGACGGAATGACCAGGGAATAGTTGTAGCACCAGACATAATTGAAGAAATTGGAGCCCATACTAGCAGAGGAAATTGCTTGATAGATTTGATGATTGACTCGTAGAGTTCAGAAGAGACAAAGAGAGGGGATCATTGTCGAGCAGGTCTTGGTCGTTTTCATCTTACAAATCTCCCGTCTTCCTCTCTTTTTTTCTTTCTCCCCTCCCCCATCATCCTTTCAACCCATTTTGCGCAGGTCAAATGCGACAAGGCGCAACCGCGATGCCAGCGATGCGTTCGCCACGGCTTTCTATGCCTCCCTCAAACTCGAGGACAGGGACGGCCGGCAAAATGGAGGTAAAGAGGGGTCGGGAGAGGAGGGAGAGGAGGCGAAAGCCTTACTAGATTGCACATCGGTGGCCGCTTGTCTTCCTGTGTCAAAGTCTATCTCCTCGTCTTGGGCTGCTGTGGATGTCTCATTCTCTTATCTTTCACCGTGCAGGCTGTACCTGGCCGCCGACGACGCGGTCCAGGACGGCAAAGACGTGCTGGCCACGCAGTCGAAAGCATTGCTCCTCTCGTCTTCCCAAGCACCGCCTCCGCCGACGTCAAACTCTGCCTCTTACGAGCCTGCCCTCCCGCCCTCCCTCCTTCCCTCCTTCCCTTCCTCTTTCCTGCCCAATCCGGCGTCGGTGGGCCCTCTCCTTCAGCTTTCTTCCGCAGCCACCACCCCTCCTCTCTCCTCCATCTCCTCGGCTCCCTCCGTCTCCCCTCCCTACTACCCCAACCCTTTGGGGAAACGCGAAGAGCACCCCGTCAATGAGGTGCGTGGCGATGCCTTCCGAGGTCTTGCTTGTCCAGTTGCTGCTCCCTTGTCTCATTCGGCCTTTTTCGCTCCTGGAAATGGATTTTTGTGGTTTTTTTCGGGGTTGGCGCTTTCTCGGGGCGTGGTAACTTCTGCGTTTCCCCCTGTTTTCGTGCTCGGTCCTTGAAGGTCTTATGAGCGCCTTTCCTCTCTTGATCTACATGTCTCTGGTCCATTTTTTGGTGTCTTTTTACAACCCTTGTGTTTTTTCCCCCCCACCCGTTGTCGTATGTGCCTCTTTGTTTTGCTTCTGCGCCTACAGCCTGACGTCCTGAGATTTTTATAAACCCCTTTCTTTGTTGACTTTCCTCCATTCTTGTTGCGGATGCTTGCATTTTTCCTCCCCTGTGTGGGACGTCCATATCATCCTGTGCGTCCTAAATGTCGTACTCAACGATCGTCCCATTTCCCTTGTCCTCCCTTTTGCCTCGTCCCACGTCCTCCACAACAACAGGTGGAAAGTCAAATGCTGGCGGCCCGTTCCCTCAAACACTTGAAAGACGGGCATGCCTCATTCCCTTCTTCCTCGACTCCCGCCTACGCGTCCTCCTCCTTTCCATCGCGCGGTCCCCCCGCCTCGGAGGGTCGTCTCTATGGCCCCATGCACGGCAGCATGAACCCGAACCTCAGCAGCGGTTATGGGGGCAATTTCCAGTCACACCTGCTGCCGCCAGGATATCAAAATTACCCAAGCTACGGGAACATTAGGGAGATGCATAGCTTAGCCCCGGCCTTCCCACCCTACCACCCCGGTCCGGGCGCTTTCCATATGCAGCATGTTTATCCGAATAATGCCGGCCTGACCGACGTCCCGTCACCCTTGCCGGCGCCCTCCTCCTACCCTCCTTTTCCTTCCCCTTCTTCCGTGGCAGCTTTGGACGGGCCTGGTAGCATGGTTCGAGATACTTCCATGCCCGGACTAGGGCTCCGAGATGGGCGGCAAGGGAATTGGGTCGATCCTCACCACCCGCCCCACCAGCACGCATCGATGCAATTCGTATCGCAACAGCAGCAGCGAGAGCAGCAGCTCCGACACGGACAGGGGCAGCCGTACCACCCACAGCAAGCAACACATTTCCATCAAGACGCGCGGCAGCCATGGTGGCAGCAGCATCTGCGGCCTCCCCACCCGGTACCGCAGGGAACATTGCAGTGCCAACAGCAACAACTCATATTTGAACGGCAACATGAGCTGCAGCAGCAGCGACAACGACAACAGCAGCAGCCACAGCTTGGACTGATGTGACCTCCTATATATCTTTTGTGCTTGGTGTGATCAAAAGACTCAGAACAGAAGTGACAGAGACGAATCCAAACGCATCACCCTAAGTACCGTTATCACGCCAATAGCGTACGTGAAGGCCGAGAGAGGTGCATAACCGCATAACTCTGCTTTCGTGCAGGGAAGTCAGCGAAGATTAGTATCCATTGTGATGTGCTCAACAAGGGCCACGGCACGAGTTGTTCTTGAGACGCGAATGCATGAGTCCTGACGCGACAAATGTCAATAATACACTACGAAGCGCCCCAAAGTTATCGATATGATTAGAGCAATATGTTACATCCCTTTAAAAAATGTGGTCAGCCTGAATCATGCACTACGACTTCTTTTCCTTTCTTATTCCGATTTTATAAAACTCCGCAACATATCTAGATGTCTTTCCAGATCACTTTTCAAACGCGACCTGTGCGACGATTTTGTGTGCAATTTTTCCTCTTACTCTTCCACGTCGTAATATGCGCATACATTTTCCAGCCTCGATGCCTCTCTTCTATCGCTTCCAAATTTCTCTAGTAGCCTCAATGATTTTGCCTTGAAAGCCCTCAAATCGGGTAAAAAACTACACATATCACGTCACTTCTTTCCATGTCCGCGAGCTCAGCTTGACTACAGACGTCTCCCAGCTCAAAAAAATATCTCACACTGTGCTTTGCCAAAAGAGATCAAATTCCGGGACCGGATCAGTCTTAACAACGGAAGTGCCAGGGGTCATCAAATAATTCACTAAATTTTTTAAAAAAAATATTCATTAAAAAATAACGAACACACACATAAATAATGGCAACGAGCGATCGAGGCTTGCAAGCAAGCACCACAATGTATGGTCTTGCACAATGGAAACCCGAAAATCTGTAGAAGCAGTACACATTAGCCGTAGATGTGCTCGTTTATTCCGGAATAATCGGTCAGGGTTTTAGGGCTTACGAGAGAGGTCGTCTGTATAGCTCGCGTAGTATCTTGGATTTCATGCTTGTAACTTTGCATCGTTGGTTCGCGAAAAAGAGGAACTTTTGTGCTAGAACGTGGACGTTAAGCAGACAAGATGAAAACAAGAGGGCAGGGTCTTGGCGAGAATCAGTTCTGAATAGGCATTTTGTGAGATATCCTTTTCAGAGTGTGCGGCTTGTGCACTCAGGCCATTTAGAACATATGCTCATCCTGGGTATGCTGCGAACAATTCAGTCGTCGTGTTTTCTCCAATTTTCTGCAATTTTGACAAGCTCTTCTTGGTGTGCTTGAATGTCGTAATCGTGGTGTTTTTATGTGAGTGTTTGCTCATTTATGACTTCATCTTTTCAGCGATTGATATTCATTTTCGTACCCTATAACAAGGCATGTCCTTCCACAACGAAAAAATTATTCCTATTCCCTCAGTTCTTCAATTTCTTTTAAATTTCGCGTGACTGTCGTACAACTCAAAGCTTGATTTAACGAGTTCCGATTAATCACACCTCAACGTTTCAACGTTGATCATCTTGCGAGCGGAGAGTCACGATCACTCCCCAGGCGCATGGAACCATCTTGATACCAACCTTGATCGGCTGCCGTCCATCTTCATGCTTTTTCTCTTTCGAAAGTCTGCTTGGTGCACCGCCGTCAGGAAGCCAGATTGAGCACTGTACCGTGTGCGCGACCTTCGAGAGAACGCTTTTGCCCATCGCTTCAAGGACGACGCCATTATTCGTCAAGTCCAGCCACTCACTCAGATGACGGCCTATAATGGGGCTTCTGACACCTTGAGTGGACACTGGATGCAAAATGGTCTCTGCTTCCGCGTTGGCATACAGAATGCGCCCTCCTGCCTCGTACGAAAGCAAAAACATGGCAACTGGCGCCGCCTCTACCATTGCCTTGAAGACTTGAAGCCTTTCGAACTCCCTACATTCCTCTTCCTCCTTCATACGCTGCCGCTCTCGCGCCAATGCACTATATGTACGTGCCCGAGCCTTCTTGAAAGCAAGTTGTTCTTCAACTGGCATCGTGGAATAATCAATGTTAGGCCTTCGCTTCCTCTTCTTCTCTGACGCATCTGAAAGTCCACGTGCATCTTCACCTTTCACTGTCAAGTGGGCCCTAGACGCGCTGCTCCTTCTTGTGCTAGCCGATGCCGTGTCTGCACTGCCACGTTTATCAATCGGCAGGGTGTAAGGCTTCAAGGCCGCTGAAAACTGGGTCATTCGGCCTGGTGCGAAGCTATCCGGACCGGTAGGACTGATTCGTCCGGCCCCCGTGGGCAAGATTACTTCTAAATGAGAGCCAGAAGCCCGCGTTGCCATAGCTTCAGTCTTTGTGCAGTCACTCAGGTAGCTCTGATCGCCTGGAAAAACTGACCCGAATTTAGGCATGGGGACGTCGACCTCGTTCATCATGGACGAGGTAGAGGACAAAGGAGACGAAGACGATGATGCTTGCGAGGAGGTGCTGCACGACGAGAAAGATGAAGAGGAAGAAGAAGACAGGTATCTGATGTTTGTCCGTGAACGGGGAGAGTTGTCACCCTGATCGTACCCAGAAGTTTGAGTGTCGATGTCCCAAGCTTGGCATGACTTCAAACCATCAGCAGTGAGGCAGAGACCAGTAGAGGCAGCGTTCAAGCTCTTTGGAACGTATGTGGGAGCATCCTTCCCTGTATCGATGGATGCTCTTCCTGAGCTTCTCTGCCGAGGCTCCTCTTCGCTTTCTCTTCCGTTTTCATCCTCCCCAGGAGTATCAGACGTGTTGCATGCATTGTTACCGGATGACGGTACTGCCAATGACAACAAAGTCTCAGAAACCGACGTTTCCGAGGATGTGCTCTGACCTTGCGATGAACGACATGTCTTTATCTTACCAGCGGCCTTTACAAGCGACAAGAAGCCACTCAATTTTTGTCGGCTAATGTTACTGGGAGCCGGATCTGAGATGGAGGAGACTGTACGTGTCGTCCCCAAGAAAGACATGAATCTGTGTATGGCGAGAGCATGTTATAAGGCAGAGTGTGGGATTTTAAAGGATTTCTCGCATTCGTATGATGTGTTCGATAACTCACGTTAGAACGGTAAAATGACGAAGCGCTCACGACGGCACGGTCAAATTCGCCAATTACCAAGACAAGTTGTGCATGTAAATTCGGCACTAATTGAGCACGAGTTAAGTGCTTTTAGATGCTAGCCATTACGTCCAGCCTGGCAAAGACTGGAAAACAGAGTGTTTGGCCGCCGCCAAGCATGTGCTGTCAGAGGAGAACTTTCTGAAGCGGACCGGGGTCTATGTATTCGACTGAATATTCAGCGCTCGAGATGCGATCGGCCCCGAGCGAATTCACCCGAAAACGACGGAGACTAAAAATGAATCTTACTATATTTTTCTCCCATCCTCGACAATGATACCAGTCGCTTCGCAAAACAGCCACTTTGAGTGAGGTTACTTGCATCTATGTAGAAAGCACAACACGTGATGGATTGTGTGTGCCACGTTCTGGTTGGCAGGCAAGAAAGGAGACTCGGCATTTCTCTTGTCATTCTCGGGAGTTTATATTTTGTCGTTGGACTTCTCGCAGCCACCTGCTGGGTGAATACCATGATCTTTCAAATAGAAACAGAACGAAAATTTATCCTAGGTCAGATGACTTTCAGATGGTGGCTATACATACATAGCGGGAGAAAGGAGCTTTTAGCACGTTTCATGGACACGTCTTCTTCTGGATGAAGAATGATAGACGACGCCAGGCTCGAGAACAACACATTGCGTGGACAGCACCAAATGTGTCCTGTCGGATCTCAGATCGAATCTTCCTTACATAGCGGCAGAAGATGTACCACGCTGCACTTTGAGTTGGGTATTATTCTCTTGAAGATGCGACACCCAGGTTTGGGAGCACTGTGAGCACACTTCTTCACCTTTCGCCGTTCCACGTGCTCCCCCGTCTTGGCGTGTAATGGGCTTCATTCGATATGGGCCAGAGAAACATCAGGAAAGAGGCTGTTGTTCAATCCATGCGCGTAAATTTGCTTCTAAAAAGAGCTGATAGACGTGATAAGGTTGTGAGAACTATTAGCGGAGCGGGAGACCTGAGAAAAACGCATCGCAAAGTGGTCCGCGCGTGGAGAATGCTACGACGAAGGGGGTGATTGAGATTCTCGATCAAGATGCATTGCCTAGCATAGAACCAAGATCGGATGTATATTACAAATCGTAGTGAAAATGACTAAGCCATCCGACAAAAAAAGGCTTGGAGAATAGCGGCACTCAGGATGGAAAAGCAGTACTTTCTGCTTACTAAAACGGTGCTTCAAGCTTTGTTGCCTTTTTCATTCGCATTTCGAAATGATGCAGTTGATGTTTATCATGAAGTTATTAACTTAATTCTCATCATCAATCGAGAAAAAATAAAAAGAAAAGAGATCAAGAACGAGGGAGCTGACAGTCAGAATGCATCGTGATCTCTCGAGAGTTGGATAAGCCATGACAGCCGTGCAGGTCTCATTAACCTGCACCTGGATGTGTAGGAGCCAAAACGGAGTAGGGGCGAAGCTGACTCCTTGAGATATCGTAGTGTTCAAACCATCTTTCTCCTCCATGTGCGCATGCACCAACGTAGGTAATTCTTCGACCGCTGAAAGAGATTCTGTGTATAAGTCTGACATAGTAGAAGACCGGAATTTATCCTCATGCATCTATGAGGAGTGCCCTTAGAGCAAGCAAGGAGGCAAAAAGGAAAGAAGGAGGTGGGAGGCGGAATGAGGAAAAGATGTGATGTGAAGATCGAACATTTTCAAGGTCATGGGCTAAGCGCGACACAGTTTTTGATAGCAAGTATGTAAGATATTCGTTTGAGAGTGTGTGGCTTGTACACTCGGGCCATTACGGTAGCAACATATGCTCATCCTGGGTATGCTGCAAACAATACCACTGTCGCCCGTTCATTCGTTGCTTTTCTCAAGTGGTGCAAGCTCTTGTCGGAGTGCTACAGGTCGTACATACTTCATACATGGCATCTTGATGTGAATGTTTCCTCACTATGACATTCATTCTCCGCGATTGAATTTCATTTCGTGCCTTATGACACGGCATGTCCTTCCACGAAGAAATCGCTATTTTTTTTGCTTTCTTTACTTTGCCCTTATATGTTTGGTGACTTTTCCAGGGCTGGAAGCTTCATTCAATGGGTTTCACATAATTTGGTCAATCTTAGAAAATCATAACTCAATGTTGATCATCTTGCAGCCAAAGAGTCACGATCACTCCCCAGGCGCATGGAACCATCTTGATACCAACCTTGATCGGCTGCCGTCCATCTTCATGCTTTTTCTCTTTCGAAAGTCTGCTTGGTGCACCGCCGTCAGGAAGCCAG
>Ga0209925_1001868_pt1 | contig 10471 bp, 12 predicted proteins | sample SalPonR2_A_D1_MG_FD_185702 | JGI IMG/M metagenome (GOLD analysis project Ga0209925, IMG submission 185702) | Salt pond soil microbial communities from South San Francisco under conditions of wetland restoration - Salt Pond MetaG R2_A_D1_MG... ...
TGATGAGTAAACCTGTTGCAGCAAGAGGTATTGGTTCAGTGATCCAAAGGATTGCTGCAGTAATAAGAATACCAAGCATCATTTTTCCATTTTCAGTTAATCCAGGTGGAGAATAAGGAATAATGTAAAATAAAAAAAGAATGAAAAAAGCGATGAAAAGAGAGATGAGGTTGAATCGTTTTGAATGAACGAATGGAGCGTAAAGTTTGGACGAAAGTGTCATTGTCTATTTTAGCGGGTAAAACGTTTTTTTCTTTTATGATTTGCGATTATTCTTTTCGATTCCGATATAATTCTTTGTCAACAGTTCTAATCATAGATTTTAAATCGGCTTCTTGTTGATCTAAGAATTCATAGATGTCTTTGATGTTTTCTTCTGGATTCTGTAAAATCTCATTGTAGTTAACAAATAGTTCGCTACAATCTGATCGATCTGTTATTTGTTGTTTGATAAATGAGTTGAGTTTGAGAAAGACGTCTTTTGTTTCATTTCTGTTTTCATCTGTGATTTGTGCCATTTTTTCCATGGAATCAAGGATTTCTTCAATGTTTCGTTCTGAGTAAATAATGTTATAGTTTCCATTTGGAAGATATTTGAGTCCATACGCCGTGATTTTAATGACTTTTCCCGTATATTTATCGAACGGAAACTGTTTTTGCATGAGTTTGTTAATGATTTTTCCGCCTTCAAGTTCATAGTATCCTTTGGGATTGTTTTTATCAGCTGGTCTTTTTTTATCAGCTGCAACTGGGTATCCTCCATTATGAAGGATTTGCATAAGCATTGATGTTCCTGATCGTTCAAGACCAGAAACAATATAGTTTTTTGTAGAATCTAATTCCATAGACCATTCCATGTTTAAATGATATTTTTTTCTTTTAATGCATCGATTACTTGCTGAGCGCATTCTTCAACATTATATTTATCCGTGTCAAGAACAATTTCAGGGTTTTCTGGTTCTTCGTATGGTGCATCGATTCCGGTGAATTGTTTGATTTCTCCTGCTCGTGCTTTTTTGTAGAGTCCTTTTGGATCGCGTTCTTCACAGGTATCTAGTTTTGCTTGACAATGGATTTCAAAGAATCTTTCTTCTGGAAGAAGATTTCGGCAGAAATCTCTGAGCTTTTGATAGGGTGAAATGAATGCGGTAAGAGTAATAACACCGGCATCAGCGAAAAGGTGAGCGACTTCACTGATTCTTCGAATGTTTTCATTTCGGTCTTCTGGACTGAATCCAATGTCTTTATTGAGCCCGTGTCGAACATTATCTCCATCGAGAACGTAAGCAAATTTTTTGTGTTCATGCAGTTTGTATGCGACTTCATTTGCAATTGTAGATTTTCCACTGCCTGATAGGCCAGTAAACCAGAGTACTGCTCCTTTCTGATGTAGTAAGTTTTCTCGGTTTTCTTTTGTGATTTTGTGATCATGCCAGGTGACATTTGTTGCTTTTTGTTCTTTCATAATATTTTCCTTCAAATTATTTTTTATTATTTTGATAAATAAGTAACGATTTCATTAACAAAGGATTCTGTTTTTTCTTTAGGAAGTATTGCTCCGAGGACTTCTTTTTTTCCGCCGCATTTAAAACCATATTCTTTTCCTTTTTTTATCATGGGTTGCATGTCGTTATCTATGGTTCGAACGTAGAGTTGATCTTCACTATCAAAATAGCCTTTGTTGACGACCACGGCATCCTGATTATTCGTCCACGCTAGTTTTCGAGTGATGGTTGAAATGATGTTTGATTTGGTATTCATGGTTTTCATGATAATGCTATCTGTTTTGTCAATCGATTCATCAAGAATAGTGTTAATTTCTTCATCAAGTTCAGTTAGATTATTGTTCCAAGTAGTATGTTCTAAGATTGCTTTGTGTCCTGGATGATCGATAAGATAGTATGGTGCTTGTTCTACTGCTTTTTTATCGCCTTTTTTGTAGTTTGAATCTAGTAGGTAGGCCATTTTATGTAAATCATCAAATGTGAGATTGTGTTCTTTGCAGAATGAATCTATGATTTTTGAAAAATGAGGATTTTTTTTGATTTTTTGTTCGTGATCCCCGATGATTCCAAGGATTCCATACAAGTTCACGTCATTTCCGAGGTAGTCATTGACAATCCAGCTGGCGCTGGGGTATTCATCTGGATCTTCACCCTTGATCACCGGGTTGTGATGGAAGACTTCTTTTATGACTTTTCCTAAGTGATGATCAAATATGAGTACTTTTGATTCTTTTGCAAGATTTAATATATTTTGTTCTGGAAGGCTCATGTCCACAACGATGACAAAATCAAATCCTTTGCATTCGTTTAGTTCTTCATCAGTGAGAAAATAGTTTCCAAGTGTTGGAGTTTTATTGGTTGTTATTTTTTTTCCTAGTTTATCTATTACAAGTTTAGCACTACAGATTCCATCAGTATCCCAGTGATGGATGAGTAGTCCTTTTCCTTTCAAGTTATCAATCATGTTGAATTCACCTACTTTCGTATCATTCCTGCTCCAACAGTTTCATTTGTATCTGGATCTATGAAAATAACACAGCCTGTTGATCTATTTTCTTTGTATTCATCATAAAACAATGGTTTTGCGGTTCTGATTTTTACTCTGCCGATTTCATTAAGTTTCAAATTCTTTGCTTTTTCAATTCTGTGTAGTGTGTTTATATCAAGCTTGTATAAGATTTCTTTAACAAGACATCTGGTTTCATTTGTGGTATGTCTCACAATATATTTTTTGCCCAGTTGAAGTTTCTTTTTGTTCATCCAACATATCATCAGATCGATATCCTGATTTATTAATGGTACATTGTTTTCCCGTACGATCATATCTCCTCGGCTGACATCGAGATCGTCTTCTAGTTGTATGGTTGCTGACATTGGCGGAAATGCTTCTTTTACTTTCTTATTATGCTGGTTTTCTATTGATTTGATCTTTGTGGTAAACCCTGATGGAAGCACTTTTACGTTGTCGCCAGGTTTGAAGATACCACTTTCTATTTTTCCTGCGTATCCTCGATAATCATGATATTTGTCATCTCTAGGGCGTATAACGTATTGAACAGGGAATCGGCAATCGATTAAGTTTTCATCGCTAGCGATATGAATGTTTTCTAACAGATAGAGTAGTGTTGATCCTTCATACCATGGCATGTTCTCGGATTTATCTACGACATTATCCCCAAGTAGAGCACTTATTGGTATGAAAAACACGTCATGGACATCTAATTTTGAAACGAAATCCTTGATTTCATTTTTGATTTTGTTATAGACTTCTTCTTTGAAATCAACTAGATCCATTTTGTTTATACATATGACAAAATGAGGTATTTGAAGAAGTGATGCAATGAAGATATGTCTATGTGTTTGTTCTACTACCCCATTCCGTGCATCTACTAGTATTATTGCTAGGTTAGCAGTGGATGCTCCTGTTACCATGTTTCTTGTGTATTGAGTGTGGCCGGGAGTGTCAGCAATAATGAATTTTCGATGTGGTGTTGCAAAATATCTATATGCTACATCTATTGTGATTCCTTGTTCTCTTTCTGATTTAAGTCCATCCATGAGAAGCGCAAGATTAAGGTTTTCACCTCGCTTCTGACTTACTTTTTCTATTGTTTCGATTTGATCTGAAAAAAGAGTTTTGCTATCATAAAGGAGTCTTCCGATCAACGTACTTTTTCCGTCATCTACGCTTCCAGCAGTTGTGAATCTGAGTAGTTCCATATCTAAATAAGCGTTTTGGTCTACCATCTAAAAGTATCCCTCCTTTTTTCTGTCTTCCATCGCAGTGTCAGATCGTTTGTCATCAGCTCTGCTTCCTCTTTCTGAGCTTCGTATTTGTGCTACTTCGTTAACGATTTCTTCAAGTGTTTTTGCATTTGATTTTGTTAGACCTGTGCAAGTCATATCTCCTATTGTTCTACATCTGACTTGCATGGTTTTAGCATTTTTTTCTTCATCTTCATCCATATTAAGGTATTCGGCATATGCTAAGATGACTCCATCTCTAACGATACATTTACGTTGATGTGAAAAGTAAAGTTTTGGTATGTCTATGTTTTCTTTAAGAATGTATTGCCAGACGTCCATCTCTGTCCAGTTGCTAAGGGGAAATACTCTAAAGTGTTCGCCCATGTTGTATTTACCATTGTATAAATCCCATAGTTCGGGCCTTTGGTTTTTTGGGTCCCATTCTCCAAATTCATTCCTATGGGAAAAGAATCGTTCTTTTGCTCGAGCTTTTTCTTCGTCTCGTCTGCCGCCACCAATACAGCAGTCAAATTTGTGTTCTTCGATTGTGTCTAAGAGTGTTGTGGTTTGTAGGTAGTTTCTACTAGCATACTTTCCTGATTCTTCGGTTACTCGTCCGTTATCTATTGATTCTTGTACTGATCCGACAACAAGTCTTGCTCCAAGTTTTTCTACGTAATTGTCTCTGTATTCAAGTGTTTCTGGAAAGTTATGTCCTGTATCAATGTGTAGAAAGGGGAAAGGTATTTTTGCTGGGTGAAATGCTTTTTTTGCGATATGACCCATAACTATTGAGTCTTTTCCACCTGAAAAAAGGAGAGCGGGGAGTTCGAATTGTGCTGCTACTTCTCTCATGATAAAGATTGCTTCTGCTTCGAGTTTATCTAGATGGGTTAGATTGTATTGTGTCATTTGTGGTGACTTCCATCATCATTTTTTTAGTCAAGGTATCCGAGTGCTCGGAGTCGGTCTTTTACTTTTTCTTCGTCGTCTTTGCTGAATGCTTCTTGTTGTTCGTCATCTTCGACATTAGAGATGACTTCTCTGAGAACGTAGGTGACGTATGATGAGAGAGAGTTGAATCCAGTTCCTTCGATTCGTTGTTTTATTTTGTTTGCTAGGGGTGTTGGTATGGATATTGTTGTGTATTTTTTTGTTTCTTTTTCTTCTGGCATACTTATACCTCATTATTTTTCATTATATATAATTACATTTAATTATTAGAGTATCCCGTAATTAAATATCATTAAAAAAGGTTTTGGTTTAACGAATTAATCGCTCGGATCATAATCAAACGCATCAAAAGCAAACTTCCAATGAGAAACAACTTTTTTTCGAACATCTTCAGAAATAATATATTTTCGTGGGTGAATCTCAAATTGAGCAAGCATATACGCATGAAATCTTTTTTCAACAGAATTATAACCAGAAAAACCAAGTTCACGATAAATCCGTTCTAACTCAGGCAAAGGATCATCCACAAAGTTTTCATATGTAACTTCAACCAAATTACCCTTAGGTATCAACTCTCGTTCACATAGATATTTTTTATACATTCGTTCATACATATTGAAAATGTGCTCTTCAACTAACTCAAAAGGAGGAGGATTCTGCAAACAATACAAAGGGATCACTTTTTTCATAAATCTAACCATGGATAAATACTGATGAAATGGATTCCGATGAATATGAACAAATTTAGCATCAGGAAACAATTCAAGTAATAATTTTACTCGAGCAGTATTACTTGGATTCTTCAACAATAACCGTTTTCCCTTGTTTTTTATTGTTGCCTTCTTTAACAAATACAAATATTTTCGCTTAAAATCTAAAATAACCTTCGAGCTTACATCATCTAAGCAAACAAAACAATCATACAAATCCATATTTTGAGGAAAGCACCAACCATGATAATACGAATACACACTTAACCCACCAAGACCATACTCTTCTTCTTGTGGAAGATCAGCACCCATCTTTACATCATCCATCGGTCTTTTCTTTGGAAGACTACGCGCAACAATTCCTTTTAACAATGATTCGCTCCGAATGCAAACACCAGGAACATATGCATCAAACGTTGAAAAAAACCCAAAACGATCATCCTTTGAAAGCATATTATGTAAATACGTCGTTCCCCCACGCCAATGACCAAGTAAGAAAACAGGGTCATTTTCTATCTTAATTTGATCAGCCATCTTTTTCATAAATCTGTTATCTTTATAACGAAATGGAGAAAGAACACTTGATAAAAACAAAGAATATATTAAACGAGGAAAATAAGGAATTGACACATGAAATTTGTTTTGTTTTAATAATTGAAAAATCGTTTTTAAATCCGCTCCAGCCAATGGCTCTTTGGTAACAAGTAATGATTTTTCCGTTAATTGATCAAAAGCCATTGAAAGCATGCTAACAACCCAATTAGTATAATTCTTTTCCAAAAAGCAATCATAAAAAAGAATGAGTAGAATCATTTAAAAACAAAAAAGAAATGTGGTAAATGAAAAAAAGTGTTTGTAGGAATGGGGAAAAACTGTGGAAAAAAAAGATATCAAAGTCGGCATTCTTCGCATTGAAGGTACAAACTGTGAACAAGAATCCTTTGATGCCTTTCAACAACTTAATACAAATCCTGAATTTGTTCATTTAAAACAATTACTTCACGTGGACACAACAAAAGAAGAAAAACGAAAGATTTCAGATTATCATTGCTTAATGATACCTGGTGGTTTTTCAGCAGGAGATTACATTCGAGCTGGAGCAATTTTTGCCGCTCGAATGAAAAGTAAACTGGGAAAAGACCTTGTTGATTATGTTAAGGAAGGATATCCTATTTTAGGAGTGTGTAACGGTTTTCAAGTGTTAATTGAACTTGGTCTTCTACCAGCAACTAATAGTGTTATGAGCACGATACCTCAAGCCTGTTTACATCGTAATGATTCTAGCAGATTTGAATGCAGACCAAGTTTGTTAAAACATGTAAACAAAGGTAATTGTGCATTTACTCAGAAGATTAAAGAAAATGATATTAGATTGATTCCTAGTGCTCATGCTGAAGGAAAACTAATTTTTACAACTAAAAATCAAGAAAAAACCGTGAAAGAATTAGAAGATAATGATCAAATCGTATTCAAATACGTTGATGATAACGGAGAGTACGCAAGTTATCCTTGGAATCCAAATGGATCATTTGCTAACATTGCTGGTATTTGTAATCGGGATGGAAACGTGTTTGGTATGATGCCTCATCCTGAAAGAGTGTTTCATCGAATTCAACAGCATAACTGGCCTGAAAACGGATTAACTCCTAGTTATGGCGATGGGCAAGCAGTTTTTTCAAGTATCATTTCATACTTAGAGAAAAATTTTTAAACAAAGAATTTATGGAGAACAAAAAGCTTCAAAAGTCTATCATACTTCATTTTTGAGGAATGATGGATGGGGGAATACTATGAAGGTGGTGAGGAAAGATGGGAAAAAATTAGTATTTCTCCCCCATCCATATAATTAAAGTAACAAGCAAAATATATAAGTCTTTTTATAAAATTATGATTCTTCTGTTTTATCAATTTCTTCCAAAAGCAAACAAATCGCTGAGAACGTATCATCAACTGATCCTGAAGTATCAATCACATACCAGTTTTTTAGAAGAAGCATAGCTTTTTTACGTACTTTTTCAAGCGCATCATAGGTTTCAAAGATCTCATGTTCAGATCGTTCCCTAATACGATTCAAAATCTCTTCACTTGGTGCATCTAAAAAAAACATATAGGGTGAGATTGGAACGAAATGTTCAAAAAATGAATAGCCAAACCGAACCAATTTCCGTGGAAGATACGCTGTCCCCATCAGATACCTTACCATGATAAGAGTACCCTTTTTTTGTGGTCGATAATATTTTCGAATGGATCTAAGAACATCAAGCATGTAGTACACTGATGCTTTAATCTTGTTTGTTTTTCCAGGGTGAAGTAATGCTTCTTTTGCTTTACGACCAAAATAATTATCAATTGCAGGATGAGACCGAAGAATAACTTGTTCACCACTATCCTTGTAATATTCTGCAATCAGTCGTCCATGTGTATCTTTTCCTACACCATCAAGGCCATCAACAATGATTAATCGCATAATACAACAAACCTAATAGTTTTAGATAATAAAAACCATCCAGTACATAGCCGCAATCACAAAGGGAACCGTGAGATTATCAAGTCCTTTCGGTGTGAATCCTTCAACGATGGCTCCAGCCGCAGCAAATAAAGCTAAAAATCCTACAGATATAAATGTGAAATGAAAACCCGTACCTTGGACAATATTATAATATACGATAGCAACAATCATTCCAACAAATGTGGAAAAAAACATAGCAATTGTTCCAATGAAACTTTTTTCATCACCTGCAATATTATACTTATGTTTCCCATATTTAACACCAAGTAAGGAAGCAAATCCATCACCATACGACATTGCAAAAATCCCAATAGCAATCACAATCATATGATCAAAAAACAAATATGCTAGAAACGTCCAGGTTATCGCATAATAGACCAGACCCATACTATGTCCTGCTGAAGATGTTTTTCCACGTATTGATTTAATGGGAGTATAAGGACTCATTAAAAACGTAAGAATGATAAATGGTCCAGCTGCAACAAACGCCATCATTTCTCTAGTAACAAAAATTGGAAGCAAAAATGCGATGTTTCCAACCATGATATGAAGTACTTTTCTACTAGTTTCAGGATGTTTCACCAATACTTTTTCAGTTACTCCTAGAAGAATTGCGACATAGCCATAAACGAAGAGGATACCAATGAAATCGCCTTGTATCATGGAAAATTCACCAGCCTATAACAGATTTCTACCCTATAAATGCTCCTAAAAAAAACGAGAGCAAGCCTAGAAAAATCGCTAATAATGTGATTTTTCGGTATTTAGGCATATCCATATCTTTGTTTGCTAACAGTTGAGCACTCGTAAACACTAACAATACATCAGTTAGAAGAACAATAGATAGGTACACATAATTGTAATAATAAACAGTGTAAACCGGTTGGATGAATGGAAGAATGCTTAATACCACTGCAGTCAAATAAAATAATGATGCAACTCGCTTGGACCATGGAATCCCTATATATTTTGGAAAGGATTTTACTCCTTGTTTTGTGTCTCCAGCAAAATCCATAACATCCTTCATTATTTCCCGGCCTGATCCAGCAAGAAACGCAATCAATGCAATGATAATTACAGCTGGATCAAGTGTTTGAAGGACAGATGCAGAAGATTGCACTGCAGCTGAACCGAATACAAATGGAATAGCCATCACATACGCAATGTAAAAATTACTGAGTAATTTGATTTTTTTCAAGAACACATCATAAAATATTGCAAATAGTGCAGTGATAAGTGCGATAATAAAACACGTTGTGTTTACAAAATAAGAAAAAATGATACCTAACGGGAAGAACAGTATAAAAATAATTACTGCGGCTTTTGCATCGATATCTCCTCGAGCAAGTGGACGGTCCTTTCGTTTGTTTGCTTTATCTATCGGAAGATCAAAATAATCATTTAAAGCAAAGGTACTTGCTTCTAAGAACAATGCTACAAAAAAAGTTAATATGAATTTATCAACAGGGAAATCTGATAAGGTAAGTTCTGAGGTTGTTTGTAATGAAATTATGGAACCAATGAAAATGCCTAACGCAAGCATAATTCCATGTTCAAGCCGCATGAGTTCCCAGATTGCTTTTATTTTTTTCATAAAAACAATTTAGGAAAATAAGAATGCAGGTGATTAATGTTTTGAAAAAATAAGTTAAAATAGATAAACTTGATAACCTAAAAACAAACTATATGAAGGTGTCATTATGGAACATAAGATAACAGGAGATAATTTACAACTTGTTACCCTTCAGCTCGGACCAAATGAAAAAGTGTATGCTGAAGCTGGAACCATGATTTACATGAGCGGTAACATGAACATGGAAGCAAAAATGAGAGGCGGATTCCTCAAAGGTATCGGAAGGAAATTTGCTGGAGAAACAATGTTTTTAACTGAATTTACAACCAGTGGTGGGGAAGGAATGGTTTCATTCGGCGGAGCAGTACCGGGAACCATCAAAGCATTAGACATTCAACCAGGAAATCAGTGGATGGTGCAAAAAGACGCGTTTATTGCCGCTGAAGATGGTGTGGAAATGAGTGTTGGTTTTCAAAAACGACTTGGATCTATGTTTTTCGGAGGAGAAGGATTCATTTTAGAAAAAATTGAGGGACACGGAACAGTTTTTATTCATGCATCTGGAGATTTTGTGGAATTTGATTTACAACCGGATCAAATATTAAAAGTTGATACTGGTAGTGTTGTCGGATGGGAGAAGTCCGTTGATTTTGATATTGAACGAGTGAAAGGAATTAAAACCATGTTTCTTGGTGGAGAAGGAATATTTCTTACCACATTGAAAGGACCCGGAAAAGTCATTTTACAATCAATGAACATTGCAAATCTAGCCGCAGCACTTGCACCATTTATGCCCCATTCTGGAAATTCATCAGGTAATAGCGGCGGTGTAGTTGGTTCCCTTCTCAATGGTTAGGAGAAAATAAATGTTAAAAGGTGTTGCTGGGGTAGCTCTTGCTGCAGTAGTCTTTGCTGCAGTCATCTATCTCATTTTACATTTGCTCGGATTCATTGCCATCATCGTTGCAATCAT
>Ga0209925_1001871_pt1 | contig 10462 bp, 11 predicted proteins | sample SalPonR2_A_D1_MG_FD_185702 | JGI IMG/M metagenome (GOLD analysis project Ga0209925, IMG submission 185702) | Salt pond soil microbial communities from South San Francisco under conditions of wetland restoration - Salt Pond MetaG R2_A_D1_MG... ...
AGAACTTCTTAATGAACGACCTATTAAGGTTTATAAAAAATATACAGCATATTATAATTCGGCTCGCAAGTTAGGTGTTGATAACCCGGTTAAATCAACTATAAAGGGTTTAGCAAAGGCTAATAAATCCATGGATATTAAGTCAATTAAAAAATATTACAAGGATCAACAAACTAATTTTAATCTGCCTGGTGGTAGATCAGCTGGATTAAAGATGCTTAAGAAGTTTAACAAATCTAACTATGGTCAAATTAGAAATGACTTAAGTAAGTCTACTTCATATCTAAGCGCGTATATCAAGTTTGGATGTATCAGCATTCGAGAAGTATATAAAGCCTGTAAGTCAAATAGCGAATTTGTAAAGCAGCTTTATTGGCGTGATTTTTATTACAATATTTTGTGGAAATATCCGCGTGTTGTTGAAGGACCTAATAGAAATTTACAGGAAAAATATAAAAAAATAAAATGGTTAAACAAGCCTAATTCATTTTTCAAAAAGTGGTGTCATGGTGAAACAGGTTATCCGGTAGTCGATGCAGGGATGCGTCAATTAAATGAAACAGGTTATATGCATAACCGAGCACGCTTAATTACAGCCGGCTTCTTAGTGAAAGTACTTGGTTGGAATTGGGAAGATGGAGAACATTACTTTGCTACCAAGCTTCGTGATTATGATATCTCAGCCAATAATGGTAATTGGCAGTTCGTATCGGGGACAGGTGTTGATATTCAACCATACTGGAGGGGGTTTAATCCATGGCTTCAAGGTAAAAATTACGATAAAAAGGCAACTTATATTAAGACCTGGGTTCCTGAATTAAAAAATGTACCACCTGCTCATATACATAAGTGGTATAAACACTGTGATCAATATGATGGTTATTTCAACCCGATGATAGATTATAATGAATATTCAAAGAAGACCAAGAAGATGTACTTTCCTAATTAAAATTTGATTATATTGTTAATTAACTTTACACATGTCTAGGATACATTATTTAGTGGGTAATTCTGAGATTATTGCAGAATTCTATGACGAAGGAAAATATTATATATCAATAATGGTCGATCCACTTATTGATTATAAAGATGACCCAATTGTCCTACCTGAAATCAAACAAAAAGATGCACATCAAGTTAATATAGAAATATCAAATAATTGTTATAGCTTTCCAACTCATACATTTACACTGGATATAACTAACTTGACTAAGTTGAGTGGTTTAAAGGTTCTACATTTTACTAATGGGGCACCTAGGATAAAGAATAATATAAAACCTTTTAGATACTTTATTAAGTGTGATGGTATATTTAGAGATTTAAAAACTCTTAGGTCTTATTTTGTATGTTATAAAGATTATCATGTTAATAAAGAACATTTTCCATCACTTAGATCTGTATATTTTCACTACTGTAGAAGTGAAGAATTAGTAGATCTAAATAATAATATTAGGCTTGCTAGTTATAATAACATTAAGGGGAAAATAAAAGGATCTACTATACCAGAGAATGTAAGAAATCTTAGATTTAATCATTGTGAAATAGAAGAGATTTTTAATTCACATATTACTAATTTAGTAATTGAAAATTGTAAGTTTAACTTTGACATCGACAAGTATATATTAAATGCATCATTTGATACGAGTAATTTAGTATTTGATAATTTCAACCGATTATTAGTAAGCAAGAATAAATGTGATATAATGATGAACGATAATTTTGCTGATTTTTATAAAGGATTGTGTTTTAAGAAAGTTAATGTTGCAAAAAATATTAATTTAGATCTTGCAATATTTGATACAGATAAATTGATAATTAATTCGCGATGTCATATTATAAACGCACATAAAATTAGTAATCTTATAGTACTTAATGAGTTTGACAATAATATTTCTGATTTTACCAATTTAGAACATTTAGAGATATCATTCCTAACAAATAATCATGAATTTTTAAGAAGATTTGGTATTTACAACACTGATATGGAGTTTAAATTGGTAGCTGATCTAAAAAATTTTGAGTATTACATACCTGATAATATAGATATAAGCGATTGTTCTCATGTAGATAACAACGAAGACAAACCTATCTATCGCAGCAAAGTAGCTAAAAGTGCATTGTCATAATCTAAGATTATGACTATTTTAAATTTGGATATTATTTTTTTGATTAACTTGAGATATGAATTTTCAAATCTTTTTGCTAATAATAACCTAATTATGTATGAGGATTCTAAATTAAGATAGAAATACCAAGCAAATAAAATTTGATCTTTTATTATCATAATTTAAATTACATTATGAATAGATTATTATTTAAGGATCTTGCAAACTGTTCTGATGATTTAGTAGAATTCTATTCAAATCTTATCTCTGGTAATTTATTGTATTATGACGAAGAACCAATTAAAAGTATGGAAACATCGATTATATCTGAGATGATCAAGAATAATAAAAGTATAGAACATTACAAGGATTATTATAATCATATATACAAATCAGCTGTCAGAGATGGTAGTTTAGATATTATCAAATATTTCGATAATAATAAATTATGTACTCTAGATGATTGTATAATTATAAACACATTATTAGATAATTTTTATGATATGCATAATTGCAAAAAAATGTTTAACCACTTCTCAGATTTATTGATAGAAAATATTAATACAGTTGCAGAAAAATTTAGAGTAATTCAAGATATCGATAAAATTAAGGTAATTTACGTGGCTACTAAATTCAACGAACAAATATTTAAATATTTTAGTCCCATGGTTGTAGAACAAATCAAGAAAAATACAGAACGTAAAAGAGATGCTTATATTAAATCTATCACTGTGAAAGGGCCTGTATCATAATTAATTTTAATTTTTTTATCATCCAAAGTTTGGATATAGAACTTAATAGAATAATAATCTCCGATTTATCTAAGGTAAAAATGTACTTTCCTTAGTAAATTTGGTTTAATATATTAAACATGATCGATTCTGATTTGTTAATAAATCACGCAACCGAACTGGATATAGATACATTTAGTTATGAAGAAGCAGTCGAAGAATACAAACATTATTTAAATTGTGATTGGGAAGATGATGATTATTATGAAATAATGTTATATTATCAACTTGAATTAATCGATTTTATAATTCAAGAAGATGAAGAATTTATCTATAAGATTAAGTCAATTAAGGATCTATATCATTCATGTCTTCAAAATGGATTTATAAAAACTATCAAATTTGTTGATGAAAAACAGTTATATATATATGTCCTGATTCTATAAAATGGCATTTTATAAAAGATTATATAGATCCTAAAAGTGGTGCATCATACAACTATCTTGAGATTTTTAATTTTGATCCAACTTTATCAGATGAATTCTTGGAATATTTTGATTACTTACTAATTGAAAATATAGATGAGATAAACGACGATATGAAAATGAACTTATACACAAATTCTAAAAATGTATATAAATTATTTAGATATAATAGTAAAATATTAAGTTGTCTTGATTTATCAGAACAAGATGAAATAATAAATAAAAACAAAGAAGCCAAGAAAGAGTATAAGGCTCGATTCAACAAGGCTAAAAGCGCGATTCGAAATTAATAATAGATTCTAATATTTTTTTGATTTTTTATCACCTAAATTTCAAATTTAGGTTGTTAATCTTAGATTAGCATAATGTCCGAGGTTGATATTACATATAATTGTACAAAGTGTACAATTACAATTACACCTGAAAAAATAATTGATTATAGTACGCCGGATATTATAATACCTGAGGTTGAAGAAGGTACAAAGTCAATTAAGATAAGTATAAACATTGTATATCGAAATATGCCATGTCATATGTTAACACTTGATATATCTAACTTAGCAACAGATACACTTGATTCTCTTGAATTCTGCAGAAATGATTCAATTGAGAATGCGATAGGTGATGATCCAAATCCAAGATTTTATAGATATTTTGCTAAGTCAAAAAAGTCATTTCCAAATGTTAAAATGCTTAGAATTTGGTATGCTGTAGTGGATATGAATTGCTATTATTTTCCTAATTTAAAATCACTTCATATTTACAGAATAAGAGGACATGAAGTAAAAAATTTATCCGATTCTATAGAGAGTTTTTATTTAAAAAATATTATAGGTTGGATTGAAGCCAAATTACCTATTGAGTTAAAAACACTTTCTATCACTGAGTTATGTATTTGTCCTGGTAAAATTAGAGACTTACCAAATTTAACTAGATTATGTGGAAAATTTGCAGGATCATATGATCATCTTGAAGTATTGCCAAAATATGAAAAAATAAAGTTCCTCCAAAATTGTGATAAATTAAACCTTAGTAAATATGATAGATTGTGTATCGCTAATAGATTTGAAGTTTGGGAAAAACAAAGACATATAGGATTTTTATGGGATGAGATTATTGATCTTTATATTGACAAATTGCAACATATAGAAACTTTATCTATTGGAAAAGATATAGAATTGGATATAAAAAAATTTAAATCAGTTAATAAATTAGTAATTAAATCTGAGGCTCGATTAACTGGCTTAGATCAAATAACTATGTTATATTTAGATAAAGAATCATATGGATTTCATCTTAATGATTTTGAAAATCTTGAAGAATTAGATTTGCGTTCTATAAACTCTGAGAGTGAATTAATTAGGATGGGTCTTTTCACCAGCAATAAATGTTTTACTATAGCAAATATAAGTAATTATATTATACCATTTTCATATCGAATACCAGATGGGATAACCTTCGCAGATGATATTTCATTTGATAAAGAAGACAATTTACAAAAACCTATTTACAGTATTCGAAAGAAAAGTGCTAAATCCAAAGTTAAAAATTAACTTTGGATAATCTTATTATTTTTTTTAATTTATCATTAAATTATTTCAAAATATTTATATTTTGAAAATGTCCCTTCAATTGACAATTATAAATAATTTCAGTTGCGATGTCATATGTCGATGTGTATATTCTGATGGAGATTATAGTGAGCATACTGAGCCTAGGATAATCAAGAATGGTAAATCCACCGTATTCACTCTTGATATGCATAACTTTGTCATTCTCAAGTTGCTGGATAAAAATGGGCGTGAACTTTATGATGAGGTGATTATAAGCCCTGACTATGGTAATGATCGATTAGTCAATATGTGCTGCGTTCTTTATTATCCCTTCGACTATTCAAGCAGCCTTAGAAATACATTCATGATTGATAATAAATTCACTCCTAATAATTTTAAGCCGGGCTGGATGCTCAATAACCTAGATATGGTTAAATGCCCTATCGAAGAATTTAAATCAAATAGTGATAATTTATGCTTAATTTGTCCTGATTATTCTACATCAGCGAAGGTTGATCTGCTTGACTATCGAGACTGCCAGGCTTGGAATGAATATAGAGAACCAGAACAAGAAGAATGTAATATTTGTATGTATGTATTCTATATTTTTATCGTCTTGGTGATTATATTTGGTTCAATAATTTTGATTTCATTCTTAGTAAAATATCATTAATCTATGGCTGAGTTTATAGAAGAACAAATTAGAAAAAATGGATTGAGAATCACTCTTAAATTGCCTGAGGATAACATGCCCGATATATTTGAGTGTAATTTAGTATACACCCCTGTTGCTATCCTAGATCAATTTAAATATATCACATTTGTAATTGATGCAAATCGAAGTAGATTAGCCCTCGCCTCGTTGTTAATTAATTTAAATGCGCTTCCAAAGAACATTGAGAAATTAAAATTTGCTAAAGTTAAATCCTTTGAAAATATTATTTTTAGATATCGCGTGATTTTAAATGGTACCTTTCCAAACCTGAAAGAACTAGAAATTAATCATGCACATTTATATAAATCTACTATTGACCATGTAAAATTTCCATCACTTAGAAGATTAGTGTTTAATTATTTTCATCCACTTCATGATAAGATTAATATTAGTTGTTATGTAGAAATAAATAACAGCAGGTTAGATAGAGTAATTAATCTAGATGATTTACCTAGGTGTAAATTAAATAATTGCTATATTAAGCAGCCTAAAGAAGGATATCAAATAAGCAACTCATTAATAGATTCATTCGAGTTTAATAATTGCTATCCTAGCATTGCATATGTTAAGAAAGATAAGTTAACAATAGAAAGCGATATTAACTATGTATATGATTTAAATTCTATACCTGAATTAACTAAGAATTACCGATTAATGCTACATAGAAAATTGAAATGCAATAATTTAGATCCGAGAATTATTACACTGTATGTATACAATGTTAGATTTTCAATATTAAATAATCGGGTTCAATATATCCATTTTAAGCAAGTATTGGACATAGGCGATATTAAATTTAACATCAATGAATTTAAATTTTTGAAGAAGATTAGAATTTGTCTAGATCATGATTGTAATTTTGTTGAAGATTTTATTAAATTTTTAGTATACAATTCGTTATTAAGCCGTAAACTAATTATTGAAATACATGGATTAACCGAGAACAGTCAAATATTTGAGAATAAATTATATAATAATCGAGGTAAAAATAAATTATCAAACTTGAAATTATTTTTAGGGAAGAAAAAATTAAACATGAACAGAATTTAAATTTGATTTTTTTAATTTTGAGCAACAAATATTGAACTAAAAATGAATTTTGTCGAAACTTTATCGAAGGCCGGAAAAGCACTCAAACTTGACTTAGTATATCCTAAAGATGCTAGACAGGTAATTAATATATTCAACAATAAAGCTACTTATATTCCAACTATTGATTATATTAAAGTTGAATCTATTTCGATCAAAGTAGATATTAAGATAAACAATATGGTCCCAGCCACATTAGAAATGGATCTATCTGAGTTAGATATGTTAATTTTTAATAACTTCGACTACAATTATGATAAACTACACGTAAGTAAAAAATCAATAATGTGTCAATTTAATGATGGGTTATTTGAATCCAATAATATATCAGGATTTTGTAAATATTATGATTGTCATATAAACCATTTCAATCTAAAAAGAGTTTGCGAAGTTGATTATGAAACAACCGCAGATACATTCGATAATCCGTATCTCACAGTTAATAACCTTTATCAATATGTCAAAGGAAAGACTCCTATAATTCTTCGTGAGCCATTATATTATTTCACTGATAAAATACCGATATCAATACTAGATTCTGAGGTTAAGTTAATTATAACTACTGATTTCAAGGTTGATCAACTTCCTTCAAACATTAGTGAATTAAAGATAAAAAATGGATGTTCCATAGATATTGGTGATAATTTAATTAAAGTATTAACTATTAATACTAGTGATACCATTTATATAGATTTTGATCAACTTTCCGAATTAAAAATGCGATAGATGTACTAGATAACTTAATATATACTCATAAGTTATATTTTGCTGATTATAGAGTTGATATTAATATAAATAATGAAAGCGATCCTAGTGATTGGGAAAAAAAATAGCAGATAAAATATATTATCAAACTAACTTAAGATTTATAATTGGATCTAGATATCTAAATTCTGAAAAAATTAACAAAGGTAAGCCTATTTATAATCCATTAGGTAAAAAGAGTACAATTAAAAGCCACTAAATTTTTTGGATTTCATTCTTATTCTTTTCTATCAACTTATTGGTAGTAAAAGATGTAAATTCTAATATATTTATCTAGCACTTTTTTTGAAAGATCGATAAGACAAACCTTTGAAATATCTATCATAATCTTTCTCAGATATATCATTTACCATCTTGGCTCGGGGTAAATAATCAAACAAAGACCAAAGTTGGTCTTTGGGAACGAATGCTAATTTGAGATAATTACATTGGATCATGTCAAGTGCAAAACACTCACGCATTTTATTTCTTATTTTAAAAATGTTTAATATAACTTATCATATTCTAACTCATATAATAATTCTATATTTTCTATCTGGCTTGAATTATGTCTTATTATAACTTCTAATGTTTGTATCTTTCCAGTATATAGTAAAATAACGTCTATCATAACAATTTCTTCTAGGTTGGGAAAATATTTAATTACTTCAGAATCTTCATAAATTCTTAATTTTTTACATTTTGGTTGAGTATGCATAACTTTGAAATATTTCATATCTATAGACTCCAGACTAGATTGATATAATGCCACACACTGGATGTATCCACTAATGTTATTTAAACTAGGACAGTCTAAGACAACCTCTTTAAATATATTGTGATATCCAACTATTATTTTTTGTATATCATTATTAACTACTTCTAAGTCAAGTTCATGACTAAATGGTCTTTGACCAATTCTAAGTGTATCTATATCTCCAAAGGGGATATATAGTTTTTTGAGTGAGAATATATCGAACATGTTAATACGACCTGTAAATTCGTCCATATTTATTGATCCCAAATAAATTGTAAGCGAACCTATTACTTTATCTGATATTAAAATAACGTGGATATGTCTTTTCTTTTTAGTCCTGATTTTGATCTTATCTATGTCGGTGGCTATAAAGATTCTCATGGTTGTATCTTTTTCATATACAATATCATAAACTGTATTCTTATTACAAACGTATGTTCTATCAGGCTGATTAACTTTAACAAGTACCATAATTAAATTTAATGAATTAAAATCAAAAAAACATAAATTGATAAAATTATAAAAGCAAGATATATTTAAGTATCTTGATCGGTAATTACTATCAAACTTATTAAGTTGTATTTAACAAATTATCAATATATTTGTATTTTTTAGTAAAAACAGAGTATACAATTAAGGTAGCCTTTGAGAAATGATTCTATTTCAGTTGGGCTACTCGGGAATATATCATAAGCTTGCTTAATTATGTCCATGTTAAAAATAAAATTTTTGATATAACAATTAAATATACTAAGTAAATCTAAATGTTGATTTTAACCGAAGAATCACTAAATACATATTGGTATTCTGGTATCAAATGTCCAGTATTGAAGATATCCATACCTCATTCAATCGGATACTTCAAGATGCCGAATATCCCGATTAATTATCTAGTTATATATGTTAGAAATCATGTTGATAGAAATTTAATTCTCGATATATCGGATTGCCCAGTTAGGACATTTAGAATTTCTCAATTTAAAATCAAATATGGGTATGATTTTTATGAAATATTACTACATGAAAATACGAAAAGAGTAAATATTATTTGTGCTAATAAATTAATTCATAATGCTCAAAAGTTAACATTGAATTATTGTTGCATACCAGATTTAGATGTAAGATCTGTGCAATATTTAAATTCATTTTGTTCTGATATTGGAGATATTGTAAGCGAAGAAATGAAAGAGATATTTTACATTGGATATAGTAAATTTCCGAGTTTTGATCATTTAGTTATAGACTGTCCAAATGTGAATAAAGATTCATTAATAGATTGTGGAAAACTTAGTACTAACGCGTTTATGTTTCTAACTAAAAGAACTGGTCATTTAATAGATGATAATAAAGGATACGGCACGATAATAGATGATAAATATTTCGAAGATATAACTATTTTCTGTAATACTATGAAAAATAAGATATTTGATTTTAGTAAAACTCCGAAAGTGAAGACGATAATTATTAATAATAGTAGTAAAGGATGTATGAAGAATTATGATAGAGAATATAAATTAACATTGGAGTATGTATCTTGTAAACTAGATAAAGATATAATCAGAAATTTTGCTGAAACTGGATATTTCGACAAATTAATATTGTCAATCCATAAACCTGTTTATATTGATGATTTATGCTATCTATTTGATTCGATCGAAATAGAGGATAAATTATTCTATTCTAGAGTCAGATTTAAATACAAACCAAATTGCGAGGTTATATCTAAATATTGGAATCCAAAAAGAATAAAATATTTGCCATCTAAGATTATGAAAAAAAGTGCAAAAAATTAATAAAAATTTTACTTAGATGGCGGGTATAGTAGAGCTGTCAAACCGATTATTAAGATCCCACAACTGATATAATCAAATCCCTTATGTATTTTCTTTAAAGTTTTATCAACTTTAACTAATGATTTAATAAACTGGTTTGTACCATCCTCAACTAGATCCTTAATATTCGAATCTTCTGAAATTTTTTTATCTTGCTCTATACAAATCTTTATCAATAATTGATTAAAATAATCAGAATAGTCTTTAACTAGATTGTTCATATGTAGATACTCAGCTACCTCAACTTGTCCACGGTAGCAGGCCTTTCTCCATGCTTCGTCCTTATTAGCATGGTAATCAGATACTAGGTTGTTTTGATGTAAATACATAACAACTTTTATATACCCGTATTTACATGAGCATATCCATGCTTGATCTCCATTAGCAGAATAGTCAGATACTAGGTTGTTTTGATGTAAATACATAACAACTTTTATATACCCGTATTTAC
>Ga0209925_1001873_pt1 | contig 10455 bp, 7 predicted proteins | sample SalPonR2_A_D1_MG_FD_185702 | JGI IMG/M metagenome (GOLD analysis project Ga0209925, IMG submission 185702) | Salt pond soil microbial communities from South San Francisco under conditions of wetland restoration - Salt Pond MetaG R2_A_D1_MG... ...
TGCATTCATTTCAAATCCTTCAAGTGCTGGCATTATCATTATACCTGCAGCATCCTCATCAAAAACTGCAGCACCAAATTGATCTGTATATCCCTGAAGACCAACTCTAAAAGTAAGGATATCCGCTATTTCTGGTGTAAATTCTAAATAAGCCCTCTTGGTTTCAACATTCTTGTAATCATGATTATGACCATCATTTCCCCACTCAAAATCGCCAATTTCAAATCCAACAACAGCTTTCAAATTTTCAGACATTGTTGCTGTTGTATAAAGACGAAATCTTGAAACAATGATACTAACAGTATCCTGACTCGACTCTGCTGCAATATCTGTATAATTAGAAGTTCTTGTCCTGAAAGAACCCTTCCAGGAAAAATCTGCGGCCAACAATGTTCTAGTAAAAATAGATAATATAGCAATTATTACCAATAATTTTTTCATAAATCCTCCTTTTATTATTACCAACTTCAACAATAATTTTAGAAAAAGAATAATTCTTTTTCGTTAAATTCATTAATAATTTTAAAAAAAATTCTTTAATTATAAATTATATTTTTATTAACTTATTGTTAAGATTAAAAAAGTTGATTTCATTATCTTGTTATGTTAATATAATCTAAATGGGTTGGTTTCATGAAAAATAAAACAATTAACATTACAATAATTATTCTAATTCTAAATTTAATAGTACCAGGTATCCATTCAAGCAATAACAGCGATAAGAAAAATCAGATTAAAAAAATTAATTATTTAATAGACCAATCTTTTTCACTTCGGAAAAAAAATCCAGAGAAATGTATAAAACTATCAAAAAAAAGTCTAAACTTAAGTAGTCAACTAAATTTTCTAAAAGGGATAATAGGTTCTTACTCAAACCTGGGTCTTGGTTTCTATTATAAAGGAGAAGAGAAAAAGGCCCTTAAATTTTACCAAAAAGCTTTAAAATTTGGTCGCATTCATGAACAGACAGATAGATTTTCATCTCTTTATAATAATATCAGTCTTATTTATAAAAAATGGGGTAAATTTAAAAAAGCTTTGGAGTACCAGAATAAATCATTATCAATAAAACAAAATAGTGATAATAAAAGAGGTATAGGCATAAGCTATAACAACATGGCTAATATATATTATTTCATGGGAGAACATCTTAAAGCTATAAACTATTATAGAAAAGCCATAGAAATAAAAAAAGAATTGAGTGACTTACAGGGTTTATCAAAATGTTATAATAATATTTCATTCATTTTTATAAGACAGGGACTATATGATAAAGCAATAAAATATCTTTATGACTCACTTCTAATAAAAAAAAGAAACGGCAGTAAAAGAGAAATATCTAATACCTACAATAATCTTGGATTAGTTTATAATAAATGGAAAAAATATAATAAAGCTCTTGAATATTTCAATAAAAGTCTTGATATAGAAAAAAAATTAAAGGATAAAAATGGAATCGCAAGCTGTTACAATAATATTGGACTGATATTTAAAAATCAAAAAAAATATGATACAGCACTAAATTTTTATAAAAAAAGTTTAGATCTTGCTACTTTAGAAAATAATAGATATATAAAAGCAGGTAATTACAACAACATAGCTTATATTTATGAAATGAAGGGTAAGCCTAATAAAGCTTTAAGAAATTATTTTAAATCTTTAAAAATTGTTGAAAGTTTAAAAAATAATGAGAAAAAATGTTCTATATATAATAATATTGGAAGAATATATTCTTCTATAAAACAATATGAAAAAGCTGAAAAATATCTTATAACATCTTTAAATGTAGCTACAAAAAATAACTATACAGAAAAAATAAGAACAGCTACTGAATTAATATCAGGATTATACTATTTAAAAAATAATTATAAACTGGCTTATGAATACTATAAAAAGTTTAAAAAAATAAATGATGAAATTTTTAATCAAAAGAGGGAAAAAGAGATCTATAAAATTCAGACACAATATAAATATGCACAGGAAATCAAACAAAATAAGATTTTAAAATTAAAAATTGAAAAAGAAAAAAATATCCAAAGATATTTAATAATTATATCTCTATTAATCATTTTATCTTTTTTAATATTTTATAATAAATATAGATTTAAAAAAGAAACCAATGAAATTTTAAAAGAAAAAAATAAAGAAATTAGAAAAATGAATCTTAAATTAAATGATCTGGCATATTATGATCATCTCACGGGTTTGAATAATAGAAGGAGTTTTTTGAAACTTGCTAAAAAAGAAGCAAAAAGATTTGGTAGATCCGGACATAAATTTTCATTTTTAATGATAGATATAGATAATTTTAAAAAAATCAATGATAAATTAGGACATAGTGGTGGAGACTCGATACTTAAACAGTTTACTTCTAAATTAAAAAAAGAAACCCGAGAACAGGACCTTGTTTCCCGCTGGGGAGGAGAAGAATTTCTACTCCTGCTTCCTGAAACTGCAATTAAAGGTGCATATAAAGTTGCTTCAAAAATAAGAAAAGTTATCGCAGGCAGTAAATTCAACTATAAAGGAAATTATATCCATTTAACTATTACCTGTGGAATAACCGAATATTCAAAAGAAAAAGATATTTTAAAAACTATTAATGAAGCTGATAAAGCCTTATATGAAGGTAAAAAAGATGGTAAAAATTGTGTTAAATCTTATGTTGATTTTGAATCAAAAAAACTCTTTTGATTAAAAAATCAAGTTTTCAACAACATAATACCATAGTGGTATAGTAATCAGTGAAAAAACCGTAGAAAATGTTATAATGCCGGATTGCAGCTTCTTATCCATTTTTACATATTCTGAAAAAAATGGGGTCATCGCAGCTGTTGGCATTGCTGCTTCCAGCAAAATGACTTTCTGATTTATAATATCAACTGTAAAAATAGTTTTGGTAATAATCAGGACAATAATACCAAGAACAAAACCAAATATTAATCTTGTAATAGATCCCTCAATAACAATTTTTAATTTTGATAATTTCATTCTGAAATTAAAATTTAATCCAATAGTAAATAAAATCATCGGTATAGTTATCGATGCAAATTTATCAATAAAGTTCCATAATAAATCCGGAATGCCAATATTTAATAGATTCAATCCTATTGAAAAAACTGCTACACCAATAGGAATTGAAGCATTTTTAATTAAGATATCTTTAAAAGAATGATCTTGTTTTACATTATTCTTATTAACAATAAAAGCAAGTAAAAAACCAGCAGATAAAAAAATTGGCCAGAAAAGAAGTGAGAAAAATACTGCCCGTGTGAAACCACTATTTCCATAAAAATATGACATTACCCCCCATCCCAGATAACCATAATTTCCAACAAAAACGGAAAATAAAAATGAATTTCTCTCTTTCTCCTTCTTTATTAAAATTTTTGACAGGTAAAATCCGGTTATAGAAGCAAAAACAGTTAATATTATAAAAGAAAAAATTGAAGGGAAAATCTGGGAAAGAGTTTCCATATTAGCCTGAAACAAATTTCTAAAAATAATAAAAGGAACTGTAACTTTTACTACAAATTTTCTCAGAGTTGCAATCTCATTTTTACTAAAAACTTTTAATTTTTTAAAAAAATATCCTAAAAATATTGGCAGCATTATTGCCAGTATAGTTAATAAAATTTTCATTAATGCTCCTGTATGCTATTTATTTTCTTTCATTTGTTTATATATTTTTATAATTTTATCTTTGTATTCAATTGGAGCCTCAACATGTCCCCAGCCCTTTTGAAGCTGAAAAATACCATCATAAGCATAGTCATGATAGGATTCAATATGAAAAGGAATTTCTTCTTCTTTTAAAAGAGATTCCAGTCTCCCTGCCTCTATAACATTTTCCAGCACTAATATTTTTTCATAATCTTTCATTTTCTACTACCTTTTTCTTCCAAGTGTTGCTATATAGATAACAAATTCCTTCTCTCCATCAACTTTTAACAATCTATTAACTTTATCATCATCATATGCACCTATTGCACAAACTCCACAGTCTATGCTTTCTGCAGACAAATAGAGATTTTGACACACATGCCCTGCATCCAAAAATAAATATCTATATCCCCTTTGCTGATATCTCCAGGTCATTCTTGGAACATACGCTGTCCATATAAAGCTTACTGCACTATCCGTTATCATTTTTTGACCAAAACAAGCTTTTTTAAAATTTTCAGAAAATTCTTCTTTATCGTGAATTTTTATAATTTTATTATCAAAGGGAAGATATCTGTATAAACCTTTCTTTAATCCTTCAACTTTATTTACCAATAAATATGTTTCAAAAGCATGTCTTGCTCCAGCTGAAGGAACAGTTCTAAAAGACCATTTTTTTCCTTTTTCTTTTACTCCCTGGGTATTCCACAAAAGATATGAAAGTTCCTTTAATGATATAGTTTCATTTTTATATTTTCTAACACTTGTTCTTTGATTTATCAATTTATCTATTTTTTCTTCTCTGATAAGTTCATCGCTGTATTTTGGTAATTCAACTACTTTCAAATTATCATCATAATCTAACTGCAACCTGGGCATTTTTTTCCCTTTTTGCTGGTCAGATTTTTCTTCTAAATTTTTATATTTTGTTTTTTCAATAAATTTTTTACCTATCTTTTCCACAATTATCACCTCATTAAAAGATTAATAAAATATCTATTAAAATCAAGTCATATTATTAAAATTATAAAGATTTATTGATAAATATTAATTAATGATTAAAATACTCTTGGAGGTAAGATATATGTATACTTATTACAAGGGTAAAGTTTCTTATGATGGGACTGAATATTGTGGATGGCAATTACAAAAAAATGTTAATACAGTACAGGGAGAACTTGAAAAAACCCTGAGTACTATTTTTAACAGAAAACGTGTAGTAGTATTAGGAGCAAGCAGAACAGATTCAGGAGTGCATGCTTTAAACCAACTTTTTAATTTCCATGATATAAAAGATATAGAACCAAAAATATTAAAAAAAGGAATGAATTCAATTTTACCTGAAAATATATATGTAAAAGATTTAAAATATACTCATAAAAAATTTAATAGTATTACAGCTGCAAAAGGTAAATATTATATTTACAATTATCAATATCCATCAAACCCGCTAAAAAACAGATATGCCTACACAATCTATAATAATAAACCGGATTTTTCTACCATGGAAAAAGCGGCCAGATTATTTGAAGGTGAAAAAGATTTTTCTGCATATAGAAACAGCCCATCTAAAAACCCCAATAAAAAAACAGTTTGCAATATTAAAAAATGCAGCCTGCAAATTCATGAAAATGGTGCAATTCTACATATTAAAGGTAATAGATTTCTCTACAATATGATAAGAATTATTGCTGGAACACTTCTCTATGTCGGATATAAAAAATTAACAATCAGCGATATAAAAAAATCTTTCACAGAAAAAGATAGAAAATACACAGGGAAAACTCTGGACGCCAGTGGATTAATACTCAAAAATATTTATGAAAAAAATTGATATAATTAATGTTATTTATTTTTTTTATCAACAGTCTCTTTTAAATAATGTGATATAAATGAAAAATTTTCTGCGAGATTTTCATCCTGAATAAAAATATCTTCCTGTAAATTTAATCTTGCAGGCGCAAAATTCCAGATTGCTTTAATACCACTTGCTACCATTTTTTCTGCAACTTTTTGTGCGTGGGCTGCAGGTGTAGCAATAATTCCTATTTTTATATTAAATTTTTGAACTATTTCATCCAGCTCATTAGAATTATTTATCTTCAAATTACCAACAAATTTTCCAATTTTATCTTTATCATTATCAAATAAAGCAGCTATACTCAGTCCATATTTTTCAAATCCACCATATTGAGCAAGAGCACTACCCAGGTTTCCAACTCCAACAAGCACAGCTTCATTGAGATTAAAATAACCCAAATATTCTGCTAATACATCTCTCAATTCTTCAGCATCATAACCAACTCTTGGAATACCACCTATCTCAATATACATTAAATCTCTTCTGATCTGGGAATCATCAATATTTAAACATTTTGATAAATAACTTGAAGATATATATTTTCCCCTCTTATTATTTAAATATGTTATCACAACCTGATAATATTTTGGTAATCTTGCCAGTGAGGGTTTTGGTATTTCTTTTTTCATCACATCCCCTTTTTGTGTTATTATTCACAAATATTATACCTATTAAACAATAAATGTCAATGTTTTTATAGTTATTTAATTGACATTCCATAGTATAAAATTTATACTCCTTATAGATATGAAGATTACAAAGAATCTTAAAAAATGGTTTTTCTCATATAATGGTTTATATTATTATTTAGATAGGAGAAAGATGAAAAAAAATAAACTGAATAATTTAGAACAGAAAATAAATAGCTGCAGGAAATGCCCGTATGGTTCAAAAAGAAACAAGCTTGTTTTTGGTGAAGGTAATCCTGATGCTGAAATAATTTTTATTGGGGAAGGTCCAGGAAGAGATGAAGACAAAACAGGTAGACCATTTGTAGGAAGAGCTGGCAAACTGTTACGTAAAATCTTTAAAGAAGAAATGATTGATGTTTCTAATATCTATATAGCAAACATAACAAAGTGTCGTCCTTTTAATAATGAAAATCCAAGAGAAGAAGCAGTTAAAAACTGCTTACCATATCTTGAAAAACAGATAGAAATTATTAATCCAAAATTACTGGTTGCTTTAGGCAGAGTACCTTCAGAGATATTAACCGAACAAAAAACAAAAATAACCAAACAACATGGAAATATAAGATATTTTAAAAATTATCCGGTAATTATGTTATACCATCCTTCTTACCTGCTAAGGAACCGAGGAAATATCCGAATGGATGAATTCAGAAAAGATTTAAATCAATCTTTTCAATTTATTAAGAAGTAGTCTTATGAAAAAATTAAATCAAAGATATCAAATTAAAAATAAACTTGGTGAGTCTTCAAACAGTATTGTATACAAAGCTATTGATAATATATCCAAAAAATATGTTACAATAAAAATTTTAAAAAAAAATAATGGTAAATCCTTAAAGCTATTCAAAAAGGAATACTTAATAAATAAGCGATTACAGCATCCAAATATTCGTAAAGCTTATTCTTTTGAAAAAGTTTTTTATATTGATGAGAACCCGGTTACTTCAGAAAGATATTTTCAGGTACTCGAATATATTGACAAAACATACAAAAATATAAAAATAGAAACCCTAAAAAAGAAAAAAAAATATTATAATCAAATTATAAATGCATTAAAATTTATTTACGAGAATAACCTGCATCATGGTGACATTAAATCAAATAATATCCTCGTAACATCAAATAATGACATAAAAATAGCTGATATAAGTCCATTTATCAAAGTTGAAAAAAAAGAAAATGTGGATATAAAAAAAATAAATAAAGTCTTAAGAAAAAAGAATATTAATTTAGAAACAGTTTACAAACACTTAAATAATTCTAAGTTTCCACTTGAGTATATTTTAGATGAGAAAGAAATAAAAAATATTGTATCATCAAAACAGGTAATAAATCTATATAATCCCTCATCTATAAATAATTCTAATTACTTTTTGAGAAGAATACACCAGTATTATGAAATAGAAAATTATCAATATATTCATATAATTGATTATGAGCCAAATAAAAATTTTAATATTATAAAAGAATTAATAAAAAAATCAATTAAATATGATTATTTAAAAGAAATTATATTTGAGTATGGTAATGAATTCGTAAAAATTTATAAAAATTTACCATTTAAACCATCAGAGAAATTATCAAATGATCATGCAGAAAAATCCAAGTTAATCAATCTTTCAGTTAGCCTTGTAAAAGAAATAACAAAAAAAACAAACTTTTTAATAATAATAAATAATTACTCTACTATTGATAAATATTCAAAACGTTTTTTAAAAAATTTGAAAGATATCATTAAAAAAGATAAGTTAAAAATAATCACCAGCAACAATAAAAAAATAGAGGATGCTCTTTTTAAAAATATAAAAATTGGTAAATTGTCTTTTGACATTTTTAAAAGTCATCACCATTTCTTTTTATATTACTACAGTATTTCAGATACCCATCTAAAAAAAATATACCAGATTACAAATGGAGAAATTTATTTACTAACTTCTGGAATTCAAAAATTAATCTCCAAAAAGGCATTCTTGATAAAATATAATAAAATTTTTACCAAAAAAGATTTAGAATATTATTTTGATTACACGAAAAATATAAAATCAATTTACAAAAATTTAAATAGAGAAGAAAAAAATCTCCTTAGATTATTTAAAATATATAACAATTACTTCCCAAAAATACTGCTTGAAAAAGAAGAGGCATCATTTAAAAAAAGTTTTAAAAATCTAATAAACAAAAATATTTTAATTGAATATTCCAGCTATTTTTTTGTCAGGCACAATTACCTTTTAGAACTTATAGACAAAACTCTTCCCGATAAATTATTAAAAAAACAAAGTAATATTATAAAAAAACTATTCGATTCTGAGGGAATTTTTATAACATTATATCAAAAAGTAAATTTTTTTCTTGAAAATTATCAATCCTCATTTAAAGATATTTTTAAATATTTTTCATCTATGGATGATAAAAATATGAATTACGATAAAAGCAAGTATTTTGAAATTTTCAAGAAATATAAATCTTATGAAAATAAACTTAACAAAAATAATAGATTTAATTTAAACTGGGTATTATACAGACTGGATATAAATAATGAGTTTAATAAAAAACAATTAATTGACACCATGGAGAAAAATATTACAACAAAAGTACAAAAATTTTACTGGCTCTCATATAATATTCGTAATGATAAAAACATTACAATTGAAAATTTAAAATCCTATTATCACTTTTTTGAAAAAGATGAAATGTACACAAATAAAAAATATAATTATTTATTATTATCAATATTAATAAAATTAGATGAATTAGGATATCATGAACAATGTAAAAAGCTATATGAAAAATATATATTAGACAAAATTAACAATTTATCCAATAATCAAAAATTCCAATTTTATAACAGCTACCTGATTACCAACCTTGATTCTAATAATTTAACAAAAGCAGAAAAAATTGGGAAAACTATTCTTAATTTAATCCAGGAATCTGATGATTTTAATAAAGAAGATATATTTAGAGCCTATAATAATACTGCAATAATAAAATTAAGAAAAAATAATTATAATGAAGCATTAAAATATTTTTACAAAGCTGAAGAAACAGTGAAAAATATAAATAATTATGACCTTCTTTCTACTGTTAATGTAAATATTGGTGTTATAAATTATTATCAAAATAATTTTTTAGAATATGAAAAATACATGAATAAAGCTCTTGATTATTCTCAAAAAATTAATGATTATAATACAATGTATACATCAATTAGTAATCTAATTGAATATTACTTATTTCAATATAATTTCAAAAAAGTGGCAAATTTAATTTCACTGGGTAAAAATAATTTTAATAATGTAAAATCAAACATCAGGAAAAATGGATTTATTCAAAATCAAATTTATTTCTTATACTATTTTAAAAAATTGGACCAAGCAAAAAAGCTTCTTAATAAGATTGAAAAATTTTATGTAAAAATTAATCCTCTCCTTGAAAACAGCTTCTCTTATCATGTTCTCTATTCTATAAATTTATATCTAAGTAATTCAAATTGCCAGAATTATATTTTTAATCTTTTAGATGATGACAGCATATCTAAAACTAAAAAAGGAAAATATAATTTTTTATCACAGGTAATTATAAATCTTTTTGAATTTGATTATCCAGAAAATAAATTAAATAAACTCGCTACTTTTCTTTATAGAAATTATCAAAAACAATATAAACAAGATAATATAATTAACAAAACACTACTTGATTTGATACTTGGAAATTTTAATATTACTGAGTTCCAAAAAAATCATTTTACACATAATAAAATTAAACTATTAAAACATAGATTATTTTATTACTTTTATATATTAAAAAATAATAAATCTAAAAATGATCTTTATATGGAATCAGTTCTTAAATACCGAATGATACTCGAAAAAATATATAATAATTCCGCTGATAATAATTTAAATTTATTTAAAAAAACTTTCTTTTACCAAAAATTTTTTAACTTAAAATATAGCAATAAATATATTAAAGATATTTCAATCAAAGATTTTAAAAAATCTAATATCCAATTAGCCGCCCGCCGAATAGTAGAAAAAAGAAATAAATTTATTAATAAAGCTCATTTTAAAAAATTAAAATCCAAATCCGAAGTTATTAATAATTTTATCAATGATGCATTAAAATTAACAGGAATGCAAAGAGGTATATACTATGAATATGATATAGATAAGGGATGGCAGAAAATTAGAGAAATATATGATAAAATCAATTATTTTAAAAACGAACCTGTTAACA
>Ga0209925_1001878_pt1 | contig 10443 bp, 7 predicted proteins | sample SalPonR2_A_D1_MG_FD_185702 | JGI IMG/M metagenome (GOLD analysis project Ga0209925, IMG submission 185702) | Salt pond soil microbial communities from South San Francisco under conditions of wetland restoration - Salt Pond MetaG R2_A_D1_MG... ...
GGTAAAGGTGAATAAATTTTCACAAAGAAAATCATCTCTTGATCCTGAAACCAGGGAAAGAATCAGAGAGCAAGTATGGCAGACTCTTACCCGTGAATATGTAATGGAAGATGAATATGATGAATTGGGGTTAGGCGTCGGCCAGGATGAGTTATGGGATATGGTACAGGGAGAAAACATACACCCCCTTATTAAAAGAATTTTCACCAATCCGGAAACAGGACAGGTAAATACTTTACAAATTATCCGATTCCTAAAGCAACGCCAACAGGATCCCTCCCTGGAAAATTATTGGCTATATCTTGAAGATCAAATGATTAAAGAAAGGAAGTTTTCAAAATTCAATAACCTCATTTCCCAAAGCATTTATATACCTTCTCAAAAAGCGAAGCAACTAGCCAGTTTAAATTCTACAAATGTTGATTTTAATTTTATAGTTGAAAGGTTTTCATCGATTTCTGATAGCATGGTGAGTATTGATAAGAAGGACCTTAAAGATTATTATCAAAAGCATGAAGCCAGCTATAAACAATCAGCTTCACGAGATATTGAATATGTTTCTTTTGACATTGAACCAACAGAGGAGGATTACACAATAGTTAAGAATGAGCTGGAAAACCTGAAAAGTGAATTCCTGGAAACAAAAAACAATGCCGAATTCGTAAATCTGAATAGTGATATTTCATTTGAGGATGACTATAAAAAGAAAGAAGAACTCTCAGACAGCATAGCTGATTTTATTTTTAATGCTGAAGAAGGAGGAATTTATGGCCCTTATCTTGAAAATGAATATTACAAGTTCGCTAAACTTGTTGACACTAAACAACTTCCGGATTCTGTAAAGGCAAGACACATTCTGATTCAGCCCGACAGAAGATCAAGAAATGTACAGCAGGCAAGAAACAAAGCTGACAGTCTTATGAATCTTATTAAAAACGGAGCAGACTTTGCGGAACTGGCAAGAAAACATTCTGCAGATAAAAAAAGTGCTACCGAAGGGGGAAGTGTAGGATGGTTTAAAGAAGGAGAAATGGTTGAAGCTTTTTCAGATACATGCTTCTTTAGTGAAATTGGCGAAGTTAAATTAGTTACATCTCCCCAGACAGGATTCCACATCGTTGAGGTTACTGGCAAGGGAAGAAAAGTTAAAAAAGCACAGGTAGCCATTCTTGCAAGAAAAGTTGACCCAAGCTCAGAAACATATAACAATATTTATAACAAAGCAAGTCGTTTCGCCGGTAAACACAGAACATACGATGAATTTATTGAGGGAATCAATGAAGAAGATCTTACTAAAAAGGTAGCAAATAATATTCAAAGAAACGCGAAACAAATAGCAGGACTGGAAAATGCAAGAAAGCTAATCAGATCGGCATTTGAAACAAAAGAAAAAGAAATTATTAAATCAAAAGAAGACAATCAGCCGATATTTGAAATTGGAGATCAGTTTGTTATTGCTTTTGTAACTGAAGCAAGAAAAGATGGTATTGCCCCATTTGATGAAGTAAAAGAAGATATTAAAGTAAAAGTAAAAGAGAATAAAAAAGCTGAAAAGCTTGCTGAAAAAATGAAAAATGCAGCTTCTCAAAAAGGTTCTTTGGATGCAGTGGCTTCTGAACTTGGCCTTCAATTACAAACAGCTTCCAACATTACCTATTCCAGTTTTAATATAAGAGGCGCCGGAGCAGAACCTAAACTGGTGGGAGCAGCTCTTGCTATGGACCCCAATAAAATTTCAGCGCCCGTTAAAGGTGAAAATGGAGTTTATTTGATTGAAGTGACTAACAGACAAGAGAATAACAATATTAGTCCTGATATGATAAAACAAAGAGAAATTCAGGGATTAACAAGAACAGCAACTTACGAGGTTTATAATGCACTGAAAGAAGCAGCAAAGATACAGGACAAAAGATATAAATTCTATTAAAATGAATTTTATGAAAAAGAGGCTGTCTCAAAAAGGCAGCCTCTTTTTTTTCATTTTTTCTTTATAAAATGTTTAATTCTTTCCGAAGCTTCAGCTATATCATCCTTCTCCCTGGCAATATTAAAACGCACATAATTCCTGTAAGTCTGCCCAAAATGTTCACCGGGAATAACAGCTACCTTTTCCTTATCATAGAGATCCATAGTAAATTTAAACCCATCTGTATGTCCTTTAGGTAACTCAGCCCAGATAAAGAAACCTCCCCTGATTTCAGGTATGCTGAAACCAAGATCGCTTAAATTCCTCTTTAACAAATAAAAACTATCCTGAAGTTTTTCTCTTAACATCGAAGTATATTCCCTTCCCCAATTATATTTTTGTAAATAAATTACCAATGCTTCCTGCAATACGGAAGGTGAAGATAAACCGGTATAATCATGAATGGCCTTAATTTCATCCATATGTTTTTTATGACATGCCATATAGCCAAGACGCCATCCGGTAATTGACAAAAGCTTGGAAAAACTATTTACATAAAAAACTCTTTCTGTTAACTGGTTTATAGGATGATAAGGCTCTTTATCAAAGTATAATTCCTGATAAACCGCATCTAATACAATAAACAGATCATGTTTTTCTGCAATGTTAATTAACTTTTTAACTTCTTCTTTTTCCCATATCTTGCCAAAAGGATTACCGGGAGTATTCAGGAAGATAACTTTCACATTATTCTTCAGAACAGCATCTTCTAATTCTGCAAAATCAACTTTTCCACCTTCCAGGTATGCAAAAGAAACAAACCCGGTATTAAAAATTCCTGGCAGTTCCTTATAACTTTCATAAACTGGCTCAAAAGCCAAAGCTGAAAAATTTCCATTAAAAAGCTTATTAAAGTATGTATACAACAAAGAAACAGCTTCAGTACCTCCGTTTGTAACAAGAAAATTCTCTACTGATAGGGGTTTATAAAAATTATATTTATCTACAAGCAACTTAAGCAAACCATTATTTCCGGTTCCCGGAGCATATTGATGGATCGGTTTTACAGCTATATCGGAAAGAATATCAAGTAATTCTTTGGGAGGCTGAAACCCCGGGATACCCTGCGCCAGGTTAATTCCTCCATAAGTTTTCACCTTATTACTCATAAAACTTATCAAAGAGCCGGATGGTTTTTTATATATACTCATATACAGATTATTTCTTGTATTTTTTCATTCTTTTCCTGGAAAGCCCGAATTTTTCCGACTCTACATTTCCCAGGGGTTCTGTATGAACCATCACATCGTAAGTATTGGTAATTTTTCCTTTTATGTTATTTTCCACTTCTTTAGCAATCTTATGGCCTTTAGCTATTGTAATTTCTGGGTCTACTTCCACATCCAGGGCAATCACATACTGATCAGCATGCTTTCTTAATCTGACTCTGTGAGGGTTATGCGCTCCTTCAACTTCTTCTACAGCATCAAATATCTTATAATAAACAGTAGAATCATCAACGCCATCCATAAGTTCTACATTGCTTTCCATAAAAATTAAAAAGCCTTCTTTCATAATCCAAATACTTACAGCCATTGCAATAATTAGGTCAAGGACAGGCAAATTTAACTGATGTGTAAAAAATAATCCGAGCAAAACCGATCCGGAAATAAGAATGTCATTGCGCATATTCTTCGCATTGGCAATTACCATTGGGCTATTAACCTTCTTACCTACACGAAACTGATAGATAGCTAATGATACTTTAAAAACTATTGAAACGATGGTAACATAGATAGCAAGCAAGGTGGGAACAGCATGTGGTTGATTTTCTATTATTCTCATCAGGGTTGTATAAAATAACTGTGCACCAACGAAAAAAATAATAAAACTAAGGACTTTGGTTGCAATAGCCTCAGCTCGTTGGTATCCGTAAGGGTATTTATAATCAGGAGGTTTACAGATTATTTTTGAAGCATAGAATGTTATAATGAAGGAAATTACGTCTGATGCAGTGTCCAGGCCATCACTAATAACTGCAAAACTTCCGGATATAATACCAGCACCTATTTTCAAAACAGCCAGGAATCCATTACCCAACATCCCTATTCTGGAAGCTTTCTTTATTGACTGAGATTTTGTGCTCATAATAATCGGTTCTGTAAAGAAACGAATTTACTTCAATTTTTTATGATGCCCAAATTATAATATATAAATCAGGGTTGTCTTAAAACCAGAACAGCCGGGTTCTTAGAACAATGAACCCGGCTGTTAATTAAACCCTATTTCCCTGTTTTTTTATTTTTTTTGAAATAACAACGAATTAAAAATTAATTTATATGAAACAGGGGTGGATGCCCTGAATTGTGGTTTGAATGTAAACATTACCATTTCTCCTTTTCCTTTCTTTACCCAAATCATAGCAGGATATCCTCCAATTAGCTCAAGATTCTCTGAATACCCGCTTAACAAAATATTTTCATCTGTAAAGGAAGCAATCACTCGCCTGTCCATGTCAAAATATGGGGTTTCTGTTTGATAAACCGGCCTTCCCCTGTAAAACACACCAATTTTATCTGGCATTCCTGCTGAATAATCATACTTGTCCATTATATCAATCTCAACCAGGGAACCAGGGCAATATAAGCCTTTATTTTTCAAACTCTTTGTTCTGTCATTAATTGGAAGTTTGAATTCTTCCTTATCATTTTTATCTTTAATTACCTGTTTGCCTGTAAACAAATTTCCAGACCTTCCCCAGGTTATTATTTTTCCCCCATCGTTCAAATATTTTAAAAGGTTCTGTTTGCCTTTCTTCCCCATTCCTTTGGAATATTCCGGAGGATATGTATTTCTACGGTAATAAGAATCACTTGAATATTTTCCTTTCATATAAATTGACTCATGATTATCGGGAAAAATAATTGCATCATATTCAGATAGGTCTTTTTCTTTTAATTCATGAGGTCTTAATACAGAATAAGGGATAGCATACGTATCGAACAGATAACGTGTCCAACCTGCATCCATATCATGAAGAAATGTTTCTACAAGGGCAATTTCGGGAACTGTAAAAGCATGGAGATTGTGATCTGGTTTCTCTTTTAAAATTTCAGGTTTAACCTTAAGTTCATTAATAAATTGCTCTATCTCCTTCAGGTTCTTATTTTGTTTCCTTATTAGAAATCCTCCCTTCTTCTCATTGGATGATTCCATAAAATAATTCACCTTCAGCCCTTTCTTCTTTAATACAAAGGCAGCTTTATAACTTTCATTGTTCGTAAAAGGGAAAAACCAGGCATAAAAATCATCTTCATACTTTTTGGAAGGTCTGTATAAACCTTCTATTTTCCGGAGTGAATTTTCCAGTTTTTCAGATCTTTTATCAATCTCAATACTTGTTACACCTTTATGCATAGGCAGTGACCATGAGGTAATGTCATACGGTTTTATTATCTCCCCTCCAGGAGTATAATGTCTTACCGGATACTTCTGTTTTTCCATCACTTCCTTGATAAAAGGACGAAAAGGCTGAGCCAGGGGAATTACGACATCACCCTTATTATAATTCCGGCCTTGCAATACGATATTCTTTGTTAACGAATACCTGTAAATTCCGTGTCTGTGCAACAAATTAATCAGATCAATCCACTCGCTTTCATCATGTTGTTCTCCGGGTAAAATAAAATAATAAGGAGCTTTTGTCAATCCTTTATTCACTTCTTGTTTTGCAATGTCATTCCTGAACTTCAGAATATCTTCTTTATGATTTGAACAGGTTTTTATGATCGACATGGTGGAACTTATCTCATAATCCATTATATCTGATAATTTCCACCAACCACCTTCCCAGGGCAAGGGCATATTTATACTCTTTTTATATTCTGAGAGGCCTTTACCCCATACACTAAGCTCATTAGGCTCAACATAAACAGGCGTAGCAGACTTAACACTGGCGCATTCTGTAAGAAAGCCAATAACATTTTTCCAGATACAGGTTTCTGTAGAGCCAGGCCAGTAATTATCAAAGGCATAATGTTGAGAGACGCCGGCAAGATTTTTTCGGGTCATATCTTTTATCATGTTCATTCCGAAAACTCCTATCCAGTTCCATATTTCCGCATCAATATTTTCTGCAATCGGATCATGGTTGGGAGGTACAAAATATCTTGGTCCTGTAGAACCCATCTGGTGTTTTTCAACCATCACCTGGGGAAACCAGGTATTACTGAATATCCGGCTAATAGCCTGATTATCTTTCTGAGTGAGTGTCACGAAATCACGGTTGTTGTCATGTCCCACATATTTATGATATACTTTAGGCATGCTGCTGCCCTCATATTTTGTGCCCTTATATTTCCTGTAATGATTAACAATCATATTCATTCCATCAGGGTTATGGCTTGGAATCATCATATAAACCACATCATTCAGCCATGATAGTGTATCCGGGTCATTTGTTGAAAGTATCTTATGTGCAATCAATGGAGCAGCTTGCGAAGGTCCCACTTCATTTGCATGCATAGAAAGTGTTGCCACAAAAAACACCTTCCCCTTCTTTATCATTTCTGCCTGTCTTTTTTCAGAGAGATTATGGTTCAAAGCTAATTCTTTGTTTATCATTCTCAGTTCATCGAGTTGCTCAATATTTTCAGCATTCGAAAAAAATGCTGCATACATGGGCTTCCCCATTGGTGACTCCCCTATTTTACGCATTGTCATCTTAGCAGAAGCCTTATCAAGTTTCTGAAGATAATTTATTAGATCTTCGTAAAGGAATAAATTTCTGTCAGAACCTGGTTTCAAACCGAAGTGGTCTTCCGGTGTAATCAATTGGGCCATACTTCCTGTAATCACAGAAGTAAAAAATAAAGCGAAAAAAGTAAAGTATTTATAATTCATAGGTATTAGTTAATGGGTTCATACGTTAGATGAGAACTTTATGCAATTGGTTTAATGGGAAATATATAAATAATAAAAAAACCGTTACTCTTATGAATAACGGCTTCAGATAAATATTTTGTTATTTAATTTGCCAATTCGTTTTGTAATTCTTCAGTCAATTCAAGATTATGATATACATTTTGCACATCATCATCTTCTTCAAAGGCATCTACCATTTTCATTACTTTTAATGCAGAATCTACATCCAGTTCTTTTGTTGTTTTAGGTATTTGCTGAAGGGATGCATTCTCCGGTGCGATTTCTAATTCATCGAGCTTTTTTTGCACATTTCCGAAATCTTCTTTAGCAGTATAAACAGTAAGAATTTCATCTTCTACTTCAATGTCTTCTGCTCCCGCATCAATAAGTTCCAGCTCCAAAGTTTCCAGATCCATGTCATCTTTTTTGGGTATGGTAAAAACTCCTTTTTGATCGAATAAAAAGGCTATAGAACCATTCTTCCCAAGATTTCCACCGTATTTATTAAAAATGGCCCTGATGCTGCTTACAGTACGATTGTTATTATCGGTAAGACATTCGACAAAAATAGCCACACCCCCTGGAGAATATCCTTCAAGTGTGATAGGTTCCAATTTTGAATCATCGCTACTGGCTTTTTTAATTGCCCGCTCAACATTATCTTTGGGCATATTAACACCTTTGGCATTTTGCAATGCCATTCTAAGCCTGGTATTAGATTCCGGGTCAGGTCCTCCCTCTTTAACTGCTACGCTTATTTCTTTCGATATTTTTGAAAATATTTTTGCCTTCTTTGCATCCTGAGCTCCTTTTCTTCGCTTTATATTATTCCATTTACTATGACCAGCCATAATTTTTCTCCTATTTTAATTAGAAACCAGACAAATTTATAAAAATTATTAATGCTATAAACACTCTATGGTGCAATAATCTAATCATTTTCAAATAAAATGTTTTATTTAAAAGAGGTTTTCTGTGATTTATGAACTGCTTACTTTATTTTTGCACTGGAAAAATTTAGATGTAAAAAAAATAATGGCCAATAAAAAATTTTATATTGAAACGTATGGTTGTCAAATGAATGTGGCTGATAGCGAGGTTGTTGCATCCGTACTGAAAGACAACGGTTATTTAAAAACCCAGGATATAAACCAGGCAGATTTAATTTTGGTGAATACCTGTTCAATAAGAGAAAATGCTGAGCAGCGTGTTTGGGGCAGGCTGGACAAATTTCGTCAGATTAAGAAGGGAAAACCAGAGCTTAAGGTGGGTGTTATTGGTTGTATGGCAGAGCGACTAAAGGAAAAACTGGTTGAAAAGGAAAAAACTAGACCTTGTGTAATTGGACCTGATGCCTACAGAGCTCTTCCGTCCCTTCTGGAAAGAGTTGAAAGTGGACAGAAGGGTATAAACACCATTTTATCAAAAGAAGAGACCTACGGGGATATTATTCCGATTAGAGCAGCAGAAAACAATATTTCAGCCTTCATTTCTATTATGCGGGGCTGCAACAATATGTGTTCTTATTGTATTGTACCTTATGTAAGAGGCAGGGAAAGAAGCAGAGATCCTCAAACCATATTGAATGAAACTCAATTGCTTGCAAAAGAATGTTTTAAAGAAATTACACTGCTTGGGCAGAATGTAAATTCTTATAATTGGGAGCATAAAGAAAACAAAACTAATTTTTCAAAATTGCTTGATGAAGCAGCCAGCAAAAATCCATCTCTCAGGTTTAGATTTGCTACCTCTCACCCGAAAGATTTATCGGATGAAATTATTAAGACTATGGCGAAGCATCCAAATATTTGCAAGCACATTCATCTGCCGGTACAATCGGGTAGCAGTAAAATACTAAAAAAAATGAATCGTAAATATTCCCGGGAATGGTATATAGACCGGATAGATGCTATAAAAAAACATCTGCCCGATGCAGAAATCACAACCGATATTATGACCGGATTCTGTTCAGAAACAGAGGAGGATCACCAGGAAACTCTTTCTTTAATGGAATACGTGCAATATGATTATGCATATATGTTTAAATATTCAGAAAGACCCGGGACAAAAGCTGCAAGGGTAATGGATGATGATGTACCTGAAGAAACAAAAAAACGAAGATTAAACGAAATTATTGATTTACAAACCAAAATATCAGAAAAGAATAAATTAAAAACGATTGGAAAAAGCTTTGATGTTCTGATTGAAGGAACATCAAAAAAATCAGAAGATGAACATTTTGGAAGAAATTCACAGAACCAGGTTGTTGTATTTCCCAAAGATGACGAAAAAACGGGGGATATTGTGAAGGTAAAAATAGATAAAACAACTCCGGCCACCCTTATTGGCAAGAAAGTACAATTTTAAAATAAACAACTATGAGCGATAAACTAAAAGAATTCCGTGAATACCGGGAAAAGATGAACAAAAGAATGCTTGAAACGGATAACAAAGTAATTAAGCGCATTATCAATTTAGATACCAATACCTACATGGAAGGGGCCCTATCAGCTAAAGTAAAAGAAATGCTCGGACTGGTTTCATCTATGGTACTGAGATGTGATGACTGTATCAGCTATCACCTGGAACAATGCCATAAACTTGGGGTAACCAATGAAGAAATGTATGAAATATTTTCGGTAGCTAACCTGGTAGGAGGAACAATAGTTATACCACATACACGGAGAGGACTTGAATACTGGGATCTTCTGAACCAGGAGCAGGGTGAAAACAAATAGACTAAATAATCTCCTTCATCTCCTGATCTATGGTAAAGATTTCATCCAGGTTCATCATTTTAATATAATCCAATGCCTCTTTTGTCAGATTCTTGAGGATCAAAGAGGTGTTGTTTAGCTTGGCATGCCTGAGAACATTCAACAAACTTTCAATAGCTGAACTGTCAAATAAAGAAATTTCGGACATGTCAAGTGTAATTCCATCAGGCTTTTTATCCACATATTCCATCAAATCACGTTCTACAAATATTGCATTCTGACTATTGAATTTTTTTGTGCCGTTAAATCTCAGGTAAAAGTAATTGCCAAATTTTTCTGCTTTTAACATAGGGGTAATAATTTGCTTTATCTTTTACAAAACTAAATACTGTGCTTGTTTATTGTATCAAGCAAGGGGCAAATTTATCAACAATTAAAGAAATTTATTAACCGTTAATCAATTTAGATTCAGTAAAATCTGTATTACCCCTAACTGTTAGGTTTGTCAACAACTCGTAGACTCAACTCTTCCAGTTGTTTAGCATCAATTTCCGAGGGCGAATCAATCATTAAATCTCTTCCTGCATTATTTTTTGGGAATGCAATATAATCTCTGATCGATTCCGAGCCACCCATAACAGCACACCAACGGTCGAAACCAAAAGCGATGCCTCCATGAGGAGGAGCACCGTATTTGAAAGCATTTAAGAGAAAGCCAAACTTCTCCTCTGCTTCTTTTTCTCCAATGCCAAGCGCACGAAACATCTTTTGCTGGAGGTCGCGGTTGTGAATTCTGATGGATCCGCCGCCAATCTCCACTCCGTTAATCACAAAATCGTAGGCATTGGCGCGCATTTTTCCCGGATCACTGTCAAACAGCCCTAAATCCTCATCTTT
>Ga0209925_1001880_pt1 | contig 10435 bp, 8 predicted proteins | sample SalPonR2_A_D1_MG_FD_185702 | JGI IMG/M metagenome (GOLD analysis project Ga0209925, IMG submission 185702) | Salt pond soil microbial communities from South San Francisco under conditions of wetland restoration - Salt Pond MetaG R2_A_D1_MG... ...
CCAGCAAGCGCCAAAGCTTTTGCAGACCATCGTGGACCCTCGGCAGCCCTCGAACCGTGTGTTGAAGGCAAGAGATGATCTGGCGGCCAAAGTGGGGTCGAAAAGTGTGCTTGGCGAGTATGTCCGCGTGCTAGCGCGCCGAGCGACTTCTTGTTTCGCCAACCAAGAGACACTGGCCGACCTGATCCAGCTGGCACGAGAGTTGCTGGAAAATGGGGAGGGTGGAGATGAAGAGGAAAATACTCTAGAGGGAGCTGTGGCTCTGACAGAGCTTTTGATCGAAAGCTTTCCAGTCCTGATGTCGGAAGCTCTGCCTCAGCTTCTGATGCTTTGCTGGACGGCAGGGAAAGAAGAAAATCTGCAGGTGCGACTCCTCCGGCTAGTTGCCACGCGGGCAAAGGGTGCCAGATATCTCGCGGACATGAAGATTGGCCATCGGTTGACAAGTTTGACTGTCAAAGGGGAAGCAGAAATGCTTTCAAATTTCAGACAGGGCACGCTAAAAGTCGTTCTCAAAAATGGCAGTACGAAGGCCTCTCGTCTGGCTGTCTCGGCGCTGTGTGAATTGGTGCCCGATCCGGAGGACGCCGTCTACGCCCGCCTCCTCAGAGAGCTTACTAGCGCCAAATCTCTGTCGCTGGTTAACCCGCGCTTAGAAGCAATGCTGCGTGCCTTGGCCGTACTCGCCGAGAGACATCCCCGGACATTTGAGACCCATGCTGCACGAGTACGAGCGTTCGCCCTGCGAAAGGTGCTACTTTACCGGGCCTCATCTAATAATGATTCTGATGATGAATCGGCATCTGGTGCCCTTCCTCAACTGATGGGTAGTGGCAAGACGCACAGCAAGAAGAAGCAAGCTACGAAGGACAGTCCTCACAGCCGAGGACTATCCGAGGAGTGCACACGAGCTTGCGCGGCAATCAAGTTTCTTGTGGCGCATGTACTTGGGCTACGGGCGGAATATGCGGCAATGCGTGAGGATTCTGTGTTTCTTCCAAGATCGACGATGGATAAGGCGGACAGGGACCGAAGCCCAAGAAGCAGAAATGGTGAGAGGGTTCATAAAAATGAAGATTCAAGACAATTGCGGGACCATGATGGGGAGCGTTCGTCGTATCTCAATGAGAACTCGTCACTGGTAGAGGTCAGCCAGGATGAGCTAGAGGCCTCGGCGAGCGAGGTGCTGGACCTTTTGTTTAAGATTTTGAAGGCAGAGGGCCGATTGCCTAGTCGAGTGGAGCTGAGCAAGAAAGACAAGGCACGCTTACGAATTGTCAGTGCCGGAGGCATCTTGAAATTGATGCGAAATCAGTATGTACAGCATAGGCTACTAGATGCGCCGCGTTGGCGGTCGCTGGCTTGGATCATGTTGGACCCAGAGGAAATAACTGTGGCGGGTGCGTTCACACGTAAGCTGGCCAGGGCTGTGCGCAGCTCCAGAGTACATCTTAAATTCTTGGCGTTGCTTTCTTTGGCGGCCCTGGAAGAGGATGTAGCTGCCCGCAGAGAGGCTCGACAAGCAGTGACGCGGGCCGTCCAGAATCTGCGTCAAGCTTACGAGGAGTACATGGCCGGACAGGAAGAGGAGCCTTCGGAGGAGGCCAAGCGCAAGGTTACCACCTCCATGATGCCTGAGTACTTGCTACCTTACCTTCTCCACCTCCTGGCTCACTTTCCAGACTTCCCCACCTCTCCGCATGATAGCGTCCGCTGGCGACCCATACAACGATGTCTGGCCTTTGTACTCGAACCGCTAATGGCCACTCTCGGAACGGAGGCCGACAATTTATCGTTTCTCCTCCTCATGACCGACACCATCCTTACTAGATACAAAGATGCCTCGGCCGCTATCAAAAGGCAGGAAAAGGAGAAAAATAGCCTTATTAATGAAGATGATGTTGCCACTGAACGTCTGCACCAGGTGACACGCGTATGTCGGGAATTTCTTCGTTCTAAGATCAAAACTCAAGAGAACCTTCAAGCCTATCCAGGTAAAATCTATCTACCACTTCCGCTCTACGCCCCGCAAACGGGTAGACCCCGTACCTCCGTGCAACCCGAGAAACAGCGCGGCGAGGACAGGACGGAAAGTACGAAGTCAAAAGCGGGAAAGTTAGACGATGATGGGGAAGATGAGGAGGTGAACGGCTACAGAGACGGACCGGATCGGGGTTTGAGTCCAATTGCCACAGAAATATCCACCACGGGTACATCTGTTCTCGGTCAGCACTCTTCAAGAAAGTGTCCAAAGCCCACAAAGGAGGAAAGGATGGTGATCGCTGCTGGCGACTGTAGACAATCAAGGACGCGCCGGTTCAAGAGAATGAACGAGGAAGAGCGACAAGAAGGCGCTAGTCTTGTCGGAAATAAGAAAGGGTCAGGTAGTAAATATGAGAGAATGAGATACAGTGATGCGCAGGATCATGATGAAGATATGGAGAGCCGTCCTCTCGTGCGCCAAAGAACAGTAAGCCTAGGGGTGAGTGTGACAAAAAGTGGCAAAGAAGCCAAGAGGAAGCAAACGAAAAGGAAAGGACATGGCGTCGCAGACCAAAGCCCTTGCGCCTTCGATTATGACACATCGGACGACGAACATGACTCCGCGATGGACGAGGGGGATGAGGCTGCGCTCGAGGAGGAGCAGAAATTGCGCGAGGCCAGGGAGGCAATAGAGGCACAAAAAATTTCTCGGGCTGATCGTGCCTTGAAGCGACGTGCGCTTTTAGAAGACGTCATCGAGAATAAAGGGGCTTCTCAAGAAAATGACCCGACCTTTCAAGGGGATGAAATGGAACAAGTGGCACATCCGATCAGCGCGCAAACAGGGAAGGGCAAGCGCAGCGCCCGCACAACGTACTCACAAGAAGAGAAAGAAGAAAACCCGGGAGCTTCGACCGCCGCGAAGAGACGGAAGCGGCGCGCATTGGGTTGAAGATTGGGAATGAGGCAGTTTCGAGAGAAATCAAGTGAGTACTTTGGATTCCAATATGCGGTAATGCGCGTGTGTGAGTTAAATCTTAAGTGTTAATAGAAGGTGGGAATAGAGAGAGTCGGAGAAGTAGGCCATTTGGTTGTGCCTGTCTGCCTATATGTGTCGGGTAAAAATCTATGGCTCAAAAAATGAAACAGCCTCTAAAAAAGTTTACAAAAGAATACACATGTTTCTATGGGTCCATCCTCTCCCCCTTTCTGTACACTGCTGTGCGGGCCGCTCTGCGAATGGTAAGGCAGGAACATTGCAGAAAGTCTCAACGGGGAAGTCTTCCACGCTACATCATGTCCACGAGTCGCTCTTTCTCCTCGCTTTAATCATAAGAGCATGGCGCGGGTCACCTTCTCCTGGTTTTTCTCCTTTGTTATACAGGCATGTCTCCTCGGATCTCTACTCGCCGCATGACTCGTCGCTCCCGCGTGTTGTCTCTAATCGCCTGATGGGCGACGCATCTGTTGTCCCACACCACCAATGTGTCCCTCTCCCACCTCACCCGGCACTGCAGCTCAGCTCGCGTCATGATCTCGAAGAGGTGTTCTAATATAGGCCTACTCTCCTCCTCCGTCATTCCTGCCAAGTGCTTGGTGAAGAAGGGGTTCACAAACAAGGATAGTTCCCCGGTGTCGGGGTGCCGGCGGACGACGGGGTGCTCCACTTCGTCGTAAGCCAGCGACGCGACCGAAGGGTCTTTTTTAACCATCTTGTAAGCCGAGTGTACTGCTCGTAGCGGCTTCAGTAAGTCTACGAAAGCGGGCGACAGGGTTTTCAATGCAAGACTCATGTCACAAAAGACTGTGTCGTTTCCGTAGGCAGGAACTTCCATGCCGTACAAAAGCGCCCCTAAAGGGGGATGGTGCATGTACGAGCAATCTTGATGCCATACCTCCCCATAATGTCCCAGCGTTCCCTTCTCCCGAATCAGGTCATGGACCATGGGAAGTCCGTACTGGGCTTTCACCACAGGTCGAGCTTCAACTTCCCCAAAAAATTCCGCTATCCTGAGAAGGTCCTTTGCGCTTAAACATGCTTGATTCCGGAAGACGAGGACCGAATACTCATGGAAAGCTTCTTTAATGTCATTGATTGCTCGACTGTTTGCAACGAGCGCTTTCAAGTCTATCCCGGTCAATTCCGCCCCCAAAGCGCCAGTCAGAGGCCGTAGATGGAAGGCTTTGGCTTCTGTCCATGAGGCCGAGCATGGCATCGCAGATAGCGAAGCTGTTGAAGGCCTCGGGGAAGATGACAAAGGCACGCTATTCAATTCAAGTCTGATTCCTTGGGCTTGCGTTACGGAACGGTGCCTTGTACGCAGTGACCAGGAAGAAATTTGCCGGTTATGAGACACCAGGAGCTGCATTATTTTTTGCCGGGAATGATCTCCTAGAAGCGGACACATTAGAGCGGGCCGCTTTAAGCCTTCAACGAAGCGAGAAAGACTAAAAGAGTTCCACGATAAAAAAGGAAAAGGTATGTGGGAATGGTGAAAAAAGGTGTACAGCCGCGATTGTCGGGAGACGAGACGCAGAATTTGATGTCAAGCACGTTGTGAAGTTCTTTGGCGACAGCTATTTGAAGACACACGAATGCCGCCACATGGAGAAACTGATGTTTACCACGCGCATTACACAGGACTACAAGGACGCTTTGGTACTCTGCAATTGGCCATGATGCATCATCTACCGCGACTCTCTATGCGATGTAACTCTCTCGCTTGTAAAGGGTTGTTTGCCCCATTCGCGCTTACGTTTCGCTCCCAAGGATCGTCGGCCTTTCCACAGGCTGCGTCTACCCAAAGATGCTGGCCTCCCCCCCATTTATCGCATGAGGATGGCAAACGCAGCATTTTGGATGCCATGTCCGAACCCTCCTATCCTCATTTGGCGGACCGACCTTACCTGCGACAACCCATTCCATTGACTTCTCCAAACGACCCCGCAAATCGCATTAAATATGAAGTGACACTGGAAATTGACGAAGACATCGTGGAAGTCTACTTGGCTTGGATCCAAGAAGGACACATCCAAGAGGTCATGGCGCTGCCCGGCTTTGTGGGATGGAACATTTCGGCTTCGGAGGATAGCATAGCTGCAAGTCGGGGGATACATGGTCAACGCCGTGTGGTTTTTGTGGAGCAGTATGAGGTCGAGTCTCGAGAGTTTCTGGAGAAATATTTCGTCAAATATGCTCAGAGGATTCGCGACGATCATTCCCGGATGTGGGAAGGCAAGTTTGCCGCCTCGCGGCGCATTCTCCACACGTTCGGCCGCCAGACTGACAAGGAAGCTGAGCTTTGGAAGCAGCGCGATGCAAAAAACAGCTTCCGTCTTAATAATTTGCGGTACCAGGTTGATCGAGTGCCTCGATTCACATCCGAGGGTCTGAAGGTCCAAGCTCTACCGTCTTCGTTGTGGGAAACACTGAAGCAGTTTTACCGGGCGCGCCGGCACGAGTCCGTGGAGGACCGCCTCGACCCGTCGGAGATTTCGATCAATACCTGGGTATCGCCCACTCTGCGCCTCGATCTCCCTCCCGCTTTAGCATCCGAGGTCATCGGCACGCTCAAACCCATTCTTGAGTCCTGGTGCGGTGTGGCGGAGCTAGAGTCGACGGGTATCAGTGGCATTCGTACCTACCTTCCCGGCGCCACCATCCAAGAGCACGTGGACATGGCGACCACCAATGTCGTGTCCGCGCTTATCAACCTGGACCAGGATGTGAAGGAGCCCTGGCCTTTTGAAATGAGGGATCATTCTGGCAAGCTCCACGCCTTGCATATGCGGCCCGGGGAGGTGGTCATGTATGAATCTGCGACGTGCGCACACCGGCGTTCTCGCCCGCTGCCACCTGGAGGCTACTACACGAATCTGTTTCTCCGTTTCAAGCCTAAGGGATGGACATTTACATACTAGTTAACATAGTAGTTGGATACGCCATGGACTTGAGCCTGAAAGAAAACGATGAGACCAGGGTAGGCTGGCGTGTGAGCAAGCGGGAGGCGGTATCGCTTGTGAGCAGCGGAAGGCTACAGTGCTTCTATGGAGCAACTTGACAAGCTTGTAAATGTGTGTGTGTGTCGATATTATTTCTAGCGTCGTAGTATAGCGCCATCACGTGACTGACGGCGAGACGAGGAGGCGTGCGTTCATTCCCGAGCTCACTTTGACATGAATGTGAAGCGACGGGGTGCTTTTGTGGTTTCTCTTTATCACAGCAGTGTAAAATAAAGTGGACAGTCAGGACTTGTTCGGCCACAATACTTCGCCCAGGAGAGCAGCATTGGCAAAAATAAGCGCCTCTTGATACCATTTCGCTTCAGCTTTCAGGGTCTCTGTCGGGCAGAATATAGGTTCTTTTTCTCATCTTAAATTCACAAGGCACTGACGATTAGAAAACCAAACGCCTACTTGGTCGTCTCTGGTCTCTTCCTCTCCTTGACATCCGTGTCCCCCACTACATTCCTCTCCTGGCTCTCTCTCTTCACCGCCCGACCCCGACCTCGCTTCTCCTCATTTCTGGCATGGACCGATACTTGGCCTTTTCCGGAAAGCGCAGCCATGACGTTGATTTAGAAATTCCCCCGGAATCGTACGGACAATAGCCCCGGCTATATGTCGTAGGCTCGAAGAGGCCAGAGAATTATCACTTCTGCTTCTTCTTGGGCGGCGCATCTTCCTCCTCCTCGTCTTCGTCGTCCTCTTCATCATCTTCGCCGTCGCCACCCTCCTCCTCGTCTTCCTCGTCATCCTCATCCCCGTCATTGTCTCCACCACCCCCCTCCTCGGCGCCCTCTTCATCGTCCTCGCCGTCCTCATCCTCGTAGTCGTTCTCCGAGTCGTCCTGTCAGGAATGCACGTGTCAGAACGCGATATTGAGTCGGCGTGGGCCTTTCGTCAGTGAAGCTTCTTCTTAACATTCCGCATAATTATCGAATGGAAGAATGCTCACAAAATTAACAAAAAGCGGGGAGCCCGTCTCGGGGGTACGGGTTGAATGTACCTTCCTCTCGCTTTTCGAGACCCGAAAACTGTACACTTTCTCTCTGCCCAAAGCGCCCCCCTTTACCGACCCGAATCACCTTACCTCGTCGTCGTCATCATCGTCATCGTCGTCGTTCTCGTTGTCCTCATCCTCCTCCTCGCCCTCCACATAGTCCTCATCCTGTCGTTGAAGATTGAAGTTATTTATTGCGGAGGGACTTCACATGCATGCTTTGCAGCCTAGGCCGCGGAGTAGGGAGTAACACACTTCACGACCCCTATCCCATTGGCTTTGACGGTGGAAATTTTGCGTGTTGTGCGGATCGCAACCTCACGGGAGAGAACGCTCACTTACATCCTCGCTGTCCTCGTCATCGTCCTCCACGTCTACCACGTTTTTAGGGACCTCCTCTGAATTACTCTGCCAATGAAGTATGAATGGTGATAAAGTGACGTGAGCCACGAGTAGCGTCGCAATCCTTTGCGAGTTTTGACTGGAGTTAACGTATATCACTAGGCCTCCGAATTCATTATGCAGGCGGCGTCTCCCACACTCACCATGCTTAGCTTTAAATGCTGTAGATAAATTCTAGTTGGGGCCGTGAAGCGTGCAAATAACCTGTACGCTGTAAAATGGGCGGGTCTTTATCCATTACTGGGCAAGAGTGTCAAAGCCTGGGTGTGGGCGGGGTGAATATAATCCATCGCCCCGCCCGCTCGCCTCGCTTAAGGGGGCCGTGCGGGCTCGACCTCGCCGCCCTTCGCTCGTGCACACAGTATTGACAAAAACTTCTCGTCGCTTTCCGTATGCAATCTCCACCACATCGCTGCAGGGAACCTCGTGTGAGCAGGCGGAAGGGGCTTTAAGCATGGTACGTGTAAGAGTGCCGACTGCCCGACTTCGTTTTCTCTTCTCGTCCTGGTCTTGTAGTGTATGCATTTGAAAACCTCATGTCTTAAAAAACCGGCTTTTAATCATATGTGGATTGCTAGATTCGATTTCTATTGCTTCAGAATCGTCAGGGTAAGACAAGGCTGTCAAAGTGGTATATCTTACCACCAAACGAGGCTGAAAAGTTTCGTTTGGAGGCGGACGTGCACAAGCTGATTGTGAGCCGGGATCGTAAATACACAAATTTTGTCGAATACCAGAATTACAAACTCATTTATCGGCGCTACGCTGGACTTTATTTCTCTTTGGGTGTGGATGTGACGGACAATGAACTCGCATATCTGGAGTCTATCCACCTGTTTGTTGAGCTCCTCGATGAGTACTTTCGCAACGTCTGCGAGCTCGACATTGTGTTCAATTTTAACAAGGTGAGGATCATGAGGGGATTCGTAAGGACGTTATTGACCGCGAACAGCTTACGGAAAGGCCTTGTCTGCCTTTTCAAGTGACAATTTCTCATCTCCACGCACGCGCGAACAGGTGTACTCCATCTTGGACGAATTCATTTTAGCGGGAGAGATTCAAGAGACGAGCAAGCGCGAGATTTTGGAGCGTATTCGGGATATGCAAGGATATGAGAAAGCCTCCGAAAAGTAGGGAAAGTCTTTCGACCTCGGCGAAACAAAACAAGTAAATCGTCATGGTGGAGAGATGAACAATTTTTGTACAAAGAAATCAGGTCAAAGGACGTAATTTTTGATGCAGAAGTACAGCAGGGTAATCAAAAAGAGAGTTTTGCTTCAGCTTAATTGGCTACATGTGCTCTGTACGCTAGGAATCATCGGAATTTTCATCGCCGTATCCGGCTCCGTCCGCCTCGAGACCATCGGCGTCCGCCTCATCTCCAACCACGTCCTCCTCGTCTCCCTCTTCCTCGCTGCTTCCATCCATGTACACCTCAACATCCCCATTATCGCCACCTGGTGCGAAGGTGTGATCGCCACTTCCGTGCTTGGAAATCTGAGCAAGCATGAGTTCCAATCGCCCGGAGAGGCCCAGCAGGCGAGGCAGCACGGTCACGCGCCGCGTGGCCACTTTGTGCAAGCCTGCCAGGCGCTGGTCGAGCCCTGGCGTGCCGATTAGGTAGCTTGTGTGGTGCAAAAGAACGAAACGGATCCATGGGCAGAGAGAGACTGCCCGATTGGGGCGCTTTTCCAGCTTTCGTACCAGCGTGTTTATGAAGGGGAACACAAGCGGTGCCGTGAGCAGTCGGACCGTCCTGGAAAGGATTTGTGTGTCTTGCACGGCCAGGCACTGCTCCAGCAGCTCTTCGTCTCCAGACTTGAGCGCTTGGCTTAAAACCGTGAAAAGCGAGTCCGCCTTGGACCCCATGCTTTTCGCCGCAGTCGCGACAGGCCCGGCAGCCACCAGAGCCCCGTGCCCCTCCAGGCCCTGCGACAACCCCTCAGCCATCTTTTGCAGGCGGCGCCCCATCGTGTCATCATCTTCAGTGTCGCCGCGCATTTCAATCATTGCTCCCACCCCGGCCGCGTTGTTCAGTCCCGAAATACCATGTTCATCCAAAGCCGTCCTCTTGGAGGCTGGATCCTGCATCTCCACGGCCTTCACTTCCCGCCGCTTCCGCTTGTTGCTCGCCAACCCATCCTCCTGCTTCCCCTTCTCACTAGTCAGCCTACTCCCTTCGAGCAAGACCCTCGGTAGCAATTCGTCTGTCTCCTCGCCGCTTGCGATGCTAAAGCTCGTGAAAACAGGGGCGCTCTCCGCGCCGTACGCAAGGCCCACTCGCCATGCTATCGATCCCTTCCTCCCCGCCCATGGAAGGAAGCAAGCTGCAAGCGCCGACACTTTTTCGCTTTCTTTGCCATCAGTCACGGTAAGTACACGCAGCGTGGTGGGCGGAGCTCGTGTTCCAGCCCTGGCAAGAGCCCCCGCGTCCTCACCGCTGCCAGCCGAGTCACATGGCGGGGCATGAGCAGCTGCCCAGCTCTGCCGAAGTACGCGCACACTACCCGTGTCGCAGCATGCGAGAAGCGTAAGAACGATAGCCCCCTTCTCCCTCCCCGATGGATCAGCTCGCAAGGCCAGCCAGGTGGGACAGCCGTCCAAAGCTGCAGTGAGCACTGCCTCTTTGTCCTTGCCCTGACAGCTGAAAATGTTGATGTGGCGAGAGCCCACCGACGCCGTGGCTAGGAAGTGTCCATCTTCCGAAAACGCCATATGTGTCACAGCAGCCGCATGGCCGGACGAGATCTTCTTTCGCCGCTCCCCGCTGACCAAGTCGATCAAATGGATCCGTGTTCGCGCCACCGCCAAGATGGCGCTGCCGGCAGGACCCACGACCAAGGCTGAGGCTCCGTGCTTGTCCCCAGTTAGTCGCCGCCTACACTCACCAGTCCCCAGACCCCACTCCAGTACGTCCCCATCACCCGCATTCGAGGTGTAAAGCCTACTTCCATCGGCGCTGAAGGCCATTCCCGTGAACCGCTTCAAGCTTTGCCCCTCTCCCAACCGACATGCCAGCACGCCGCGGGTCAAGTCCCACACGCTCAC
>Ga0209925_1001881_pt1 | contig 10433 bp, 18 predicted proteins | sample SalPonR2_A_D1_MG_FD_185702 | JGI IMG/M metagenome (GOLD analysis project Ga0209925, IMG submission 185702) | Salt pond soil microbial communities from South San Francisco under conditions of wetland restoration - Salt Pond MetaG R2_A_D1_MG... ...
TTATATCATTCGTTGTTGTGTTACCTATATCAGATACATTCTGTAAGGTTAAATCGCTTTGTGTTGCTATATCTCCTGCAATACCTCCCCATTCAGCACCTCCGCACTCAATTCCTAGATTTTCTCTAGCGAATGTTTGAAAAGAGTTTACTGTAAAAGGTGTATCTGTGCTATCAACAGCAAACTCAATCCTAATATTCTCATCTATGATGTTTCTATGAGGGAGTTGTGTGTCGTGTAGTACGATCCTATTTTCGTTGGTTAGATACTTTTCGTTATAGTAAACAAGTCTCTTAGGTTTGTCTAAGACTATCTCTCCAGTATCTGTATTGGTAATGACTAATATACAGTCATTCAATATTTCAAATTTATAAGTCATTGAATAATCTTTATATTTACAAATATAAATACAAAGATCATTGATCACTTTTTAGATAAAAATGAAATGGGTAAAAGTACTAAATATTATCAGGAGAATCCTAAGGCTCGTAAGAAAAAGGCTCAAACAGATAAAAAGATTAACGCACGTCCTGAACAAATAAAAAAAAGAACAGAATGTGGTAGAAAGCGTAGGGAGGCTAAAAAGAACGGTAAAAGTATAGCAGGTAAAGACTACGATCACGCAACCAAAAGGTTTGTTAAAAGTTCTACCAATCGTGGTAGAAGAGGAGAGGGGAATCGTTAATCTCTATTGTCTATATCTTTATCCATGCGTGCAATTAGATTCAATAATTTTCGGTTTTTGTTTTTCGCATAGGTGGTTTTCTGTCTTTCAACTCTTCTAGTAAATGTCATGTCCTGTCTTGGTATTTTTTCAACACCACAGCAGTACTTGTGAATTTTACCTATGAAAAGACTACATGAATCTGTTAATCCATAAATTTCTTTAGTGCTGTATGTTTTTTTCCTAACTAACCTTACATAACCTCTATCTACTAAACTTTGTAGCATCTTATCACAACTCGGAGTAGTACCTCTAAAAGCCTTAATAAATAGTTTAAATTCTTCAACTAAAAAATGACCATGACCGTACAGGTATATTAATGCCTCTAAATCAAGTCTTCCTAAATCTGGTTTTTGTTTGAGTGCCCATGAAAAAACCAATGGTAAATATTTCAAAAAATCATATTCTCTACTTATAGAATAAGCTCTTGGTTGTTTATCTACACGGTAATATCTATTAATTGGTCTTAGTGTTCTATTAGCCTTTGACTTGTACCTCTTCGCATACTTTAATGCGTCTATCCTGTCTTGACCTTCAAGAGATTCTAACTTACCTCTGTTGGCTAACTTCTTTATACGAATTTGTTGTTCATGCCATCTTATAGTTTTTTCATCCATCTTATTATATTTTTAACAAATATAAAAAAAACCCCTCACAGAAGCAAGGGGTTTTACATAACAATTAAAAAACTACAACTATGAAAAAACGATCACGGGCGTGATCTAAAACATAACTGGAAATTTTTACACAAACTCATTAAGAGGTTGCGTTAGGTTTTGTTTCAACGTATTGAATTGAATACGTTCCTGTAGCGAAAGTAGTAGTTACTGTGAAAACATGAATTTGACTATTCTGTCTTCCTGTTCTTAAAACAGTAGCTGCTGCTAAATTATCGATACTTGGATCTTTGAAGTAGTCGCTTTCAAAATCTTCTACCATACCTAAGATGGCTGCATGAGCATCAATAGGTGCTGATATTTGTGCTACGTTGTTGTTTACTACAACATTTCTGAACTCGCTTATAGCTCTTTGTACTTTTCCCATTTTATAAAATTTTTAAAGGATGTTAAACTTACCCACAAAAGTAAGTTTTCCTTTAATATGTTATAAAACGAGTGTGTAACTATTTGATTTATAGTATTATCGTTAAATCTTGATTGTAAAGATAGTTAAATATTATATAATATCCAAATTTTTACTTTTTCTATAAGAGATCGAATATCAGAATTATTGTCAATAATATAATCAAATTTAGCATTGTCTAGAGCTGTTTCTGATTCGTGGTTACTAAGTTCATCAGTTTTTCTATTAACCCTAATCACAATACCGCCCCTATCTTTAATAGCTTTGACTTCATTAGGGAATCTAACGTCAGTAATTATCCATTTGTTTTTAGGTTCTTTATAACCGTTTCTAACTGAAAACATACTGTTGTAAAAATCAGAGTAATCGGAAAATAAAGCGTTAACCCAATAATCTTTATTAATTTCCCTCATCTTTTCTCCTTCTAACTGCATTATTTTTCTCCAAGTGATTCCTAATTGAGGTATTATTGAGTTTTTAAATCCTCTATCTTCTAGTTTTATTCTGTCTATACCCCATGTTAAAGCTACTCTTTGTTTGAGTTTATCAGCAAACTTTTTGATCTCAAAAGTTTCTCTTCCTCTACCATCTATAAAATCTTTAATGGTATATGTTTGTGGATCAGCTATACCTTTTTCTACAGAGTTTTTCCAACATAAGTAATTTATAATATTACCTACAGTGTCTTTACCTGAACCAATACGTCCTGAAATACCTATTAGATTATTTTTCATTTTCTAAATCTTCTTTTAATCTTTCGTGAAAACTTTCTTCTGAATCATCACCACTAATAAACCAATCTATTCTTTGTGTGTAGATACTAGCCTTTTTTAAATAAAAAACAGCTTTTTTAAATTCTTCTATTACTTTATCAGAATATTTTGTATGGTAATTTTCTTCGGGGTATTTTTCATAGAAGTCTGGGTCATACCACCCCTCGTCTTTTTTTTCTTCTTTTGTTTTTAATCTACCGTTTTTTTGTATCAGTTCTTCTATAGAGTCAACTACATCATTGATTCTATATTGATTATATTCGAAATGTCCTCCGCTCATGGTTTTTATTTATTAGATTCTATATGTTCTACTATTTTCTGAGTTGTTCTTATTTGATTTAAAATCATCAAATAACTCTTTTTTATCTCTTCTATTGTTTTTTCTTGTTTCATTTTATTTTTCATTTTTTAGTTTAATAAATTCTACTAATTCGATCAAAATTTTTTCACTCTTTTCGTTTAATTTATCTGCTATGTGACATAACTGCATATCTAAATTTGTTTTTTGTAGTATAGAGTTATTTAACCCTCTGCAAAATCCATTAATTAATAATGCTTGTGTTACATCATCGCTAGTTCCTATTTCAAATCCGATAGTCTCGGATAGTTTTTCAACACTGCTTTTAATCATATCTATTATTTATTATACGCTAACATTTCGGCATTTATACTCGGGTATGATTCATAGTTCTTTAGTCTAAAATCTGATATTTTCATTAGGTCTATACACTTATTAACAGATTCCTGATAAACTAACTTATTATTCATATCTAACTCACAACTACCATACTTATTAACATCTTTACTTAATTGCTCTTTAACAGCGTCTAAATGAGGTTCATAGATATGTACATTAGATAAATCACCTACGATAGCTTTAGGTATCATGTTGGTCATTTTACCTAGTATGTGGGCTAATAAGGCGTAAGATGCTATATTAAATGGAAGACCTAAGAATGTATCTACTGAACGCTGATGCCATTTTAAAGTAAATTGGTATTTTGGTATCTCATAAGAGTTTAGACAGTCTCCAGCGTTTTCTAATCCTGCTTCAAGTTCTGGTAATTCGATATTGTTTTCTTTACAATATTTTAATCTATTCAAAGGCTCAACCAATATCTCAAAACTCCAATGGCAAGGTGGTAAAGCCATATCATCTAATTCGGCAGGATTCCAAGCTGTAACAATATGCCTTGTACCCATAGGATTTTCTTTTAATCCTTTAATAAGATTAGATAGCTGATCTGAATATTTTTCATAATTAATTACACCAAGTAATCCATTATCTTCTTCTTTAAAAGAACTCCATCTTCTCCATTGAGCACCATATACTTTACCAAGGTCTCCTAATTTGTAATCTGGATTTTGATTTGAAATTCTTCCTTCTACTGGCAATGTTCTTGGGTCTTTTATATAGGTTGAAAATTCACGTAATGAAAAAAGATTGCGTTCGTTTTTGTGTATTTTTGCTATATTTAAATAGTAATTATAAGCATCTTTATTCCAAATATTAATACCGTTATCTACCAAATATTTAATATTAGTATCCCCTCTTAAAAACCATAGTAACTCTCCTACTATACCCTTCCAATACAACTTTTTAGTTGTGATGGCTGGAAATCCATCTTTAAATTCGTGTTTAAAAGTATAGCTAGGTATCTGTAGTCTTTTAATTCCTTTACGGTTAGGGTCTTCGTATAAAAACCCTTCTTTTAGTATTTTATTTACTAGTTTGTGGTATGTTTTATCTATTTGTGCCATGTTATAATGTATTTACTAAGTATGTTAAACAAATTAGTTCTTTGTTTTTCTTCTTCTTTTTCACCGTATTGTTCACGTATAAACCCATAGTGTTTATTTATTTTAACTAGAACATCTTCTATTTTTTTTACTTCTTTTTCAAAATGAATTTTCATTTCATCAGTAAGATCTTTAAGGACTTTACCTTCTGTGAAATTTTCAATTCTGTAAATAGGAAGAGATAAACGAGTTTCATAACAGCGAAACTCTTTACCTATTTTCATGTCGGGAGTAGGGTTATAAATACGGATATTTTCATAGGTTTTTTGATAAAAACTAATGTTGTTTTCTTTCATTATTTTTTCTATTACTTCATTTTGATCTACAATAGTTTTATTTAAAAAAAGATATTCATCGTAGTCTAAAGTAATTTTTTTATTTGTTTGTGTCATTGTCTTAGTAAAGTCTTTTATTAATTATATCACCTAATACAAACGCTACATCATCTTTTGTTATATCTGTTTTCATCATCCTTCCATCTGCATCATAAAACTCAATTTTAGTAACGTCCTCTAGGTGTGTTATTGAACTGTTATCGTCATCTGTAAAAGGTGTTCCTGTAAAGTTATAATGTACTACTAAAGTAACTCTCAATAAACCATATGATGTTTTAACTTCTTTTTCTATTGTGTTATATCCTTCTTCAAAATCATAATCGTCTAAACATACTTGTTTTTCTAACTCTTTTAATGATTCCATTCGGATGTAGTAATCCTTTAACAAGGAGTATAAGTTCTCTAGGTTTTCTCCAAATATGTACATATTTCCGTACGTTTCTAAAACTCCGTTTTTAAAAGATACACCCTCTATTAAACCATCTTCGTTTTCTTTGTGTTGAATTATCATTTATTTTTAATTATATGTTTTATATAGTCTGAATGTTTGCCCTTTGTTAAAACTACCTCCTCTACTACTTTTAAACCCTGCGTCATTTAACTCTTTAGTGATTTCGTCAAATGTTTTACCTAACTTTCTTAATGCAACAATATACTTACCAGCTTTCATGTTGTTAGTGTTAGTCATTGCATTTCTCTTTCTTACTTCGATAGCACGCTTTCTGGATTCATCTGTTAAGTTAGAAGGTGTACCTAATGATTTAATAACGTTCCCTGCTTTTGATACATGTCTCTCCCCTCTTTTTAATTTCGATTTGATCTGACCAAGAGCGTCTTTAGTTCGAGCACTAATCTTATCTCTTTCTTCTTTAGCTAAAGAAAATTTAATTTCTTTTACTAACTGCGGATCATGTGGGGAATTAACCTCGATGTAGTTGATTTTTTCTTGTTCTAACATCTGTCTGTACTTGAACCCACCTCGGGTTATACGAGATAATTCTTTTACTAAAAGAGTAGCACCGTACATTTTACAATCTTGAATTGCTTTCTCTATACCTTTTCTTGATTCGGATAATCCTGATTCTACATCACGATACTCTGATAATAAAGAACCATTTTTAGATACAAAATCTAAAACTGATGCTTTCTGTGCGTGTAAACCCAACCCCGAATTACCTTGTTCTTCTGTTGATACTCTGTAGTATCCTACGTAATTGTTCATAATATGTTTTGTTTTAAAATTGTTATATGTGTACAAATATAAAATGAATTTTTTAATTATACAAGAGTAAATCTATTGTAATAATTCGATGCTTCTGAGAAAGGTACAGAGTGTCTTTGTGCAAAACCTTTCTCTTTCCAGTTTTCTCCCCGATCTATTGATTCATTAACTTTATAGAACTCTTCGAATGATAGGATTGGTATATTCCTACCGACTTCATATATCCTTAAACCATACGTTTGAGTGTAAGGTGTGTTCCCCCAGCCGTTTAGACTACTTACTGTTTTACACAGTTTATCTACAGGACTAGTGCTATATGAAAGTTGATTCCCTAAATATTTTATTTCTAAATCATCAAATTGATCATAAATCCTGACGTACACGCTGTGGTATTTTACTTCTAATTGTGAGATGTAGTACTGCATCCATAAGTCGAACTTATCGGAGTATGGTAGGTTATTTACTGTTTCTAAAACTGTCATTTGTTTTGGTTTTTTACAAAGATAATTTATTAGTTTGGTTATGTCAATATTTTGCATAAAACTAGTGGGTTTTTAAGTGTTTTAAAGATGGTGTTGATTTAAGGGCTACCTCGCTATTTTTTGGATGGTTTGGTAATTTTTTATGATGAGGTGGTTTATTAAGTTGTTGAAAGTTAGTTTTTTGATTCAATTTGGTAGTTTGGAAAAAAAGTGTATTTTTTCTTAATAGAAACCTTAATATACATTTATTTATATAATAAATAATTATATAATAGAGATTAATGTTAATAATAGTTTATGTATAATAATATTAGTCTTAATGGTTAAGTCTAACTCGTTTAATGTCTAATAGAAATAATGTCTTTTAGATTAATGTCTTTTAGATATTATGTAGTTCTAAGAGGGTATATACGTTCAGTATAGTTATTAAATAAATCTAATTAATATATATCTATAAAAAAGTAATTGTGCAAAAACGAAAAATTGTAAAAAAACGCTCAAAATTGAGGTATTTAGCAATGGAGTGAGAAAAGGATTTAGTAACCCTCACTGAACTTCAATTAGAATTGAGAATAAATTATTAAATCAAGAGTTAGTAAATCGATAGGAAACCGACGTAAGGAGGGTTTTCGATCTTTTAAGTACAATCTGGGGGCGGCGGTGCGAGATAGGTAATTAATATATTGCTACAATGCTGTTTCTAGCCCCATAGAGGTGGTTTTTTTCAACTCTTTTTGTTTTTTGGTATATTGATACCACTCGTGTCATTTTAATTGAAAAAAAGGTACTCTATGAGCTTATAAAAAATTTTGTCAAAAATTCAGGGAGTAGGGTCTATGTATAATATATTAGTAATCAGGCAAAAAGGAAACGCGTTTTAAATTCGGGGGAGGGGGGTCTATGTTTTTCTTTTTGTCAAATACTTTTCAACTTTTATCTAGTCGGCGTTAATTCTGTAAGCACTCTAGCAATCTAGTATAATAGACACACCTTAACGTATTGATTTTCAACCAATAAAAGAAAAGTGTTTCGTTTGTTGGTTGGTCGTTTGTATAGCGTAACGATTAACGTACACGATATTCAGACGCCAATCTTTCTACTGTCATTTATACAAAAGAAAAAAATACTTTCGCCCCCAAACTTTACCACGTTAAGGTCTGTATAGCAAAAACTTATACAAACTTTGTTTGCATAGGTGACAAAATATGCAAAATGGTTACGTAAAGCATGACAAAATGTCATGTTCAAAATAAATTAAAATTTTTTTCGTTCGTTATCCTTATAATTATCAACACTTTAGCTACAACCTGACAAATTGTCAGTTGACAAGTGTAAAATCTTGCCGTATGTTTGCATTATAACAATTAACAAACGTAACTAATAACAATTAAACAATAAAAACATGAAGTCAATCGAACAACTCAAAAACCAAAATGTCAAACTTTCAACAAACGATATTTTAAACAATGCCCCCGAAAATGCTGAAGAATTAGAAATGCTACATTTTCTTTATAAAATGAAAAACTTAGAAATTGATTATAACTTTAATGAATGTACTGATTTGGTGGCATATGTATTAAAAGGCTGCAATGAACAAGGTAAATTTTGTTCTTATGTATCGCCATTCGTTTACAAAACTACTGAAGACGCTCATTACGCAGCTTGTACAATCAAAAAACTTGTTTCATCTTTACAAAACAATTAACAAACGTAACTAATAACAAAATGAACACAATACTAAAAACTTATCACAAACACTCAAACATAGTTTCTTTTCATAAGTATGAAGAAGAAGGCGTTATATATGAAGAAAGTTTCAACGAAAATGGTGAAACTTTAACATATAAAGATTCTGACGGCTTATTTTACGAAATCAAATACCACAAAAATGGTAAACCCTTGAGTTTAAAATCCTCAACTGGATTCTCATTCAATTACACTTATCACAAAAACAACAACACAAGAACGTACAAAGATTCTAACGGCTTTGAATTCATATACGATGAAAATAACAAACTTTTACAGGGTAATAAACTAAATTAACAAACTTAACTAATAATAATACTATGAAAATATCAAGAATTGGCGAATATGTAAAATTTTCAGAGACATTCGGTGAAGGTTATTTAACTTTTGTTGCAAAAAGTCAAAAAGACATACGTTCTGATATAAGCACAACATTGAGAGAGAAAAACAGAAATCTAACATATTCACAAAATTGTGAAGAAAATGAACAATTTAACGAATTTGAAAAAATTTTGTATGTATTTTATAACATTTATGGAATACCAACGAAATACATGTATTTGTATTTTGATTTTGAAAAAAACACAATTAGTACAGAGAACAGCAAAAAAATCAAAATAGTTGAGAGCTTCGAATACACATATAAAATCCAAAAAACTCAAATAAAATCCAAAAACGGTATAAGTGGTTTTTATAAGTTTATCATTAACGCCATGCATATTGATAGCCCTTACAACTCCAGCATGTTCAACACTTTAGAAAATTTATTTAAAACAGGATAAAAAATTTATTTTTTCCTTGCACAATCAAAAAACTTTTTTACCTTTACAAAACAATTAAGAAACGAAACTAAATAATAACAATTAAATAAAATAATCATGCACACAAGAAAAGAAACAATTTCAAATATTGATTTTTACAGAGTCAACAACGACACAAACATGAATCCTCGCTATGTATTCCATTTTTTAGAATTAGATACAGACTACAACAAAGCTCACAAAAAAGCATTGAGTATAGGAGCTAAGATATACCGGGGCAAATGGTTTGGCGGTGGTTTTGTCATCCATTCTTATAACCTTATAGACACAGCAAAGAAAATTAGAATGTTAAAAATAATAACAGGATAAAAAAAATTTATTTTTTCCTTGTATAATCAAAAAACTTTTTTACCTTTACAAAACAATTAAGAAACGTAACTAAATAAACAATATCAAAATGAAAACAATAATCAAAGCCTACCACAAAAATTCAGACGTACTTGCTTATCGTAAGTATGAATCTGGCGGTATTTTATGTGAATACATTTATAACGAAAATGGTAAACCTTTAAATTTTGTAAATTCAAATGGTTATTCATGCGAGTATACTTATAATGAAAATGGTAACAGAATCGCATACAAAAATTCAGATGGTTGTTATGAAATAAAATCAGTAGGTAATGAGGTTACCAAAGAAGAATATGAAGATTTCATGAACCAGTTAAACCCTGTAAACCTTGATGGTAAAAAAGTTAAGATAGATGGAATAAAATATGAATTAAAACTAATTAAATAAAATAATCATGTACAATTACGAACAAAAAGCGAAAGATTTTTTAAATCAAACAAACACAACATTTGAGACTGAATATCTAAAGCATGATAAATATTTCCAGGATGACAAACAAACTAGAGACATTTATCAAATAACGCTGAAACGCGAAAACAAAAAATTCAAATTTACTTTTGGTCAATCTATTATGAATAACGGTATTGAACCAACAGAGTACGGCGTTTTGTCCTGTTTAACCAAATACGATCCAGGAACGTTTGAAGACTTTTGTATCGACTACGGATACAATAACGGCAGCATTAAAGCTAAAAAAATCTACAAAAACGTAGTAAAAGAATATAAAAACGTAATCGAGTTGTGGAACGCTGAAGAAATAGAACAATTGAAAGAAATAGAATAATATTCACTATCTAAACCCTGCTTAGTAGACTAATTCAAACGGAGCAAAACCGTTGCAGGGTACTAAACTAAAATAATAATCTAAAATTCAAACATCATGAGCGTAAAAAATCTAAAAAATCTAAAAAATAACCAATCTGATAATTTCAAAAATTATTGTATTGATTGGGTAGATGGTTTAAATAAACTACTTAAAGAAAAGAATTATTCAGGTTGCTACGAATACGTAGATATCACCAATCACAAATCTTTTAATGTTGGCGATATTGTTGAGACTACTTTTGATGATGGTATTTATCACATTAAGGGTTTTTA
>Ga0209925_1001882_pt1 | contig 10429 bp, 10 predicted proteins | sample SalPonR2_A_D1_MG_FD_185702 | JGI IMG/M metagenome (GOLD analysis project Ga0209925, IMG submission 185702) | Salt pond soil microbial communities from South San Francisco under conditions of wetland restoration - Salt Pond MetaG R2_A_D1_MG... ...
AAAAACATTAAACATAGATGAACAACCAGACCAAAAAGTAGAAGTAAGAGAGGGTATTATTATAAATAATTCAGATGAAAAAACAGGCGGAGAAAAAAATGTTGAAATTGTCGTTGATAAAGATGAAAGTGATTATACATTAGATGAAGAAGAGAGCAGTACTTCAAATGAGGACATGGAAACATTAAAGAGGATAAAGGGTTACAGAATTCAGCTTATGGCTGCAACTTCAAAACAAAATGCAGAAAAATATGGTGAAAAATTTAAAGAAAATTGGGAAGAGGCCCGTGAAGATGAGGAAAATGAAGATTCTTACTATTACAGAGGAGATATTCCAATATATATTGAATACTATGAACCATACTGGAAATTGAGAATAGGAAATTATAAAAATAGGGGCCAAGCTAAGGAAGCATTAGAATTTATAAAAAAATTAGAATATGAAGATGCCTGGATAGTCAGCACGTATATTCTTGTTAAGGAGAAATCTTGATATTATTTAAAAAATTTGATGAAACTAATTTTCACCCCTTATCTTTTTCAAAAAAAATATCTTCACTGAAATCCGGGATATATTCTTTAAATAATAGAGTTAATTTTAAAAATTTACCGAATAATTTAAACTTTGAATTTAGAAGCAATTTAATAGATATAGATTTATCAAAATATAAAAAAAACAAGTCATATTATAATGGGGATAAATTTTTATTTTCGGTATATGAGAAAAATTATAATAAAAAAAATATGGAAAAAATACAGTTTGAAGGCCATTATCTCATGGCTGATTACATCTGGGATTATTTACATCATGCAGGGAAAATGATAAAAAAAGATTTGAAGATATATAAAAAAAATAATAATATTAAAGATTTAAAAAATATAAATTTTGAAATTGTTGGCAGGAAGAAAGAGTTGATATTAAATGAAAATACTAAAGTATTTCCCGGAGTGATATTTGATACTACAAATGGACCCATAATTATTGATGAAGGTAGTGTTATTAAACCATATTCTTACATTCAGGGTCCAGCTTATATTGGAAAGAATTCTACTATTGATGATTGTAAAATTAGAGAAAACACATCTATTGGAGATGTCTGTAAAATATCAGGAGAAGTAGAGAATTCAATAATATCATCCTATACAAATAAACACCACGGGGGCTTTATTGGACATTCATATATTGGGAGCTGGGTCAATTTAGGTGCATTTACAACAAACAGTGACCTGAAAAATAATTATGGGAATGTAAAGGTTAATTTAACAGGTATTGAAAAAATCAACACAAAAAAATTGAAAGTTGGTTCTTTTATTGGGGATCATGTTAAAACAGGTATTGGAACCCTTTTAAATACCGGGACATATATTGGTTTTGGTGCTTTACTGTATGGAGGAGGAGTATTTCCCAAATTTATACCATCATTTAGCTGGGCGGATAATAACAGCTGGGATTGTTACAAGATTGATAAATTTATCAACAATGAAAAAAAGGTCATGAAAAGAAGAAGTATAAGTATGGATAATAAATATAAAGAAATGATAAGATCAATTTATAAAAAAACAAAAATTGAAAGAGATGAAGGTGTTCAATTATGGGAAACTTAATGGTAAGTGTTTCCGGTATAAGAGGTATTGTTGGTGAAAGTTTGAATCCCGATGTGATAATAAAATATGTTAAAGCCTATGCAGATTATATTGATGGAGAAACAATTGTTTTGGGTAGAGACAGCAGAAGAACAGGACAATATATATTGAATCTGGTTAAAAGTATTTTGGTTGCAAAAGGATATGATGTATATGACATGGGTATAGTGCCAACTCCAACAGTTTTATTGAATATTGAAATTTTAAAAGCTGATGGAGGTATTATTATTACAGCTTCACATAATCCAATTGAGTGGAATGCCTTAAAACTTGCTTCAGAAAAAGGCATGTTTTTAACCTCAGAAGAAGGAGCTATATTTTTAGATAGCTTAAAAAATGATCATTCGAAATATGTTAAATATGATAAGGTAGGGAATGTTATAAAATATAAAAAAGGTATTCAAAATCATATTAAAAGGATACTTTCTCTTATAAATTTAGAAAGGATTAAAAAAAGAAAATTCAAGGTAGTACTTGATTGTGTTAATGGGGCAGGAGGAGTTTTTACGCCAAAATTATTAAAAGAAATGAATTGTAATTATACAGTAATAAATGAAGAACCGAATGGAGAGTTTCCCAGAAATCCAGAACCAAGACCAGAAAACCTTTCAAAATTGGCTGAAAAAGTTAAAAAGGAAAAAGCTGATATTGGATTTGCACATGATCCAGATGTAGATAGGCTGGCAGTTGTTGATGAAAAAGGCGAACCGATAGGAGAAGAACTTACACTCGCTCTGGCAGCATGGAAATTTTTAATGGATAACCCTAATAATAAATGTGTTTGTAATCTTTCTACCAGTATGATTGTAGAAGATATTGCATCAAAATATGATTCTGGAGTTATTAGAACTCCTGTTGGAGAAGTAAATGTAGCAAGCCGAATGATTGAAGAAAACGCAATTATTGGTGGAGAGGGAAATGGTGGGGTAATTATCCCTGAACTGCATTATACTAGAGATGCTCCAGCAGCTATTGCTGTAATCCTTGATTTTTTAGCAGTTCAGAATTGTCCGGTATCTAAAATTATTCAAGAATTGCCTAAATACAATATTATTAAGGATAAGATTAAATTTAATAATAAGGATAAACGACAGAAATATATGAAGAAATTTAGAAAAATAAATTTTGAAGAAAAACCTGTAAATATTGATTATCAGGATGGTATTAGATTTGAATGGAAAAAATCCTGGATTCATATAAGACCATCTGGAACAGAACCAATAATTAGAGTAATAGGAGAATCACTTGATAAAAACTGGCTTAAAAATAAAATTGAATATATAAAAAATTATGAATAATATTGGTATAGATATAATAAAAATTTCGAGAATAGAAAACGCTATAGACAAATTTGGCAGCAGGTTTCTAAAAAGAGTGTTTTCAGAAAGAGAAATAAATTACTGCACAAAGAAAAGATCTAAATATCATTCTTTTGCAGGTAAATTTGCGGCTAAAGAAGCATTTATTAAATTTAATTGTGGGTTAAAAGGAATAAAAATTAAAAACATTGAAATAATAAATACAAATGGTGGGATTCCCAGGATATACATAAATAAAAAACTAACAAACCTGGCTGTTTCAATATCACATTCAAGAGATAATGCTGTTGCAGTAGTTTTTGGAGAAAAAAATGTATTTAGTGGATAACAGTGAAAAACGTAATTTAGACACATATACTATTAAAAACCTTAATATTCCTTCACTTTTGTTAATGGAAAACGCTGCTCAAAGAGTTTTTGATTTAATTGACAGTTTGAATGAAGACAGTAAAAATATTTTAATTTTAACCGGGAAAGGAAATAATGGGGGAGATGGTTTCGCACTTGGTAGAATCTTAAATTTAAATAATTATAATCCTGATATTTACATGGTTTATGAACCAGAAAGTAAAGATGCGATAAAAAATTTCAAGATTTCAAAAAAATATGAATTGAATATTTTTAATAAAAGTAATGAACCTGATTATAAAAAATATGATATCATAGTTGATGCTGTTTTTGGAACCGGATTTCATGGTAAACTGGATGAAAGAATCCAAAAATTGTTTGATAAATGTAATAAAGAAAAAAATATTCAGATTGCCATTGATATACCTTCAGGTGTAGAGGGCAGTTCCGGAAAAATTTCTAAAAATCCTTTCTGTGCTGATTATACAGTAACTTTTGAGTATCCGCTTGTTGGACATTTTATTCAGCCCGGAAAAAAATATTGCGGTAAGTTACTTGTTAAATCTATAGGCTTAATAAAGCCAGAGAATATGGAGTTTTCTAAAAGTGTTATTTTGAAACAGGACATAGATATTAAAAAGCTACCGGTAGATATACATAAATATTCAAGAGGAATTGTTACTGTTATCGGAGGAAAAACTGATTATTCAGGTGCTTCTATTCTTTCTTCTTATTCAGCTTTAAAAGGAGGAGCTGGATATGTTAAATTAAAATCCGTAAGTAAAAATAGATTTGAAAATCATTTTCCTGAAATAGTATTGGAATATTTTGATAATTATGACAGGATAAAATTAACAAAAAAAGAAAAAAAGGGTGTATTAATCGTTGGACCTGGTTTGGGCAGAGAAAAAAATAAACTCAAATTTTTAAAAAATCTTTTTTCAAATTTCAAAAATTTAAAAATAATTTTAGATGCAGATGCCCTTTTTTATTTTGACAAATTTTATAAAAAAGATGTACATGATGTAATAGTTACTCCTCATATTGGAGAATTTACTAATTTAACTGGACTCAAAATATCTGAAATAAAAGATAATATTATAAAAATTGGAAAAAAATTTGCTAAAGATAAAAAATGTACCCTTGTATTAAAATCAGAAAATACTATAATCTTTTCTAAAGATGGCAATGTTTATATAAATGGATTGGGAAATCAATATATGGCAACTTTAGGCATGGGTGATGTATTAACAGGGTTAATAGCAGGGTTTTGGTCACAGAAAGAGTATAATGCCATTTCATCGACGAAAAATGGCGTTCTGGTTCATAGTTCCACAGCAGATAATTTTAGAAATAAAGGTGTTCATAATTTTACAGCAAAAGAAATTGCTGAAAATATTAAAATTTGATTTTTTTGATAGTTAATTTAGGAGGATAAAATGATAGCAAGAGGTAAAATTCAGATATTTGCATGTAGAAGTGCAGAAGCCTATGCAAATCGTGTTATAAAAAAGTTAAGGAAAATCAATAAAGATACTAAAAAATATACTGATTTAAAAGGTGAATTACAGGTAAGAAAATTTGCTGATGGAGAAATGGAAGTTGATATTGGAGCTTCTATAAGAAAAAAAGATGTTTATTTATTTCAGAATTGTGCTCAGAGAAATTCAAAGAATTTATCTGTCAATGAAAATAAAATAGAATTATATCATTCAATCGATGCTTTAACCAGAGCTCAGGCAAATTCACTTACAGTTTTTGAACCTTATTCATCACCATCAAGAAGTGATAGAGCAACGAGAAGGTGTTCTGTTGGACTATGGTCTCATACTAAAACAATGGTTTCTCTTGGTATGGATCATTATATAACCTTCCAACTTCATTCTGAAAAATCAAAAACAATTTTTGATCCAAAATTTGTTAATATAGATGATATGCCTGCAACTTCGCTGTTAAAAAAATATATATTAAAAAATTTTGTTAAAACAAAAGAGTATTTTAATGAGGAAGTTCATAATAACTGGGCTTTTTGTTCTGTTGATGCAGGCGGTAAAAAAATGGCCCGTAAATTTGCAAATGTTTTTAATTCTAATCTTGTTGTTGCTAATAAAAGAAGAAGTATAAATAAAGCAAATACTGTTGAAAATATCGATATCCTTTCAGATATCGATCTTAAGGGAAAAACAATATGGATTGTTGATGATATGATTGATACCGGGGGGTCTGTTTTAGAACTTGTTCTTGAATTAAAAAAACGTAAAGTAAAAAATGTAAATATTGCAATTATTCATCCAGTTTTTTCTCCACCTGCAATAGAAAGACTAAAAAAACTAACAAATGAAGGGATTCTTAATAATATTGTTTGTATTGATACAATATTTGTTTCCGAAAGAGTAAAAAAAGAATTATCTAATTTAAGAGTGGTTTCATCAGCTAAATTAGCTGCCGAATTAATATATAGAATTAATAGTGGATTATCCATTACCAAGTTTTTTTCAGGTGTAGATGCGATAGACTTTTTAGATTAAATAAGGGGGATTTATGAGAAAATTGTTAATTACGGTTATAATTATTATTTTGGTAATTTTTAGTTTAAATGCAGAAAATACAGCAGTTGATTTTTTAACTTATGAAATGGGAGCAAGATCTGTGGGAATGGGTAAGACTTTTGTTGCTGTTGCCGATGATGGACAGACTGCTTTTTATAATATTGCAGGTGGAGCATTTTTTGACGAAACATCAGTTTATAGTTCTTATCAAAATATTTCAAATACAGATCAAAAAGTAATAAATTTTACCTTTTTTTATCCAATGAAAAATAGTATTGGAGGGGTATTTGGACTTAACTTTCTTTATTTTGATTATGGGACAAGTCAAACAACAAATGTATTTGGCGAGGTTATTAATGAATTTAGAATCTATGAAACAAGTATCGGTTTATCATATTCAAGAGAGATTCTTAAAAATTTGGGTTTTGGGTTAAATTTGAAATATATATACAGTCATTTATTTACAGATTATACAGCAAGTGATATCGCTGTTGATCTGGGATTTTTATATAAGAAGAAGTATCAATTAAAAGAAAACTTAAATTTGACTACCGGTCTTGGAGTTACGCTGCAAAATATTGGTCCTAAAATATCTTATCAAGATGAAGAGCAGGCTGATAATTTGCCGAGATTTTTAAGAACAGGTGTAAGTTTAAAATTAAATTATAGAGCTTTTAATATTCCTCAGTATATTTTAACTACCTACAGTATTGATAAAAATACATTTGAAGAAATGGAACTGGGTTTTATACATAAAGCGGGAATGGAATATAGTTTTAAGGACATGTTCTATGGACGTATCGGTTATTATAATGATTCAGAAGGTGATGTAGATGGTTTAAACTGGGGTTTAGGTATTAAATACATGCGGATATTATTTGATTTTGGAGTTGATACTACTAATCCATTTGAGGATAATATAAAAACTTTTTCTGTAGGGTATATTTTTTAAAAAAATGAATATATTAAAAAAAATTATTGTAATTTTGTTAATAATAATTATATTAGGTTCAGCAGGTGTTATATCAGCTGAACCTAATAATAGTTCTATAAAATCTTTCATGTTTTCACTTTTAATTCCTGGAGCCGGTCAGTATAATAATGGTCAAAAACTAAAAGGGAATATTTTTTTATTTGTTGAGGTTCTTGCCTGGTCATTTTACACTTATTCTTCACATAAAAATGATCTTCTTGTTGATAAATATATTAGTTATGCAGATAACAATTTTTATTATGAAGGTGATGATCCGGAAAGAAAAAGCTATACAGAAATGTATGAAATTCTCAAAGACCGCGTTTATGCAAATGTCAACCTTCCCTATACAAAAACAGGTGAATATTATGAACTTATCGGTAAACTTGATGAGTTAAATATGTTCTGGGATGAATCATGGCAGCAGAATTACTATTATGACATGCGGCAAAAAGCCAACAAAGAATATAAATTAAAAAACTTGATTCTGGGAGGAATTATAATAAATCATGTAGTTAGTGGTATTGATGCTTTAATTGGTGCAAACAATAAAGGAATAAGTCTGAGAAGTTCTTTGAATCTAAAAAGAAGAGAATTGAGGATTAGTCTAGTTAAAAGTTACTAATGGATGAAGAAAAAAGATTTCTAACAATTCCGAATATTTTAACAATATTACGTATAATGATTCTCCCATTTGTAATTTACTATATAACCCAGGATGTCTATTATTATCAAAAAACAATATTTATTCTTCTTGGAATCCAGGGGCTAACTGATTTTTTGGATGGTATAATAGCAAGAAAATTAAAACAGATATCAAGTTTGGGAAAAATTTTAGACCCGCTGGCTGACAAATTAACATTTGATAGTATAATGATAGCTTTATTAAAATATGATTTTCCACTTTTTATAGTTATCTTATTATTATCAAGGGATATTGTAATAATATTTTCGGGATATTCAATTTTTAAGAAAAAAAAGGTTATTCCTGTCTCTAATATATGGGGTAAAATATCAACATTCTCTCTTGTAGTTTATTTAATATCTTTTATAGGAGGTATAGAATATTTAAAATCTATTTTCTTCTATATTTTATTAATTTCAATTACGATTTCCGGAATTACCTATTTTATATATTTTTTGAAAATTTACATAAGGAGTAATAATGAATAAAAATATAAAAATTTGTTCACTTGGTGGTTATGGAGAAATCGGTAAGAATATGACTGTTATAGAATATAAAAATTCTATAATTATAATTGATTGTGGTATCTCTTTTCCGGATAATGAACATCCCGGGATAGATTATATTATTCCAAATATAGAATATTTGGAAAATAAAAAGAAAAAAATAAAAGGTATATTTATAACTCATGGTCATGAAGACCATATTGGGGCATTACCTTATATAATTGAAAAATTAAATTATCCAAAAATTTATTGTAAAAATCTTGCAAAAGAACTTATAGAAGAAAAGTTAATTGATAAAGGAATTAAGTATAACAAGTTTAAAAAGGTTACAAAAAGAAATAATAAGGTTAAAGCAGGTTCAATAAGAGTTGAATTTATCAATGTGAATCACAGTATTATGGATTCTTCTGCACTTTATATTATGGCAGGAAATAAATCTATTTTTTTTACCGGGGATTTTAAGATTGATTATACTCCAATAAAGGAAGATTTTATTAATTTAAACCGTATATCAGAAATTGGACAGCAGAATATAGACCTTATGATAGTTGATTCTACCAATGTGACACATGAAGGATTATCATATTCTGAAAAACAAGTTGGTATTGAAATGAATGAGATTATTTCTAACATAGAAAATCGTGTTATAATTGCTACTTTTTCAACGAATTTAAGCCGATTGGTTCAAATATTTAATATAGCCAAAAAAAATGACCGAAAAGTCGTGGTTTTAGGAAGAAGCCTGAAAAGAATAATCAAAATAGCATATAAATTGGGATATATAGATTTAAAAAATTATGAAATAATAAATAAAAATGAAGTTGATAATTATAAAGATGATCAATTACTCTATTTAATTACAGGTAGTCAGGGAGAAAAATTATCAGCTCTTAAAAGAGCATCAAAAGATAACAACAGGGATCTTGAGCTGAAGAGAAATGACACAATATTAATTTCTGCAAAAGTAATTCCAGGAAATGAAGTTGCAATAAATCGTATGGTTAATGATCTATATAGAAAAGTGGATGAAGTTTATTATGAAAATGTATCTGAAATACATGTATCAGGACATGCTTCAAAGGAAGATATAAAAATCATTACTAAATTATTGAATCCTAAATATATAGTTCCGAATCATGGAGAATACAAGCATATTAAAAAAATGAAAAAACTAATGATTCATCTCGGTTACGGGGAAGAGAAAATTAAATTGGTTGAAAATGGCGATCTTCTTTTACTGGAGGATAACAATTTAAAATTAGAAAAAGATGTGATCAAATCAGGTGAAATATTGATCGAAAATCGTGAAATGGGTTTTATAGATATAAATAAATTATTTGAAAGAAAAATAATGGGAGAATCAGGATTAATTTTTATTATTTTATATTTAAGTGATAAAAGAAATACTATCCCCAGAGAACCCGAGTTCATAATTAAGGGAATCCAGTTTGATGATGGTTTTATTAATGAAATGAAAGAAAAAGTAAAAAGTGTTGTAAATGTTCTTGAAAATGAAGAATTATATGAAGATGAATTATTTAAAAAAAGAATTAGAAGAAGATTAAAACGTTATATAAGAAAAAGAAAATATAAGGATCCTTTTGTTATTATAAAAATTATGGAGTGATTATGGGATTATTATTAATATTATTACTTGCTGCTATTCAGGGATTAACGGAATTTTTACCCGTAAGTTCATCTGGACATCTTGCTGCTGTCAGTATGATTTTTAATGTAGAACCTTCTATTTTTATGACTGCTTTTCTTCATCTGGGTACATTAACTGCAATAATAATTGCTTTTAGACAGGATATAAAAAAATTATTATCAGGAATTTTAAATAAAGATAGTGATTCTTTTAAATATTTATTATATATAATTGTAACTACTTTTATAACAGGGATTCTGGGGCTTCTTGGTAAATCATTTTTTGAAGAAAGTTATAAAAGCTTGAATATAATTGCTGCATTTTGGTTATTTACTGCAGTTATCATATTTTTATCTGATTATGTGAACGAAAAAGGTAGGGAAATCAATTTTAATATTGCTATTATAATTGGAATAGTACAAACTCTTGCTATATTTCCGGGTATATCACGTTCGGGAATAACTTTAGTTACTGCTTTAATGCTGGGAGTGAGCAGAAAAAATGCAATTAAATATTCATTTTTAATATCTATACCGGCTATTATTGGTGCTAATATAGTGGAATATTATGATGCCGGGATTGAGAATATCCCAGGGCCATTAGTTTTAATATCAGGTTTTTTTACATCAGCAATAATTGGATATTTTTCAATAATATTATTAATCAAACTTGTAAAAAAAAGTAGTTTAAAAATATTTGCATATTATTTAATACCATTGAGTATTTTAATTTTTATGTTATATTAATTAATAATTTA
>Ga0209925_1001883_pt1 | contig 10428 bp, 9 predicted proteins | sample SalPonR2_A_D1_MG_FD_185702 | JGI IMG/M metagenome (GOLD analysis project Ga0209925, IMG submission 185702) | Salt pond soil microbial communities from South San Francisco under conditions of wetland restoration - Salt Pond MetaG R2_A_D1_MG... ...
GCAATTTGTCCGTGGAAGAGAGCCTTTCTATTACCTTTATAGTTCTTTACGGCCTCGCGGTTGGCTTCTATGGCCACTTGTGAAGGTAGATTAAAGTTATTTCTTAAGACATAATTAGTATTAGCAAGAAAATATAGAAAAAAATGGAAAGGAAAGTGAAGAACGTAGCAATTCCTTTCCACCTAAATCAAAGGCAAGATTTAGATGGAGTTTCCTTGCTACATTTTTGATGAATTTAGTATTGAGTCTGAGAAAAAAATTAGAGATAATTTATATTTCACAGTGGATTATAAATTATTATTAGACTTAGATGAAGAATATAATGCAAACATCGGACTGGTTTATAAGTTTTAATTAATATTAGATATTGTTTTTAAATAAAAATAGCCCTTCTGATTCAAAATATTTCAGAGAGACTTTCAATAACTTATAATAGGTTAATTGTAAATTTTATTAAATAAGTTATTACTATAATCTTTTATATCAGATACACTTAAAATATTATATTTTTCTTTTATTTTACTAAAGTAATTATTTATTAATTCTTTTTTAATAATCTTATTACTAGCTTCATTATCATTAATATCTTTTCTAGTAATTAACCAAGGAGTTTCGTTATGTGTCATTTCTTCTAGAACTTTTCCACTATATCTTCCAAAATAATTAATAATACTATCTAAAATTTCTTTTTCAATTTTATTTAATTTTATATCGTCAAAATTCATGTTATTGTTTTCAATTGGATTATAACCAAAGTTTTTATATTTGTGATAAATTTCTTTATATACAGGTCCGTGTATCCATGCTTCACAGTCTTCTTCAAAAATAAAGTCTTCATAAAACATATTATAGAATGATTGAGTATAGTAAAGTAATTTTTGTAATGCTAGAGGAGTTATTTCCGAAGATTTTTTTAAAATATATTTAGTTGCGCTATCTATTTTAGAATTTGTTTCTGGTTTTTTTTCTTTCAATAATTTTTTAATAGCTTTTTTACATTTATTATATGCATGCTTACTTACCCTATCTTTATTTTCTTCTAAGAGTTCTTTCATGTAATTGGGTTCTTTCTGTATTTTTTTTAAAGTATTTGAATAGTTTTTGGAAGGTATATCTCCATCTAGATATCTAGATAAAGTTCCTTCTCCCCACCCGATTAACTTTGAGAGAGGTCTTTTACCAGTGTTATAATCTTCAACGATCTTTTTTATATCTGATATAGTAATTATGTTTTCAGATTTTCTATATTCTTCATCGAGTTTTTGAAGGTTATAATCTCTAATTTTTTTTACGAAAATATTGGAACCACATTGATTACAATAAGCTTCTTTACCAATATACTTTATTTCATTACCTTTAATTTCTTTTGATTTTTCAATATTATTAACACTATAATTGACTTTATCTCGGCATTTTTCACAAAAAGCTAACATCTTTAATACCCCCTTTAAAATTAAAAATAACCTTTGTTGCTAAATAAATAACTAATTGGTTTGTTTTTTTCATGAAAAGAAACAACAAATGCAAAAGTTTTATTTTTTATTTCAGTCATATTTATTTTAATATAAATGTTGACTAGTTTTATTTCACCCCAATAATCAAGTTTTTCTTGTTTGCAAAAAACATATAATATTTCATGAGAGTATTTAGGTTTGTTATTGTCAACTGCATAGCAAAAATCTTTGTATGTAAGATGTAAAAAAATATTTTTTTCTTTCTTTGTATTAATTTTATAATCTTCTATAAAATCCATGTTTTCTTTTCTATTTTTTGAAATTGAATAATTATCATTTTTAATATGTCTTTTAAAAGTTTTAAGGTAATTATTAATTTCATTTTTTGTAAAGTTGATGTGTTTTTTTGGTTTATTTCTATCAGAAGACAAATATATCGCTCCCCATTTAAATGCTACAATACAATTATATATAAATAATACAAAATAGTCAATAAAAATGTATTAATTAATACAAAGATTATTAGTATTAGATTTAATGATCCAAAAAAGAAACAAAAAAACTTCAGTAATATTTTAATATCAAGTTCTTAAAGGTTTTTCTTTAAATTGTCTGAAAATTAACCTTGACATTATAAGAACTTTTTATATATAATAATAAATAGAAAAGGCAAACGTTTGTCCAAAAGAAAAGGAGATCTATTATGGCAGTTACTTTGAAAGATATTGCTGATAGAGTAGGTGTATCGGAGTCAACTGTATCGAGGGTATTAAATGGTATACCGAAAGCCAGTAAAGAAACACGTGAAGAAATATTCAAAGTAGCTCGTGAATTAAACTATACTCCTAATGAAGTAGCACGTTCACTTGTTACTAAAAAAACGAATACAATAGGTCTAATTATCAGTGATTTATCCAATCTATACTTTTCAATGGTAGCAGACGGTATTGAAAGTATAGCTGCTCAAAATGATTACAGCCTCATTATTTCAACTACAGGTGGTAAAGAAGCCCAAGAGTTAAAATATATAAGGATATTTAAAGAAAAAAGAGTAGACGGACTTATATACATCAGCGGTAAAATGCCCCAGAGTTGCGAGCAAGCACTTCAAAATCTTGATATACCAGTAGTTGTGGTATCAAGACACATCCATTCTAACTTACCTTCAGTTCATATCAATAATGTGCAAGAATCCATAAAAGCAGTCCAATATTTAATTGATCTCGGTCATAGCAATATTGCTATGATTAGTGGTGATTACAAAGATATAGAGTCAGGTGCATTAAGAGTTAAAGGTTACAAAAGAGCCCTTGAAGAAAACAATATTGAATTTAAGCCTGAGCTTATCTTTGAAGGAGATTTTAAGATTGATAGTGGGATCAAAGCAATGGAAAAGATACTTAAAATAAAACCACGACCAACTGCTGTCTTTGCAGGTAGTGATGAAATGGCAGTTGGTGCTATTAAAACCATAAAAAAAGCTGGCTTAAAGGTTCCAGAGGATATTTCAGTTATTGGCTTTGATAATAATATAATAGCCAGAGTATCTGAACCGGAATTAACCACAGTCGGTCAACCCGAGAGTGAGATTGGAGAAACTGCCATGGATATGCTGCACAAGTTAATTCAAGGTCAATATGTAAAAGAAATTAATATCTATTTGCCATGTAAATTAATAAAGCGTGAGTCTACAGCTAAGTTATAAAAATTTTATTTAGTCAAACGATTGACCAAATTGGTTTATACCCTGCTAAAGGGTTTAAATAAACAAAGAAGCATAATAAAACTCAATATTAAGGAGGGAAAAGCTTTGAAAAGAAAGTATTTGGTTTTAATAAGTTTGGTATTGGTATTTACATTGGCATTTAGTTTTAATGCTTTTGCAAAAACAGAAATTGAGTATTGGACAACTCAAACAGAACAGGAAAGAGCTGAAGTAATAAGAGATATTGCTAGAAGATTTGAAGAAGATAATCCAAATTATACAGTTAATGTGGTAACAGTACAGGAAAATGATATTCCTACAAAGTTAGCTGCCGGTATGGCTGCCAATAAACTACCTGAAATCGTTGAAATGGGTGCAGAGAACATTCTAAAACTTGGTGCAGAAGGTATGATCGATACAAAATCTGTTAATGAAGTCATAGAAGTAATTGGCCGTGATGATTTCTATGATGGTGCACTTCAGATGTTAAAAAATCCTGAAGGTGGCCAGTTTGGTATTCCAATGCACGGTTGGGTACAAGGTATCTGGTATAGAACAGATCTATTTGAAGAAAAAGGCCTTGAACCACCGACAAGTTGGGACAATATCTTAAAAGCAGCTGAAGAATTCTATAATCCAGATCAACAAGAATATGGTATTGTAATTGGCACAAATAAAGATTCTTATGCTCGTCAAACCTTTACTCAGTATGCACTTTCTAATAATGCCAGAATATTTGATAAAGATGGTAATCTAGTATTTAATTCACCTGAAATGGTAGAAACACTTGATTATTATAACCAGCTAGCACAGTTTACTCCACCAGGACCAAATGGCTGGAGAGATGCACGTGATCTCTATCTAGCAGGTCGAGTACCGATGATGATGTATTCTACCTATATCATGGATGATATTGGACTTGAAAGAACCGGTTATGAAGGAGAAAAAGGTTCTATTGTACCTAATCTAGTAGATAAAACTGCTTTAGCTAATAAATTAACTAATAAGACAAGTGCAACCTTTGGACAAATTGTAGGATTAACCCTATTTAAAGGAAATGAAGAGGCAAAGATGAATGGAGCTAAATTACTTGCTCAATATCTAATGTCTGACCAACAGTATATAGATTATCTACACATGGCACCAGGTGGCATGAATCCTACTAGAAAATCAATTGCTAATGATGATAGATATTTAGATAATGAAGTAATTGAAGTCTGGGGTGACAAAGCAGCTGATATTGCACAAGCCTTTGAAAATATCGGCAAATTTGGTTATGTTGAAGGTAGAGTATTCCCCAAAATTGGTAATATTACAAGTCAGTTCATCGTAGGCTCAACTATTATGAAGATGACTGAAAACGGCTGGGAAGCAGAAAGAGCCGCTGAATGGGGACACGAAGAAATGCAAGATGCGCTTGATTAAATAAAATAAAAATAATGCTCCCGCTTATAGGCGGGAGTATTTCTTTATCCCTTTTAATAGAGGAGGCAAGAGAAAATGACAGGAATGGAGGAAAGAGATGCCCGGTTGGGCATAATATTGATATTACCGACTGTTCTCTTAATAGCCGGATTAATATTTTATCCAATTGGATATAATATATTTTTAAGTCTCCATGAAGTCAATATGAATCCTAATGTAGCCAATTCATTTATTGGCCTTGAACATTTTTTTAATATTTTAACAGATTTTGATTTTTGGAACTCATTTAAAACCTCAGTAATATTCACTGCCACGACAGTTGTCGGAACAACGCTTCTTGGTTTGGGAGTAGCCATCTTATTAAATAGGAAATTTCCTGGCCGGCCTATTGTGCGTGGAATCATATTATTACCTTATGTAACTCCTGTAATATCAGCGGTTTTTGGCTGGAAATATCTATTTAATCCGGTCTTTGGGATGGCGAATTACTTTTTAGTAGATTTGCTGCACTTATTACCTCAACATATTAACTGGATAGAATCGCCGCGGTATTCAATTTATGCGGTGATAATATTTAATATTTGGAGGAATTTCCCCTTTGCTTTCTTAATGATACTAGCGGAACTACAGTCTATCTCTCAGACCCTATATGAAGCAGCTGTGGTGGATGGAGCTAGCCGTTGGCAGCAGTTTAAATACATTACTTTACCGGAATTAAAGTTTGTACTGGGTGCTTTAATTATTTTAAGAACGATCTGGAACTTTTATAAGTTCTCAGAAGTTTATCTCTTATCATCCTCAGTTGAGGTATTACCGGTCTACATTTATGAAAAAGCCTTTGCAAACTATAACTTCGGAGAAGCAGCTGCTATATCTGCCATCTTATTTGTATTTGTAATGGGCTTTATCATGTTCTATGTAAGGAAGGTGTTAGAATGGTAGAACATAATAAGATACGTAAGAATATAATATTTGTGATTTTATTGGCCTTGGTTTTGGCATTTGTCTTAATACCTTTTATTACAATGATCTCATCTTCTTTTAAGCCCAACCAGGAACAGAACTTATTTCCACCGAAGTTGTTTCCGCAAGATCCAACTACTGTGCATTATGAAGGGGTTTTAAATCCAAATGTATTTCCCTTTCTAACTTACTTTAAAAACAGTTTAATCGTGGCCTTTATTTCATCTGGTATTGGAGTTGTCATTGCGATCTTTGGTTCATACAGCTTTGCCCGTCTGGAATTTACAGGCCGTGGAGTTGTACAAAGAGGAGTATTATTAGTATACATGTTTGGGGGAGTTCTTTTAGTAATCCCATTATTTCAAATGATAACTAAACTGGGACTTTTTGACACGCGTACCTCACTTATTGTAACATATATAGTCCAAACCTTACCGGTCTCCCTATATATGTTAGGTAACTACTTTAGGACAATTCCTGAAGAAATAGAAGAAGCGGCAATAATAGATGGTTGTTCCAGATTAGAAGTAATCTGGCGGATTGTATTACCATTATCTGCGCCAGCTATTGTATCAGTTTTCATTTACGCCTTTATGATTGCCTGGAATGAATATTTATTTGCCTCTGTCTTTATTAACAGTGAAGCACTTAAAACTCTACCTTTAGGTTTAAATCAACTCTTCTTTACCCAACACTATATCTGGGGTAGAATGATGGCAGCTTCTGTCTTAACTGCGATTCCTGTAATTGTGTTGTTCTTATCTGTTGAAAGATTTATTACAGGCGGACTTACCTTTGGTGGAGTTAAAGGATAATAAATAAAAATAAGTACAAGGGGTAACGATTATGAATATTGCAATGATCCATTTTAGAACAAAACAAACTGATGGCGTTTCTCTTGAGATGGATAAATGGAGAAATGTTTTAAAAGACTTAGGTCATAATGTCATATATATAACAGGTACAAAAGATAGACAAGAAGAATATATCCCGGGATTAGAGTATAAAAATAAAAGAAACCTTAAATTAGTAAATGAAATATTTAAAAAAGATAATACTTTTAAAAAAGAAGAGCAGATTAAAGAAGAGATCTATGAATATGCTAAACAATTTAAAATGGAATTAAAGGAAATAATAGACAGAAGAAGTATAGATCTAATGATACCCAATAATATCCTTTCTTTAGGTTGGAATATACCGGTGGGCATTGGTCTTGCAGAAACAATTAAAGAATTAGATATTAAAACCATTGCCCACCACCATGACTTTTACTGGGAAAGAGAGCTTTATCAAAAACCAAACTATGAAATAGTAAAAATAATGTTAGAAAAGTACTTCCCACCCAATTTTGAATTAATAAGACATGTTGTCATTAATAGAATAGCTCAAAAGAAGTTAATGAATAAAAAGGATATTTGGTCTGAGGTAGTTCCAAATGTTTTTGACTTTCAACAAAAACTTTGGAAAATTAATGAAAACAATAAAAAACTTAAAAGAGAATTAGGACTAAAAGAAAATGACATAATCTTTTTACAGGCCACGCGTATTGCAGAAAGAAAAGCAATTGAACTAGCCATTAACTTTGTAAGTAAGTTCAAAGAACAATATAAAGAAAAGATAATAAAAAATAGACTGTATGATAATAGAGAATTTAAGCCAGACAATGAAATAGTATTAGTAATGCCGGGCTTAGAAGAAGACAATCAAGTATATATAAATAAGTTAAAAGAACTAGCTCAAAAAAGAGATGTTAAAATTATTTGGGCTCATAATTACTTAGAAGAAAAAGGTTATTCTCTTTGGGATTTCTATGCAATCTGTGATATGATAACCTATCCTAGTATTAAAGAAGGATGGGGTAATCAACTATTAGAAGGTTTCTTTTCTAAAAAACCTATTTTAATATATGAATATCCTGTCTATAAGACAGATATTCAAAAACACAATCCGATAGTGGCTTCTTTAGGGAGTGGTTATCAAAGAAATGAAAAGGATCTAATAACCATTAAAGAAAAAAGATATGAAAAACCGTTAGAAGAAACATATAGATTATTAACTGATAAAGAATATAGGAAGGAAGCAGTTAACTATAACTTTGTAATAGCCCGCAGGAATTTTTCTAAAAAGAAATTAAAAGAAATAATAGAAAAGTTAATTTATAATTTCCAGTAATACTTTTAATAATATAAATAGCTTTGAGGTGATAAAGTGTTAAAAGAAAACCCAAACCAAACCTATAAAAAAATAAAGGGGAAACTTATCAATTTATATGGGCAAGAAAAAGGAGAAAGTGTTTTTGCCCGCCTATATGAGAGAATGGAAGAATTTAAAGCCAATAATCCGGCTGTATCTGAGAAGATATATAATAAGGATAGGTTAACTGAAGAAGATGTTGTTTTAATTACATATGGGGATCAGGTCAAAGATGGAGATGATACCTTAGATGTTCTGCATCGCTTTTTAAATAAGTATGTAAAAGGCTATATTAATATTGTCCATATACTACCTTTTTTCCCTTATTCGTCTGATGACGGTTTTGCAGTAATTGATTATAAAAAGGTCAATGATAAGATGGGAGACTGGACCGATATAACTGAACTAAGTGAAGAATATGATCTAATGTTTGATGCTGTTATTAATCATATTTCCAGTCACAGCGAATGGTTTCAAAAGTACAAAGAAGGAGACCCGGAATATCTTGATTATTTTATTGAAGTAGACCCTAATGTGGATGTATCTAAAGTTACTAGACCTAGGGCTAAACCTCTCTTAACAGAAGTTAAGACTAATCGAGGTAAAAAACATGTTTGGACTACTTTTAGTCCTGATCAAATAGATTTAAATTATAAAAATGAGGATCTCCTTCTAAATGTAATAGATATTCTCTTATTTTATGTTAAAAAAGGTGCTAGTATTATTAGATTAGATGCAATTGCCTATCTTTGGAAAGAGATTGGCACCAGTTCCATTCATTTAGAAGAAACCCATGAGTTAATAAAGCTATTTAGATGTATCTTAGATGAAGTAGCTCCTGAAGTTTTAATTATTACTGAAACCAATGTACCGTATGAAGAAAATATAAGTTACTTTGGTGAAGAGGAAAAAGAAGCTGATATGGTCTATCAGTTTACTTTACCGCCCTTAGTTTTACATACTTTTTACACCGGCAGCTCTAAAAAGTTAATTAATTGGGCGAGAGATTTAAAAGAATTTGGTTTAGGCAAATACTATTTTAACTTTTTAGCCTCTCATGATGGAATTGGGGTAAGACCAGTTGAAGGGATTTTAACAGCCGAAGAAATAGATAGTCTAGCAAACAGAGCCAAAGAAAATGGGGGTTTTGTTTCCTATAAAACAAATAATGATGGTTCTAAAAGCCCTTATGAACTTAATATTACATATTTTGATGCTTTAGTTCAGGAAAAAGAACCACTTGAATTAAAAATAAGAAAGTTTATTAATGCTCACTCGATACTTCTTACCTTTAGAGGTATACCAGCTATATATATACACAGTCTTTTAGGTTCTCGTAATTATGTAGAAGGAGTCAAAATGACGGGAGAGAAAAGAACTATAAATAGAGAAAAATTAAGTTTAGAAAAACTAGAAACTTCTTTAAATGAAAAAGGAACTATTAGACATAGAGTATACAATAGTTTTAAAGATATCCTTTCTAAAAGAAAAAAAGAATCGGCTCTCCATCCAAATGCGGATCAAATAGTATTAGATATTGATGATAGGATATTTGCTGTATTAAGAGAAAACAAGCAAACTAATGAACAATTATTAGCCCTTCATAATATAAGTAATGAAGAGATAAATGATATAAATCTAGAAAAAGTTATGAAAAACAACCAGGCATTTAAAGACGTATTAGAAAATAATAATTTGGGTAAAATAATTGACCTAAAACCTTATGACTTCAAATGGATCAAGTAATTTATAAAAAATTAACATGTTTAACAAAAAATAAACTTGAAATATTATCATAACACTGATATAATTACTTCAAATGCTGAGTAACTAGGTCTTTTTAGACATTTAGTGAAAAAATATCCAATATTTTGCAGGAATATTTTACTCAGTATTGAATAATTAATAGTGATGAATTAATTTTTGTCAAAAGTCTTATTATCTCCGGCTTAATTTGCGGGAGAAAGGAGGTGCCCCCCGAGAACCGCGCGGCCACGAAGAGATAATGAGGTTCTAACACACGTTCATTGACAACTGGAGACAAGAATTATGAGGAAACAAGGATACTCATAGGTTCGAGTCCCGAGGATTGTCAATGAATAATAGAACTAAAAACAATCCTTAAGGGGGAATTATAAACATGAGAAAATTTACAGTAATGATAGCTTTATTGCTAGTTGTTGCATTAGCAACGCCAGCAATAGGTGCTTCTTTCCCAGATGTACCATCTAATCACTGGGCATACGAAGCAATAAACGAATTAGTTGCAGCTGGTGTAATCGAAGGTTATCCAGATGGAACTTACAAAGGACAAAGAAACTTAACTAGATACGAAATAGCAATGATCGTTAGTAGAGTAATGGACAACATGGCTGAACAACGTCAAGAACTAATGGACGAAGTTGAGTCCATGCAGAAAAAAGATTCTGGCCTAACTACAGAGCAAGCTCAAGATGTTACAGCAATAGTTAAAGCTCTAATGGAAAAGAATATGCCAGAAGCTCCAGAAGCTCCAACAGAACTTACTGATCAGCAAGCTGATCAAGTAGTTAACTTAATCGAAGCTTTAACTTTCGAATACCAAGCAGAACTTAAAGTTCTGAGAAGCGACTATGACTCTTTAAGAGCAGACTTAGGTCTTCTTGAAGATAACTTAGCTTCTGTTGAAGAAAGAGTTACAGCTCTCGA
>Ga0209925_1001884_pt1 | contig 10427 bp, 4 predicted proteins | sample SalPonR2_A_D1_MG_FD_185702 | JGI IMG/M metagenome (GOLD analysis project Ga0209925, IMG submission 185702) | Salt pond soil microbial communities from South San Francisco under conditions of wetland restoration - Salt Pond MetaG R2_A_D1_MG... ...
ATCACCTTGAGCGGGAAAAGCGACCATGGAAGCGGCTCGGGGGGCAGCAGCAAAGACGTCGGCAGGACTACAGGCAGCAGACGGTCGCCCTCGGCCGTGCTCCAGAAGCAGCAGCAACAAGCCCAGCAGCCTGTGTGTCACCCGCGCAAGGTGATAAATTTGGTGACTGTGTTGGTGCTCGCCATGGTGTTCTGCATCCTCATCATGTCCGAGCTCCTGGGGCAGCCCTACCAGCACGCCCCTTTCATCTTCTACTTTCTGCTCTTGGCCGCAGTCATCTACCCATCGGACACCACTTTGATGTTCAGAGAGCTTGCCCTCTTATTTGGGCGGGTCCTTTGGCTGGTGGTGCTCCCGGGGACCGAGATTCACTTCCTGGAAGTGTTGGTCGGCGACATCCTAACCAGCCTGTCCAAGGTTTTCTTCGAGGTCGGCCTCACCTGCGTGGCCACACTCCTTTCTTTGTCTCCGGGGCTCTTCCGCATTGTCTCCCCCGACATCTTTCCCACCCTTCTCGCCTCCACGCCATTCATCCTGCGCATTCGCCAGTGCGTGGTACAGCGCCGCGGAACCGCCTCTGGGAAAGCCCGCTTCCTCGTCTCCCTGAACATCCTCAAGTACTGCTCCTCCATCCCCGGCCTGTGGCTGCCGCTTCTCCTGGCCCCTCACTACTCCACCTACCAGATCGAGCGCGTGCTGCTGGTCGTCCTTCTCGTCAACTCCCTCTACTCCTTCCTGTGGGACGTGATCATGGACTGGGGCCTCGGCCACGTAAAGCTGACCGGCGCGCCCAAGAAAGGCGGCGGGGGGGCCGTGCGGCTACGACACTGGGGCCTCCGACCCACCCTCTTGTTCGGATCGGCCGGGTCCTACTACGCGGCCATCGGGCTGGATTTGGTCCTTCGGCTGGTCTGGGTCTTAAAGTACGTCAACTTCGACCACCGGCTCTCGTATGACAAATTCATGCTCCTGATAGAATGTCTGGAGGTGCTGCGGCGTGGCATATGGTCGATTTACAGGATTGAGTGGGAGTGTCTGAGCATCAACGGGGGTAGAAAGGGGGGTGGATTGCTCGGGAGGGTGGAGACGCCGATGGGAGGGGGGATCGGCATGGTTGCGATAGGAAGCAAACGGGCAGGAGGGAATGGGGCGGGGAATACGCTAGCGCGAGATATGGAGGGCGAGGTAGATTTGGAGCGCTCTGTGGGGATCGAGACTGAAAGTGGGGGCGGCGAGGGCACCGATGTGACGACCGTACTCTTGTCGCGCTGATCGCAGTCATGCCGTCGGCGAAAAAAAGGGATTCGCAACGGCTCGCTCATGGCGTGCACCTTTCCGTAACTGTAAGTATATTTTGAGAAGGTATATTTTTTAATCTTCACGCCTGAGAACTTGTTGGCTTCTTGAGATAGAGCCAGCTGAAAGTATAAGTACATTTGTCTGCCCGTCAGGTAAAATAATTGAAATGACAGTCAACCCTTGCGCAACTGGTACGGCAAAAGCTCGCATTGTTCTTTCAAGTGGCATCGACTGGAGAAGATGCCCCTCCCCAATCATCCTTATACTTTACATTACAGTGCTGTCGTCGTTTTAGCCGCGGGTCTTCCCTTGCTTTGTGTCCTAGTGCACTCAAGGTTTGGATACCCCTTGGAAAGATGTGCCTTCAGACCCCGCTGGCCTCTCTTAGTCCTCTCATGTATGCATATGAACAAACTTTTTATGTGTCTGGCAGTAAAGGACAACGCCCCCGCACTGCTCGCCCCTTTGCCCCCGTCAATGCTGTCGAATCACTCGCCATGGCTGGGTGTGGCGAGGTCAAACACGGCACACCCACCACTGCACTCTACAACATTCGGGCAGCCCCCCCCCTCGGCCCGCCGTCTCCGTCTATTTCCACATGGCTCGTCGCTCTCAGGCTACCACCGCCTCTACATCGAAGCTCTCCTGAAGTTGATCCTGCTTCTCCTCTTGCCTTCGTTTTTGAAAATTTTCCGCCTTCGCCTCCTGCACGGGGCCTTTCCGCTCTAAATGCAGGGCTTTCCGCAGGCTCTCAGCGAAATCCACCACGCCCCGCACACTGAATTTCTCCGCAATGAAAGGCGGAATCCCAGCCGACTTAACGTGGCTAATGGTGGTGAGATGAGCGCGGTTAGGGTCTGTCGGGTGGGGACGTACTTCTGTGACGCCCAAAATGATCTCGGAGCGCGCAAAGCGGGAGGAGCGCGGCACTTCCGGATGGTCTGTGAACTTGGTCAGCATCACTTGAGAGCCGTCAGGGCGCCGAACGACGTGCATGATCGTGCAAAACTCGTGCGCCTTCTTCTGCAGCGGGGGTAGGGTTCTATTCCAGACTATCTTGGTGTGGGGCCCGACACGCGCCACGTCGTCCCGGCCTTTGCTGTACTTGTTGTACTCGCCCACGCGTTCCGAGTCCACCAGCAGGTCCATTACAGCCTCAGGGGAGGCGTGCAGCACTGTCGACAACTTCAGGCAGGGATACTCCCGCCCATACGCGTCTTCCGCCAGATTCCGCCTCCAAATTTTCGTGTCCTCTTTGTCCGACACAGGGTGCCAGCCCCCGCCCTCATCTCCCAACGCCTGATGGCCTTCTTCCTCGAGCGACTGAAGGAGGGATAAGTACCGTGGGTCCACTCCTTCCAATGAGGCAGCAGCGTCACCATTCAACATCGCCTCAGCATCCTGGACCAGGTGGGCCTGCTGCCGCCGAAGTTGTCGCAATAAGCGCTCGGCAAACGAACTTAGATGTCCCGCAGGCCTACTCTCAGACGTACGCCGGCGCTGTAGACGCGGAGGAAAGCGACTTAGAAGTCCCGCCACCGCAGACGAGACCCGGGTTGATTGCAGGGTGTTCCTGACGCGTCGTACTTGCGACTGTAACGTCGTCCGGACGGCTTGGAAAGGCCTCAGTCGGCGAGTGACACCATCCGACTGGGAACTTTTTCGCTCGTAACTGAAATCCGAGTCCGCGGCCGCTGCTCGAGTGGCTTTTCGAAGCCGACGATAGCTTACTTTACTGCTTCCCAATCCGGGGACCAGATCGTGACGTCTATCCGCTTCCTCACTGCTGCCACCCGTGTCCAACCCACCAAATGTCAAAGGCAAATGCGTATAGCTACCCGCCGTGCTTGGTGCCTTTGCCTTCGTATCTCCTTGCACGATGAGCACTCGGGATACGACAAGCACACCGCATGCTACCACAACAAGCAAGAGACGAACCAACATGAGCATTGCTTGCTGACGCGCCTTCCAGGTTCTCCTCCTAGACGCCGGAACATGAAGAGAAAAAGAAATCAACTTCAGTAATGATATGTAGGTCAATCAGGCCACCAAAGATGGTTACACATTTTTCAAGAGTACATGTGTGTGATCTTCACTGGCGAAAATTATAGAAGGAAGCAATTTGCATGCCCTGAGGAGAGGAATCAAGGCTGAATCTCGAAGCCACTCGGACTTATGACTGACCCGATTCCTATGAATACGATTTTCCTGGTACCGTTGGCGTGGGCATGCGTTCAGCTGGCGCCCAAATGCCACAGTCTAATCAACAGAGTGATTCAGTAGGCACATGAAAGCTGGACAATTCACCGCGACTGGTCGTAAATCCCAAGGAAGGCGAAACGCCGGCTCGAAAAGTTCCTGATAGAACACGGCCGTGCGCCGTCACGCCGTTGCTCTGGTATATATGATGGATTAGGACCCGGGGCGAGGCGGGCGGCGAGGGCCGCCCAAGGGGGAGAAGGATGATATGATGGAAAAGGACCTTCGCGCCTTTTTCTGCGCGTTCTCGGTAGCATCGCGCTTGACTTGAGGACCCAGCCACACACACCACACACCTCCTCCTTGTCGTTTCCCGTCTTAAGCTTTCCTGTCTTTCTATTTGACCGTTCACGGCGAAGAGATGGAAGAGACAGCATGAAATTTTCAATGTTACCAGCACAATCTTTGTGGGTTTCGGTAGTCTTGTTCCATTCTGATTGCGCATTATTATCCGGACTATTGCCTTCAACGAACAACAACAGCAAGAGGCATCTGCAAGGAACAGGGGCTCGATGACAGCAAATCACGATTTGAGGAGAGCAGATCGGGCGAATGTGCAAGTGGTTCTACTATTGCTTGTTGTGCTAGGTGGAGCTGCGGCCTTTCTTCTTCCATCTAAGCATTCGACCATCACTAGCAAGGCAACTAGACGCGTGGCCCCTGTCCAGGCCACACCTTCTCCCGCGATCGACCAACACGATTTCGCGACCGTCAGTATTTTCAGTGGAAACGATGAGATCCAAACATTGGATGCTAAGGTATTGGCCGCCGCCAACGCGGGTCAACCTAGCAAAGGCACGGGCACCATGCCGCTCCTGGCGACGACAGTAGAGGAGAAGCCCTTTGACGCAGTAGTCAAAACATCCAGTGGCGCTCTTAAGGGATTTGAGGGGTTTGCAGTGTTGGGAGCCTTGCCTTTGGCTTTTTTCTCTGCACGCACATTGGACAAAAAGCAGAAGGAGACCGAGGCGGAGGCTGCTCGACAAATGGAAGACGACGCGGCTCGCATGGCGCGTGAGGCCGAGCAAGCGAGGGTGAAGGCCCTTGAGGACGCGCAAAAAGCTGCCAAGAGGGAGATGCTTGAGGCGAAGATCCAGCGAGCCCGCGAAGAGGAGGAGCGCCTTCGCAAAAATCAAGAGATGGAATTGGAACGAGAAAAACAGAAGCAAGAGCTCTTAGCCGCGCAGAAGGCGGCGGAGCAGAAAGTACAACAAGAAAAGCGAGAGCAGGAGCAAGCGGAAGCATCCCGCCTGCAAGCCAAACAACGAGAGGCGGCGGAGGCTGCCAAGCAGCTGAAAATTGAGGAAGAAAAGGCGGCGCAGGCTCAGGCTGAGAAGGCCAAGGCAGAGGCGGCGGCGGCGGCAGCAGCGGAGGCGAAAGCTAAGGCGGAGGAAGAGCGGGCTATCGCTGAGGCCAAGGCTCAAGCAGAGGCAGCTCAGAAGAAGGCTGAGGAGAAGAGACAAGAGGAGGCTCGTCAGGCGGCCGCTGCCCAAAAAGCGAAGGAGGAGGCGGAAGCGAAAGAGAGGGCGGAGCATGAGGAGGCCATGCGTCTGGCGGCTCAGAAGGAGAAAGAAGCTTTGGAAGAGAAGGCGCGTGTCGAGGCACAAAAAGCAAAGGAAGAAGCGGCTCGTCTCGAGGAGGAGAAACGCGCTGCAGAGGAGGCAAAGATCCGGGCTCAGCAAGAGGCCGAGGCGGCGGCCAAGCGGAAAGCGGAGGAAGAGGCTGCTGTGCGCAAAGCCCAAGAAATAGAGGCAGCGCGCCAAGAGAAAGAGAGGCAGGAGAAAGCTGCTGCAGAAGCCAAGGCACAAGCAGAGGCAGCAGCCAAAAAGAAGCGGGAGCAGGAGGAGGCCGAAGCAAAACGAGAGGCAGAGGAAGCTGTGCGAAAAGCGGAGGCAGAAAGACTGAGTGCACTCAAAGCCGCTGAAGACAAGCGTAAGCAAGAAATAGCTGCAGCAGAGAGAGAAAAGCAAGCGGGAATTGCCCGAAAGGCAGCTAAAGAGCGCGCCGCCGTCGTGAGGGCCAAGCGCGAGAAGGAGAACGCGCTAGAGAAGGAGCGCCAAGAGAAGCTAAAGCGAGCGAAGGCAGCTGCACTGGAGGCTCGAGCAGAGATTGCAAAGGACTCAGACGAGAAGAAAGCGGTACCACAAGCAAATATCCGTGCTGCTAGCACTGTCGACCCAAGGGCCGCGCAAGCCCAATCCGATGAGCTTCCGGCCCCGACAAAGAAAGACAAGTCCGCTGCAACGGACGAAAGCGCCGAGCGTGCATTGCGGGAGGAGAAAGTTCGAGCACGGGCTCGGGAGCAACAAAAAGATATGTCCAAACGTATGGTGGAGGATTTGACTGTGAAACTTTCCATTCCAAAGCTGAAGGATTATTTAAAGCAAAACAAGGCTCAGTCGCCCAAAAGCAGCGCGAAAAAAGCAGATTTTGTGAATGCCGTGCTTGGAGTGGCAGAAGAAAAGGGGTGGGAAGTCTCCGTGATGGAGCTGCAGAATCTTAGCAGCGTTCAGGCTAAGGGTTTCGGCGGAGGCGGTGGACCAGGGGCAGACTCCAAAAAGAAGAAGAAATAGATTTAGATGACCACGCATGGAGGAATACTGAGCCTTGTCCCAGCTAAGCTAACTTTGCACGCCAGAGTGTTTTTAATCGAGCTTCAAAAGGAAGAAAAGCCAGCATTTTGCAAGACCATCACCCTAGATTGTTTTTCCTTTTTCATGCGGCGAGTTGTCTGTGGCTTGGGCTCGATCCCATGGCCTTATGTCCTCCTTTCCATTCAATTTGTTCTGTTCTTGAGTGAGAGGCTTAAGGCACGGATAAGGACAAATTTGAATATCTCTAACCAAAGAAGCACCGGGAGACGAGACAACAAAAACTGTACAATGCGTTGAAGGAAACTATTCTCGAAAATGTCTAACTTAAATTGCTACGTGAGCCATTTCAAATTACGTTTGGTCTTTTGATTTTTTTTTCCCACAAAAATAATATATCCTAAGAAATGTCCTTTTCCTTCACACCTCTTAGGATAACCACTGGATTTCAGACTTTAGACCCCTCACGCCCAGCGCCGCTGATCCTCCTTCGCGTCCACAGGCACGTACCAGGGCGGCAAGCTTTCACTCCCGTGCTTGGGATTTAGTCGATAATTCAGAAAAAGTTCTTCTCCATCTTCCAGGTCCGTTGTGGCAACCAGTACGACAGATTGGATCAGGGCTGACTGGTCCGGGCTACCTAGTAAAGAGCGAGGCCGCGCGAACGCATTCGGTATGTATGGTCGCAGCTCGTGAGGGAAACCCCCCCAACCCAGTGGATCCTGAGGAAAATCATACGCAACAGCCATAACGTTAGGCTTTCCATGGTTGCAAAGGTGAGCCAATGCGTATTCATTATGCGGCATCTTCTCTGCCGCCCGCCCGTCAACCACGATTTTATCATAGCGTTGAAAGAGAAAGATATCCGGGTCCGGAAAGAGCTCTGCTACTTCTTCGGCTTTTCGGAGGTGCTCAGGCAGGTAGACCAAGCCAGGATAGATGCCAACGAGAGATCCGATGCGAGCACGTCCCTCCAGGAAGACGCCCCTTCCAGCTGATAGTATTGAGGAAGGTCCATGGCAAAGTGTAAACCCTAGATCTTGTCGCAAGGATTTAAACACACGCCCTCTTCGGGCGCTCTCACGAGCACTTTCCATGTCCTCTCTTTCTCCACGCCGCGAGATGGAACTTGTTTGGGGCCGTCGCCTCCGGTTAGGTGGCCGCCAGTCCTCTCTTGCTTGAGTTGAGCCGCCCGTACCACCATTAATTTCTTCAAAGCCATGATGCATCCTTGATGCTTTAGTTGTCTCCTCGACGGTGCGGGCTGCATCAATGGCCAAAAACATGCGCAATATCTGTTGATCTAGGTTTTTTCGAAGTATGTTTACTTGCTTGTAGCCTGCCATGCTTTGCATCCGCTCTGCCTCTTGCTGCAATGTTTGACGGTCTTCTTGGTGTCCTATAGTGATACATTTCCACCACGATGTGAGCAGCAAAGCGGTCTCAATGTCTGCTTGTTCCTGATTGCAAACACGACGCGCCATTGTGGTTGAAACAGAAAAGTTGAAAATGAAAGTTGCGTTAAACTGTTTGATTCATGCGAGGCTTGAAAGTGTGTCAAATGATAAGTATTTCGTTATTCAGAGGGTTCCTAACTTCATAACGACTTGTTCTCGCGATCGTCGCACTTGTTTTTCCGGTGCACAACGGATAGGCGAATGTTTTGAGCAAATTTACCTGTAAATCCCGCTGTCGTACGCTATATCGAAGAAAGCTCTGGCGCAAACGATTTAAAATTGAGCTCATAGCAGAATTCGATAGAGTTGCGGAAATTATTGCGGAAGATATTGGTGTTTGAAGGCTAGTTGCTTCGTAGCAAGGAGGTAAACGCAGCCCTCAGGCTGCTTGTGCGCCAAAAGGCACGATGCCCGGAAACCAGCGAGGCTACCTTCGTGCTTCTGGGTAGAAGCTTAAATACTGATGTATACTGTTCGTCGACATGGAGACACGGTGTTAGTGCTACGAAAAGAAAGGGTGCAGTCGTAGGACGATCCGGGGCCAGGAAGAGCTCTGACGTACAAGGAGAGTGACGCCACTTCAAAATCGCCCCAACACTAGGCATCATTCCCTCGTTTCCGATGCCGGTCACCATTCCTCGTGAAGATCTACCAATGTAGGTAGCTGATCAAGGTGTACAAGAGTAGGGCTAGACGCGGCATCGGATGGACGGGCTGTGGGATTATGACGATTTCAAAAAACATGGGCCGGGGAGGGGGATTAATCGCTCAGAAAGTCGAGCATGAGAACCTCCAACAACTATACAGTCACCAGAGAATACATATGTCCGCTGCACGTTACGTATTTTCTGTTTATTCGTTCAAAAAGTACACCGTTAAAGCGTAGCTTCCACATAAACCGCCTACATGCACTAATTTCCTAAAGTATATATTCACTGTAACCGCAGACGCTGCTCCGCCACTTTTTTCGCACTTTGATGTTGACTTTTCAATTTCCATTGTTTGTAGTTATATGTGTCTACAATGCTGCGCATCTTTGCATAAAGTTCCTTTTTGACCAGCTGCAATGACACATCCTTCGCCATATTTCGAGTTTCGCACGAGTCAAAATTACCCTTTTCGTTGCAGCGGGGATCTCGGTGATCGTATAACTCCTCTCCTCCCCACGCCTGCGTCCATTCAGGGGTGTGCGTGGACGCGTTGAAGGGAACCCACGCTGTGTACCGCCACTCATCTGTGCGCATCGAGTAGCCCATGTATACCCTTTCGTTCAAATCGTTCCAATCACGATTACCTCCGGAGCACACCTCCCATGCAAACCATGGCACTTTTTTTAATGGTCTATTTCCACATCCTTGACTGCAGCATCGCGGAATCTGTGTCAATGCGAAGTCCTTCACGCGTCCGTTGACAGGATCGCGCAGCACGGGAACCAAGCTCTTGCCCTCCAGCGGAGGAAACAAGCGACCAGCGGGGTCCGGTAAGCCAGCCATCTCAATCATAGTAGGGAAAATGTCCACATTCTCCGCCAAGGCGGACGCGTTCATCCCAAAACTTTCGGGAATATCCGGGTCCCGAATGATCAGGGGGACCCTTGCGTTGGTTTCAAACAGAGTCCGCTTGTCCCACATACCATGGTCGCCAATGTTCATACCGTGGTCTGCACAGAAGACAATTATCGTGTCCTCCACCAGGCTCAGCCTCTCCAGTTCGTCCAAGAGCCGTTGAATTTGATGATCAAGAAAAGAAATCGAAGCATGGTAACCCCGTACGTTTTCGCGGATAGCATCAGAAGGCACGCGGCCCGTGGGGTCCGCAACATAGGTCTTTTCCGAATCAGGGAGCATTCCAATTTCAAGGGGATTTATGTCTCCCGTCGCCACTCCGGGCGCATCTATCGGCCATGTCGTGTGCGGCGTGACTGGCACATACCTGTCTTCGTAAAGGTCCCAGTACTTTTGAGGCATGTGCCAAGGTCGGTGAGGCTGATGAAACCCTACGCCCAGAAAAAAAGGGTTGCCATCCTTTGTATTTACCGCCTCTCTCATGAGCGATATGCCTTCTGAAGCAATGCGGTAGTCCCAGAAGCGTTCCTCGGGCCAATTATCGTCGGGTTGCACTGATGCATTCATCATCTGGTAATTTTCATCCGTTCCATCGTTCCAGGCATCTGTCGACTTTGGAAAGTACTTGTTATCGAATTCCTCGATAAAGCTACTTGTCCAGTGCCAGAGCTTTCCCGTGCCTAACATCTTGTATCCACCCTCCTTTTTGAAATATCTAAAGATATTGCCGTAGTCACTGGCGACTGTGTCCTCGAACAACCACACCTTCGTCGTATCCGGCCTGCGACCTGACAACAACGAGTTTCGCGATGGATTACATATTGGATCTTGGTTGTAGTTCCGTTCAAAAACAACTCCGCCCTTGGCTAGACGTTCGAACCCAGGCGTAATCACCGGCTTGTTGTAGATGCTCAGTGATGGTCGCAGGTCATCTGTCATGATGAAGAGGACGTTCTTTCGTTTAGTACGATCCCTAGTTTTATGAGAAGAGAAAGGATTTCCACGCCCAGCGTACGGATAAGCCAGAGAAGGTGTATCCTCCTTGACGATTGGATCATCCACAAGCTGCGGACGTGATCGTGGATGTCTGGCCGATAGCTTGTGTTCGTTCGCCTCCGAGAAGCCGTCGTTGACCGATGAATCAGTGGTAAATATTCCCCGACGGGAATGTGTGGGGCCAAGATACAGATAGACGTTGGACAGACCCATAATGACTAATATAACGAAGACTACGGTATTTCTGCCTGAAGGATTGA
>Ga0209925_1001887_pt1 | contig 10424 bp, 7 predicted proteins | sample SalPonR2_A_D1_MG_FD_185702 | JGI IMG/M metagenome (GOLD analysis project Ga0209925, IMG submission 185702) | Salt pond soil microbial communities from South San Francisco under conditions of wetland restoration - Salt Pond MetaG R2_A_D1_MG... ...
CAATTGAACGTTCTGACGCGCAGAAGCGCATCGACTTCATACATTATGCTTGGTAAATTGAAAGTGCCGCGCACACTGGCAAAAGGTCGTATCAAAACAGACATTTCTGTAAAGTTGGCTTTCGCCAGCAAAGATCCTTCGATAAATAACTCTCTCGCTGTCGAACGCAAGATCTACGAAGCTGTTACCAATCCACTCATTGTCAATGGCCACACTCCGCACGTGACAACATACTACGCAACGTTGAGCTGCGACAATTTTTTGCAAGAATTGCGACAGTCCGCTGCCATCGACAAAAACGCAGACGCCGTGCTGGCAGATCTACAGTCGAACAGCAAAACTGCACGGCAAGTACGTGAAAAGTACGATGTGAATCGTATGCGAGCACTCATTACAGAAAGAAGTCAAGGGGTCGACTTTGCACATCTGCTATCGGCGTCAGCCGAGCGCGCAGCTGACAGTCCTGCGAAGCAACAGTCAGAATTCCACAACGTGTTCAAGCCTGTTTTGTTTCAAATACTCTACACGCTGACAGTGTTTCAGGAGGTCGGTCTGCAGCACAACGACTTACACGCGGGCAACGTTTTTGTCGACGAATTGGCCACTCCAATCGAATATTCCTATCGAGTAGACGCCGATACGTATCGCTTGAAGACACGTCTCATGGCCCGGCTCTACGATTTTGATCGTGCCAGCAAAGTGGCAACAACTTACAGCGATTGTTCAGTGGACAACACTTTTCTTGTAAGCGACGCGTGTGGCAGACAAGGTCAGTGCCCAAAGCTGGACGCAAAAGCCGATTTATTTCGCCTAGTAGCTTTTTTGGACATGTTCAACGAATTTTCAGAACAAGGCGGTTCACCCGACACTGTTAACAAACCGTTGCGACACTTTTTGGAGTATATAGCACCCAGAGAATTGCTTGATACGCCTGTCTACTGGGAACACGGTCAAAGTCAAGCTGTCAAACGAAAGTGGCGCAAGGCAATTGCTTGGCACGGTGCGCTGTGCTACTGTCAGGCTGCTAACTGCGAAATATGCAAGTTGCGTAGTGACAAACGCATCAAAACGCCGCGTGAGGTTCTTCGCAGTGTCTACTTTGACGAATATCGCCAGTCGAAACCAGCAGGCAATGCAAATGCTACCACATGGGTGACACCGTCGTCGGCAGTGCAAAAAAAGTGAGTGCTCACTTAATGTGCAATAAAAGTCTTAGCGCATGTCTATACATACCCGTGTGTTACGAAGTTGCGGCCTTTTGCCCGATCAAACTGTGACAAAGCTGAGCGGACAGTGGCAAGATTACTTCGTTCCGGTCAACGATTCCAACTCGAACGATGAGGCTGTCGAGAGCGGTGAGTTTGGCGATGTTCGTCGAGTGAAAATGCGCACACTGTCTGCAGACAGCAACAGTCAGAAGCTTTATGCGATCAAAACGTTTCGGCAAGGTTTGCAAAAAAATGACAGAAAGCGTCTTCAAATGATTTTATCATTGAATCAGGCGTACGAAAACGACGCCCAAGCTTCCGGTCGTCAACAATGGCCCGAGAGCCTGGTTCGACACATTGGGCTGTACAAGTTCGACACTCAACCACGGTACGCGCTGCTGATGAATGATATAGATGGCTTGTCTTTACACACAATGATAGAGCAGCAACGTCGGGCGCCGTTACAACAATGGGTTTGTTGGCTGCGCGACATCAGCGAGGGGTTGGCATTTCTCCACCGGAACAACATTGCGCACCGCGACGTCCATTCAGGCAACATTATGATCAGTCGTGGCGGAAGAACAGCACATCTTGTCGATTTGGAACTGATGTGTGCCCCGCTTCTGACGCAGCTTGACTGCCGCACACTGTGCCAGGACATAGCTGCCGCTAAAAGCACTGCGCCAGACGTGTGGTGTGCGGCACAGGCGCGCAATGCCGAACCGCTACAGTTTTTCGCATCTGACATTTGGGCGCTTGCCAGCACGTTTGTCGGATATATGTACCAGCAAGACGCCCTGCTAACAAGCCGTCTGCCTTACACAAAACGTGGTCCGAACGACTGCGTTCCGATAAAAGGTAGCATCATTGATAAAATTGTTCAGCTTCTTCTCAATTTTGTCTTCAAACGTGGTGAACTGCGACTGCAACCGAAGGTGCAAACAACGCTGCAATCGATGTTGGCGAGCGATTGGCGTGACAGGCCTACTGCGCAACAAGTCCAATCGGATTTGCTTTTGGCATGTGCCACCGACAGAGATTCTATGAAAATGCCACAAAGAGGCAAAGACCTGCAAGAAAAGCTGCCAACGGCCGACAAAGAGAACCAGAACTCGCAAATGCCAGTCTATTTGGAGTAAATTTGCACAAAGGGAACTTTTTTATTGTTGAAATAAACTGTGCCAACACATTTCAAACATGAACCCTTTGAATCCGGTTGACCTTTCGTAGTAGACAGCCACGCATTTGATACTGTTCATGATCTTGAAAATGACATTGATAAGAAAATTTACCTGCGTATGACCAAGAGAAATGCTAAAAAATCAGTGACAACAATCGGAAGGTCTGCATCTTTACTCAGAAATAAAATCAGAAAAATTTACGCGCCAATTGAGAAAAAAACTATGCTGCAATGGTCACGTCGAAAAAAACGGCAATGATCAACAAGTAATTGTGTTGCAAGGAGATCATCGTGCTACAATCAAAGATAGTTTAATGGAAAGTTGTGGGATCAAAACACGAAACATTGCAATATATGATTTCTGAAATATCAAACCATCGATAGATAAATCATTCTATTGTTTTCGACAACAGCTGGTGCAGCCGGCGAAGCAGCGACCGCCAAATTTGGTAATCAGCTTTCCGAAAAAATTGACCTGGCCACCATAATTGATTTTGTCAAAATCTTTGCGATAAGCGTGCAGAATGTTGCGAACCGTCACTGTGATACCGTCGATCAAGTCTGCATCAAGTGGAATCAGTTCTTCGTCGCCAAATTCGTTGGTAGCTTCGGCCAACGCTAACACCAATGCCAGCACAAATCGTTCGATGTTGGCTGGTGTGCGGGCTGCCGGATCGTTGATGAGTGCCAGCGCATACTCGACTGCAGGACCTAGAAGAGCGAGCAAATCAGTAAACGATATAATCGAGCCGTAGTCGCGCAGCGCAGCAATCGCCGCGTCTTGGTCTGCATCGCTGTTGTCCATCGCCACCAAAAGCTGGCTGCTGAAAGCCGGGTTCTCCTCGTCGTGATTGTTTTTCATGTACTCGAGAAATGGACCAACGTGATTGGCCGCTCCTCTGATATTTAACTCGGACCAGCTTGGTGCGTCCTGGACCTTGACAAGCGAGGCCGTGCGCAAGTTGGCGTTTTTGTGACGACGTTTGTCAGAGGAGGCCTCTTTCTCAGCCGGTTTCGACGCAGATTTTGAAAAAATAACTCTCATTTTTACAGTCTTCACTGACAGTGTATCTGCCATGTACCTGAGCACATAAAAAATTCTAGACAGTATTCGCATAGATAATTGCTTAATGAATTTGCGCCGGGTGTGAATACAGCGGATAGGTTCGGCTATAGTTCATTTGTAAAATAGCGTGTAAGCATTTGCCGCACATCTGGTCGAAATAGTGCTCCGTCGCTTTCTGGCAAAAACAAAACTTGACTTGGCCTTTGTATTTGACTTTGACCGCCGGTGGTTTTGTGTTTTGTTGCTACTCAAAAATGCAGAAAGATGAAGTCAATTGGTGCAAAGAATGTCAAAGCAATTGGTTCGACGCACACGAAGCCGCGTCCGAATGCGATACGGTCGGCGTGTTGGCAGCATTGCTTCTTTTGGTCGTGTCGTTGCAGGCTTGCAACAAATGCTTGGCGCCAACAGACATCATTCCGCACATCAATAGACGATTGCGAGCCAATGATTCCCAAATTTTCCTATTCGCACAGCCCACAGCAGGTGACGGTCCTCAAGCACAGTTGCCTGTCATTGCGGGAGCCTGGAAACACGTCCACAACGCTTTGTTCGTGCAACTTGAAAATGAAATGGCCAACAAACAGGCAATCTTAATGCATTGGTCGACCAAAGCCGATCATGAAGCTGCTCTGACTGACTGTGGCTTCTTAACCGACCAATTGTCGAAATAAATGTTTAGAGACGCTTTTTTATTCGGTTTCACGGATGACAGTCGGCGCATTCGGTGAAATCTTCCAACAGCACGTCGCAACCTTGTTCGACGTATAGTTTCAGAAGTGTTTCAAAAAAGAACCAATTTTTGCCACTCAAAGTCAATTTGCTGTTTGCTGAGCCGCATAAAACGTCATCAATGTCGTCATAAAGTTCTATTTTGTCTACAGAGGTGAGTCCTTTTTTTTTGGTTTGCTGCTGTGCTTGTTTGTGATCGGGCAATCTTATGTGCACCAACCAATAGTTCTGTTTCGACGCCATCGACTCCACAATAATTAGAAACTTGCAGCAACATGTCGCGCTTTGGTTCAAACTTTCCGTGGTCGTGGCACCGAAACTTATGCCGACGCCAACATTGCGGCGGCGCGCCAACTCGCAATACAATGTGTATAACTTGCCTCGGACCAGATCTGCGACCACTTCGCCTATAGAACGACTAAGGGAAGCAGTGCTAAAGCAAGTTTCTTGCTCAACTGGCGTTTTTTGCTTGTCCACACGCGGAAAGAGACTTATTGGTGGTCTGCGCTGTGCGGAAGTGCGCCCGCTGTGTCGAGAAGTGTGCACATGAACGGCTGTCTGCAGCATAACTCGGCAATAAATTACAAATAGAGAATGTTTTTATTGTCTATTCTGCAAGACACGTAAAATTACCGAATTGCAGTGAGAAAGCATTTCGCGCCACTAAAAACCTGTTCAGTCTAGCGAAAGATGTGGATTTGTTTCCATCATTTGCGTGGCGAGCGCTATCTGTTCTTCAGAGACATTGTTGGGATCCACTTTGCCCAGCTGACCAGCCTGTGCTTTCATCATCTGCGCCTGCGTCGGCCGCACTTGGCTAGTGACTTTTTTGCCACGTGAGTCTGTCAACCGCTGCTCTGCCGTCAGCGCCGCTCTGTCAGCCTGGAGACCACGAATTTTGCGTCGCAAAGCAGCCCGCTTCTCGGCCTTGCTCATTGTCTTTGCTTTTTCCCGGGCCTTCTGCTCTTGCACTTGTTGTGGTGTCAGCATTTTTGCTGAAGTGTTGGCAGCTTCTTTGTCGACGATATCGTCATCCTCTTCGATCTGCTCTGCCTCTCTCAACATTCTGTGCATTAGGGTTTCTGCGTCAATTTCGTCTACATCGACAGGAAAAGGATAGTCGACCACTGGATCGGTTGTAATAGCGTCCTCATTGCGTGTGGTTTTTTCCTTGATATCGCGCTTCGGCGATTCTGTGCTACTCGGATTTGACTGACGCTGCTGTGCCGCCTTCTGTCGTTTGTGTTGCTGTGCTTTTTTACGGGCTGCTTTCTTTCTTGCAGCCGCCTTCAAGGCCGTTTTGCTTTTCTTCTTTGTCATTGGAAAGATCTTTTATGAAGTTTCTGGCTGTTTTCCGTATTGCAAAACTGTCTGCTTCTGTTGCGATGCTTTTTTGTTTGTTCTTCACGAAAAAAAAACTCCCTACAGTGACAGGTGTCACTCGCTCTGTTTTCCAATGCCAAACCAGCACATGTTAAAGTAAACAATCAGTGTGCAAAGCGCATAGAATATGTCAAACGATTTTTTTGGCGAATTTGGCGGCTACGGCAACTTGCGCTCGGGCCAATTTTCACAGGAGTTGACTGGCCAGTTGTCAGGCCGTGGAGAGGGCACCGTCGAAGTGGGCAAGTCCAAAAATGTTAATGTCATCGAGCAGGCACAGCAGCGCGCGATACAACAAGTAGATGTTTTGGCGTCGGCTGCCCGACAGGACACGCAGGTGTCCGGTGGTGCCTCAGCTGCGCCCCGAACGCCTTCCAGCAGCCCAACATCGTTCCAGAATGCGGCAACGTCGAGCGGTAACGACGAGCGACAGAGTGGTCCAGCAGCAACTCAAATGCGTCGAGTCGATACTGCAGGTCCGGTTACCGTGCAAACAGTAGTCACCACTACTACCACCAACTCTGGCAATGTCAGCACCGCGGCTTCTGGGAACACATCAGAAGTTCGCCCATCGACAGCTTTTCGACAGCAACAAGCTGAAGCTGAAGAAGATGCCAACGATTTCAGCAGCTACTCGCCGCCGGGTCAAGACGACCCCGCCGAAATTGCACGTTTACTTGCCGAAGAGGCCAAAGCGCTCGAAGACGAATAATTTGTGTCGCTACCATGAGTGAAGAATAAAACATTGCCAAAGTGTTGCAAATCAATAGAAATGTCACGCTTGTCAGAACAAGCTGCACAACGTATTTTGGATAAGCACAATTGCCAGCGCTCGCGCTACAATGCACCATTGATGCGATGGGATTGGGATCTGGCCGCCGACGCACAGGTGCACGCCGATCGTTGCGGCTTCTGGCATGCCACCGAGATTGGCAAGCTGCCGCGCGGACAGGGAGAAAATTTATCTATTACTACCGGCCGCGTGGGCGTCGATGGCTGGATCGCAGAAGAGAGAGGCTACGACTGCAAAACTGGAAAATGTAGCGGACCACCTTGTGGTCATTGGACTCAGATGATTTGGAATGATTCTGCAAGACTCGGTTGCGCCGTTCAAAAGTGCAACAATGGCACCGTCGATCCGCAAGGCAACCCGGCCGGCTGGGTTGGCGCCGAACTTTTGGTGTGTCGGTACGCACCACCGGGCAACTATCGCGGCCAACTGCCAGTCGGATCGACGCAGTGCGATCTTGGAGCCAGGAATCGTTCCTGTGGCGAACGATCGCGATTTCCGAAAGTGCCGTCCACAGGCCGCGGGGTTGGTGTCATCGCGCCGGCCGACGTGGCATCGACAACAGGCGCAGGCGCGTCCATAGATAATCAAAGCGGACTGCAGGTGTGGCGCGCGACTCGACAAGAAAACTTTGCAGAACAGGCTGCCGAAAAGCAAGTACCATTGTCAATTGTCAACCTGAAGCAAAGCAACGGACAAGAGTTGTTTCCTTGGACACAATCGAAAAAGATCGTTAAGCAGTATACGCCTGTCGACATCAAGTACTTTATGGACACTGTGGCGCCGACTCCTGAAGTGCGCGACAAAGCAACGTTTCGCGAAGTGATTCGGGCGATGGCCGAAATTGAAAAACGTCGTAAAGCAAGAGGAAATATCTATGTGCGCGCCGACCAACGCAGACTTCTTGATAAACTGCCGCCACAGCATCTGTCGCCACTGCTCTCACTGTTGCAAGGTATGGCTACATTTCATCATGCGCCGCTTGTTGATCGCTTTTTTGAGCAATTGTACAAAGGCAATCCTAGCGCTTTGGCGCGCATCGCTGCTGGCCGCGAGCAAGTGACCGACGACAAAGACGAGCAAGACATTGCGAACGCCGTTTCGGGCGACACACAGAGATCAGAGTTGGATTTTTCGCTGTTGGAACAGCAGGAGGAGCGTTTGACACAGCGCTTTGCCGGTCAGGTATCAGCCGAAGCGCGCGCTGCAAACGAAAGTGTTCGTGCACGCGTCGAGGCCGGCACAGCTGGCGTGGCGGAAAATATCACAGCACCTTACGTTATCGACGCTACCAGAGCCGATGAAGAACAATTGGCGGCCGTCAGAATGCGTTTACTGCTAATTGTTGCGGTGACATTGCTTTTGGCTGCCGCAGCCATTTTCATCTATTTGGCAGTCACTGGCAAGAGTTTTTTGGCCGAATGGCGACGCTTAACTGGCAGCAGCCCAAACGAAACCATCGAAGTTGAGCAAACAGTCAAAGATCCAATAAATGAGGCTTTTTAGCCATTGAAACAGCATGCCCACGTCAATTTTAAAAATCAGCTTGTGATTTTATTCTTCGTCCGTCAAACAAAACACTGTCGCAGATTTCTGTTCGTTGTCGTCCGTGTCGCTGAGCAAATCTTCAGAGTATTGACCATCGTCCAAACTGCTCATGTCATCTGACGACGAACAAAGCGAGGCTGCTCTTCGACTCGCAAGATTCGGACGCATCGGCGGAGAAGTGGAGTATTCGAGCGGTGAGCGCAAAGGTGCAATAACACCACGACCGAGAGCGGCTGTTTCTCGTTCGAAACTGTTGCTAAACGATCCGCTTTTGTAGCCTGACGAAGCGGTGCGCCGAAGGATGTCTATACCTTCACGCGTTTGGCCCGCTGCCCCAGTGCTGCATTCGCTGGTGCCGCCACTGGTATCCGAGTCATGTGCGCGGCGTCCTGTATGCTTTTGCCGCGATGAAGACGAACCGCGAGATGTGGCGAAACGCGTCAACGATTTCGGCACCAACGACGCCACAGCCATGACCGGCTCTGTGAGCAAAGCTGAAGCGTGTCGGCCGCTGCTGTGCATAATATCGACAACTGACGGCACATATACCGAACCGCGACTATCGTTCAATGTGTTGCACAGTTGTATTTTAGCTTGACTTTTGCTTTCGGTTGGCAGGAAGCGATTTTGAATTTCGCGCTCCAAGTCAGCAATGCTGCACACACCAATGTGCGTTAGCGGCATCAACAGCAGTGCTACGGTCGTGTAGTGCTGACGTAAAAAGTTGAATATATCTGTACAAAGGCGCTCGAACCGATGGTAGAAATCGCTTTCGAGCCCGCCGAGAGCCTCGACCATGTCGTTTGTTAAACGCATCGATGGTGAGCCAATTAGCGATTTTTTTGGATCGTCGCCCAAAACGTAGCCAAAATCGATGTGAAATAGATGGCCGTCGTCTGTCAGCATAATGTTCTCCAGATGCCTGTCACCAATTCCCAAAAGATATGTAATTACGCAAGCGGCAGCTGTCGAACGCATAAAGCGCTCTCGCAGCACGGCAATGTCAGTGTTTGGATTTTTTGACTTGATAAACTCAAGAATTGACATGTCGTACCGTCGTGAGATATCGTCTAGCGTTGTTGCATTGCCAACAATTTCTATTATACCGCTGACATTTGACGTAGCAACGCAACGATAACAGACGATGCCAAAACTGTCGCTGCCGCTCTTCAAATCATCCTCGCAGCACATGTGCGCGTCGCCGCGCATTGATCCATTGTCGCTCTCCAAAGTGCGCAGACGATCTGTCGCAAATTGCGTCTCCAGAAGACGACGCATGAAACGTATGGTATTCATAACAATCGTGTCCATTCGAATATCTTCGCGCTTGAGCAGAATTTTGAAATGTTCGTCAGGCGATTCGCTCGAACAGCACGGAACCACCATGGGTCGTGTTGCGCTTCGCATAATGCGTGATGATTGTAAATCGAGTGAACTGATAGTGCTGCGACAGCGCACTGGCAGACGAAAAACAGATTGACTTTCAAAATCGGGGAAACAACGATCACTGTCTTGTACAGCCTGAACTCGACCGGCAGCGTCCAGAGCCTGCAGCATCTTTTTGCCTGCAAACAACTGATCGAACACCGTTCTGTTGGATGCTCTGATGCTGCGCAGAGTTGTCACATACACTTTGCGAATGCTGTTATCTACACTCAAATCGTGCACTGTCGCCATACAGTGCCAAAAAACATCGCTCGTAAACTCTGTGCTCTGCATGCAGTGGTGTTGCAACACGCGGACAATAGATGCAGCACGTTGTTTTTCAGGCAAGCGCAGTGACCAACAGAGCCCAAACAAAAACATCGACAGTTCCACTGTCGACTGTTCAGGCCGCACCAGAAAGGCCGTGCAATCTTGCCAAACTGGCACACATTTGAATGTGGCGTCTTGCAAAAGAGTGACACAGGCTTCAACCGTCCAGCCGCGGCGGCAAACTCCGTCTCGGCACAGCAAATCAGAACACTCTTTCCTGTGCTCACAGAAGCCAGAAGAACAATCTTCAGTCGCTGCAGAATGGAGCGTTCCACCTGATTCTATGATATCTTGCACACTCTGTGTTTGTTTTGTACATGGCGCTTGTACAGTGCTGGCCAGTCTTTCTTCTATTATTGCGGCTACGATTTCGGAGCGCAACTGTCGATCAACTTTGTCGCTGGAAAATGCGCTTTTGGCCAACATAACGCGCCAACAAGAATGGTGGATCACAAGTTTCCAATTGGTGTGTAACAAAGTTGTTTCCAAAACGTTTGGCCTGTGAAACGGAAATGCATACTGAATCTCGCGCCAAGTACGCAACAGAGATTTGGCTGCTGCATTGCGCGCTCTACCCGCTTTAACTTTTCCGCAAACTATGTCGCTCAACTCGGTCACAGTTTTGTGCGCCAGCTTGGGTAGATAGCGCTCTGTCGATTCGGCGTGCATCAATTGACTGTGGCATTTGTCACAAGTTTTTTCTTTTTTCGCCGGCGAGGTGGCACATTGGTCTTCAGCGTTGACGGTGCCGCTCTTTTTAGA
>Ga0209925_1001888_pt1 | contig 10421 bp, 9 predicted proteins | sample SalPonR2_A_D1_MG_FD_185702 | JGI IMG/M metagenome (GOLD analysis project Ga0209925, IMG submission 185702) | Salt pond soil microbial communities from South San Francisco under conditions of wetland restoration - Salt Pond MetaG R2_A_D1_MG... ...
CAACCTCCCGTCATATCTTCATTATGTGGTCAAAGAAATACGCAACAAATAATTTCTTGGTCTTTAATCAGTCAGCGAAATTTTCATGTCATTTTATCATCTTGTTTAAACTGATTTGAGCCCTGTATACCAGAGTTTCCTTAAAGGAGGGCTTACCTCTCTATCAAAGCAGCAACAGCAGGCTGAAGGTGCGTCCGGACGCCTGGTCTGTCAGAAGCGAACTGAATGGCGGGGGCTTGGCAGTTGGGAGACGATGAAAACAGTGTAGATGAAGTGAAAGCAGGCACTGGCCTCCGGCGCGCGGCACAATTGAAGTCATCCCCGCGTAGGCTTGAGTCATGGAGGAGTCGCAGGGATTGGTGTGGGAAGGGGGAAACGACTTGCAATCGAGATAGAAAAAAAGGCACTGCCGAGCTAAGGAGCATCACTGTTTTCCTAGCACCTGATTCCTTGGCTGACATCTCGATAGGACCCCTATTGTCAGTGTGTGGTGATGATTACTTGTTAACGGGTATTAAAGACCTCTCATTGAAGGTGGTACGTCACCGTTTCTTTCGTTTTTCTTTTTTCGAGCTGCTCACATACATGCCGTACCTGCCATTCCTATCAACAAATATTCGAGCCGCTAATGACCTAAAGAATACAATAAAAAATTGCAATGAGCATGAACGGGATAAATTTGAACCGTTGTTACTTTTCAGGAATTTAGACAAAACTACAATTGCGTCCGTAGCATTCTCATCGATAATTCCTTTTTTGCTACATGTATCTCTGGACGTAGCGTGCCTGACGCGAAATACATTGAACACAATACGTGCTATGGCATATACGTGCCAATTTATGATGAGGAGAAATGTGGTTACCGCATTTTCAAGACTCTTGCTCATCATTGCGGCGGAAACTTCCTCTTCATTATCCGCTTCGAATATGCGTCGAGGCAGGCCTACGACCGCCTCTCTTTATCTGCATGATTTGACCTGGAGTACAGCGGAAGGTGCTATCCTTCTCAATGGGCGTCATCAATTTCATGTAAAAGGAGCAAATTGGTTTGGTCTGGATTACGCCGACACACGTGCGCCTTACGGCTTATGGACTTCGCCGCTCAATGATGTCCTAGACTTCCTCGCGCTAAATCAATTCAATGTGCTGCGCCTTCCTGTGGCTTCTACCACCGCTAACAATTTGACGCTGGAGATCCCTACCTCCTCAGTACGAGGTGACAATTCTCTGCGTGGGATGAATGTGGGCCAGCTTCTTGATACCATTTTTGAGCGGGCGGCCGCGCGAGGCATTTTAGTCGTGCTGGCACTGTGCAACGATGATGTCACGTCCCTTTCCGGCGCCCACAATGAGGGCTTGTGGTACGGTACAATGCTTTCATACCAAGCATTTCAGGACACATGGCGGCGGCTTTTGCGTCGGTATGGCCAACGCTGGAATCTGCTGGGCATTGACTTGCTCGATCGTCCGGGTCGAGGTCGCGCGGAATGGGGTGTCCATAATTCGAGCACGGACTGGAACCTAGCTGCTCAAGACACGGCCGCGGTCTTGATCCAGGAATATCCTCAGTATCGGGGCCTCTGGTTCGTACAAGGGATCGAAGGCGGAGACTTCGCCGCCAAGTATGCCACGGACCTTCGGGGCGCCCTGGTGCACCCATTGGATCTCTTTACTTCCGAGAACACGCAGCGGATCGTCTACCAGGTGTCACTCTTGGGACCCTCTGTCTCCCCTACTATGAGCTATGCCTACTCCACCTCTTTTCCGGACCAGATGTACGCAGCTTATGACGAGCTCTTTGGCGGCGTGGAGGAAGCCACAGGCCGCGCGGTGGTGGTGGGAAAGTGGGGGGGTTCCCTGAACGACGCGCAGCAAGGAGACGCCATGTGGCAAAAAGCGGTGGCCGAGTACTTCATCGATCGATGTTTGGACGACACTATCTACTGGGCCCTCAATCCCAATGAGACGGGCGGCTTGCTTGCCGGGGAGACCGCGAATGAGAGAAAGTTAGCATTGATGGCGCGTGTGCATCCACACCCGTCCCTGTTGCTTCCCAACGGAGAGGGCTGGCAGTTTGTTTCGGGCAGCTCGGCGAACCCAGCGTGTAATGCATGAGAAGGGGAGCGTGCAGGACGTGTCGAAGAAGAGATTGAAGGCCGCAACAGCTCCGCTCTCAAATTCTTTGACGCAGCAATGCACGGAGGATATGGACATGATACAAGCAGGAAAAGTCTCGGGTTTTGAGCAAGGCAGATAGCAACGAAATCGACAGAAGATCTTTCAAAATTTCATGCCCGATCCATCGTTGGCTTTCCCACGAAAGTGGAATGCGGACTACCTTTATCCTCGTTACAGCTGATCGAGTACTTTTCAATTTTTTGTAAAAAAGAAAAGGATAGACCAAACTTGCTATTTATTCTGTCAATTTCCATTCTTTCATGTAAGCAGTGTTGTCCTAATACACTGATTTATCCACAGCTGTCCAAGATGCTCTACCCTAAGGTGTTTCTTGTATTTTTTGACATGTAGGATTGGCATATTGGCCTCTTGAAAAACAAATCACTCGATCTGTTTCACTCAGATACAGCAAGGAAGGGTGAGGCTGAATCCGCTTTAGCAAGTCCAGTTTGGGTTGCACTGGCGTTGACCAGTCGTCCTCCAGGATACCCCCGGTATCTCCTGAGTTGGGGTTGAGACTCCAGTAAAAATTGTCCGAGAGACAGCTCCCAAGCAGGTATCCACCGAACGTATCTCCCCAGGCCCGATCGCGCAATTTAGTCGGTCCATCCCCGTACCTTCCCCCCCATTCTCCTACCACCACTGCTTGCCGATCGTGAACCTTTTCTGCAAAACCAAAATGAGCGTCCCAGATGCGTGACAAATTTCGAGAAATGTCTTCGCTCCAAAAATGTTGCTTATCGGCAGCATTGTAACCACTACGGAAATACAGCTGGTCATACACGTCGGGGCCGTATACATGCGGGGAATAGACCACCCGGCGTGTCCACTCGGAACATCCCAGATCGATGGGGGCGTCCCATACTCCTTCCAAGCTCCCACCCCACCATCGCTCATTGGGATCCAGAATACGAGACTTCACGGTAGGGTTGTTGACGCCCTCGACAAAAGCTAGTCCATGCCATTGTGGGAAGCGTTTGAAGAGCTCTTTGATTATGGATTGAGCAGCTTGATTCCAGTCCGTGCTGGGGTTTCCTGCACCCCAGGTCGCGGCTCCATGTGGTTCATTTTTAACATCAATTGCAAAAAAGTTCCACTTGCGCTCTAGGCTTTCCATGATTTTGGCCCATGCTGCCAGGACGCGGGTATAGGGAAAGTCGTTATTGTACCATAGCTCGTCGATCCCGCCACTCGCATTCAAGCGGTGCATGTCAAGCATTACGAGTAAATTATATTCCGCTGCAACATCTACAAATTTGGCCAGTCGCTCCATATTTGTCAATTTGTCCAGCACTGGCTCGCCAGGCACCGTCACAACCTGACCATCGTTTAAAGCCATTTCTGCAGAGAATGGCAGGCGTATAACATTAAAGCTATTATCACGAAGGAAATTAAACACGCGATTTAAAGAAGTGGCGCCCCAAAGACCATGTGGATAGAAAGAGGGAGTTTCAAATCCAAACCAGTTGATGCCTTTGAGATGGAATGGATGACCATTTACCCGTAATTCCCCTTCCTCTGATGTCCATCGCAGCGGTGAATCGACATCTAAAGCGAAGCATGGGTCGGTCAGAAAGCCACCGACTCTCAATCTTTTTTGAGAAGTAGGGCGAAGATTGCGGGAAATTGAGGTGTAGGTGGAGAAGCTCGAATTTTCACGGAAGAACTTGAGCTGCAGGTGCTCGAGAGAGGGAGTCGCAAAGCGTGCTGAAGACTCATTTGTGGTGTGAAATGAGGCGTTTTTATAGGCAAGAGGAAGAAAATAAAATATTACATTCATCGACAAGAATTTTAGTGTAGCCTTGAGTGTTTGAGACACGAGCTACGGTTAGTCGCCCTTCTATGATTTGAAATGAGTTGGGAGATGAAGAGAGGGGAGGTAGTAACTCGGTGTTAGCATACACCAAATTTCCAGAGTGTGCAACACATCCACCTGAGCACGATCCTCTGCAAACATATGCCTACATTATATGCACTGCTTTTTTGCCTGCATGAGGAAAGGATCGATTTTCTGACAGGCGTTGCTTGTAGTCCACAGTACACGACCTATCCTGCGGTGAAACGGAAAATTGAAACTTTGAAATTTATTTGTTTTTGCCCAAAATATTAATAGATCTCATTGTACTCAGGAGGACTTTGTGAAGAGGAAAGTCACAGTTGAACAATGCCTTATTTTAAATGCTCATGAGGTTATAACAAAGACCAAAATACGAGCAAGACACTGTCAGGATTCATTTTCTATACAGCGATCTCCTTAACTGCCCAGAGAACACAATTTGAATCATCGGGTTTAAGCAACGAAAAAATTGATAAAAGTATAGCAATGTAAGATAACAAAATAAAGTAGACATATTTTAAAATTTTCAACGTGATCTTTTCCTCCTCCATACTCGATACATACGAGCCTGGTTTCGATCATCGTCAGTATCTCCGAGTCAAAGGTTTACCACTGTCAAGTTGTCTCTGGTCTATCCACCTCCATAATGTCTAAATTCCTCGCTTACATGCACGAGGGCATAAAAGCGACGTGTGACAGTAGAAATCCCTGGAATAAGTCGAAGATTATTTTTAACAACATTCAATACATGCTTTATCAAAAGCGATACATAATTGTGTCTTCTTTCATTAAAAAAATGTTTTCATTTATTACAAATGCAGATAAGCTGACTGAGTTACTGCGCTGAAATACGGATTGAATAGTTGACGATCAATAAAATCGTTTTCCTCCTCCACGCAGCAAAAGAGAATTTCGAGACTTTCTTTGCTCTGCTCTAGTTTGGCTGCGAGCAAGCATATCAGCGAGAAGGGTTCCAGGGGAAAGGCGTTCCCACTCAAAGCGGAAACAATCAGGATGAGTGCCGTTTTCAAAGGCATTGACTTCCTCCGGATGATCACTCCAGCAAAAAGCTGGCTGCTGATCATAGGTGGGTCCCACCCGTGCATGTAAGCTTAGGTGAATTTCGGGGCTGGAAAAAGCCTCGTTGACCGATACAACCTTCGCATCCATCGCTCCCTCTAACGACGCAAAGGGGGAGCCATTCATTTGAGCGAAGGAAAAATTGCCCTCGTTTTCTTTTTTGAGGCTATTAACGTATGAGATTTCGAGGTCACCTCGTCCCGCGACTGCCAAATATGCATGGCCCAATGATCGAGAATCGCGCATGTAATCATTGTATTGGATAAGGCGCTGTGCATAATGACATGAAATCGTTGCAATAAGGAATCTCAACCCCTGAAGTTTTCGTTTTCTTTTGACCATGCCTTGTTTAAATGTCCGTACCTTCATGCCTGCCATAGAGGTCACCTCTAATTGCCCCTCACTAAGCATGCGCTCGCGAGGAGAGCCTGTATAGCGTTCCACGGCGTACTTGATATTGCTCGGGTCCTGTTGCCAGGTTTATTACGGTCATTATCCCACAAAGTGTCTTGTCGTACCCTATCATCTTTTCCCATACGTTTCACACCTCTTTCCTCGTCGCCAATAGCTCACCTTTAATCCGAAACCCAAATAGTCGTATATCTCTCGGTCGGAAGGCACATTGTAAGAGGCAAAATAAGCTCCTGGTATCTCAGTCGTTTTCTCGCTTCGCTCGATTAATGAGTCAGAAGAGATGGAAGAAGGAGCGAGGGAGGGCTCAGGCTGGAAGAGTAGGGGAGAATGCTCGGTGATGGATACTTTTCCTGGTGCCTGTGCGGCCGAAAGGGATAGGTGGGAACGAGAACTTGAAATTAGGGTTGGCCCTAATTAATTTTGCACAATGGCAACTACATCAATTCAATTGCACCAATTGCATGGCAGAAGACAAAACAGTAAAGGAGGAGTGTATCACACCCTCTCGTACTTTCCTGTCCTGGTATCCCCGGTTCTCATTACTCAAGACATGTTTCCTTTTGCGACAGGCGCAACTTCCCCTCTCTCTGTCACCCGTATCTACAGTGTAAGGTTGAATTATCCCCCCTCTCTCCCATTTCCTCTTCAATCTGCACCTGGTCCAGCACGTTGAACGAGCGCGCGGATGCGTCTAGAACCATCCATTCGCAGTTGTACGTCCCGCTATTTTCTTTTAAAAAAATCTAAGAAAGGCGGTGAAGAAGTAAGATAGTCAGGGATGAGAGACATTACTAGTCACTTTTTCCTTGTTGGGTGACACTGCACAGTCGTTCTTCTACAAGCGCTGGGGATTCGTTTTATTGCAAAAGAAGGACCAAATATAGGACGGATTGAATCATCAAGAATGAGACCACGGCGGTAGGGCTGGAGCCAAAAATGGCTTATGAGGGAGGATAGTCTTAGTTTTTCAAGAGAACTGAAATTCTTGAACCATGAAGGGGAAGGACAGACACAAAAGGAGACCAGGAAGCCACTAGGAGAGATGCAGACGAACCTCCGTCCATTCTTTGCCCGTCTGCGCCTGTGCATTGGCGATTCCTACCCGGATCCAATAAAGGAGGCTTTGTGGCTTGAGGAGGGGAAGCAAAGCGTCCCTTTTTGCATCTTTCTATTCACAGGGACCGGGTGACGATGAGATCGAGGACGTGTGTTCCTTTGCCGTGGCAATTGCGAGCAATCATAAACGTACCATGCTGATGGTCGTCTCCGTCACGATCAGCTTCTTTCCTTCGTATTTAAGCCTGCCTTCCCTTCCTCCTTCTTTGCCTCTTTTTCGTTTTCCTTTTCCTTCACCTTCGCTTCCTTCTCTTTCCCCGCGAAGCACGTACAGATCATCCAGGGAGGCGAGCTGCCCCGGTGATGAAGAATAAAGCGCGCGAGTCCATTTTCCCCTGAGAGTGAAAAAGATAAAGAAGGAGAGCATTATTGCGGACTTCTTTGTCAACGTGATGCCAACGAGTTATCTTTCTCCTCCCTGCTCGTCCTTTGGGAATCCAATGTAGGGCTACACAAGAATATATGCAGACGACCGAGTCCGTTTTATCTTACTTCTCTTATACCCTCAATCCTCCTTTCCCCTCATCGCGTCCCTGGCCCTCCTTACCCCCGCCACCCTCCCTCCCGCTTCCTTCACTTTTTTTACACCCACACCCGTCGTCTTCCCCTCCCTCTCTCCCTCCCTCCCTCCCTCCCTCCCCCTTGCCCTCGGCCCCACCTGAGCGGCAGTACGGTTTCCTTGATCATACGCGGCCAAGCCACTACGTAGTAGTCATAGGTCGTGTGGCCCACCAAAATGTCTGGTCCCTTAGGGAGAGGGGCAGGGAGAGGAGGGAGGGAAAGAGGGGGGAGGTTGAAAGGCAGGGAGAGAGGGGTAGAAGGGAGGGAGATGGATAGGGGGAACTAGGCGAGAGCACTCCAAAGTGGTCGTGCTATCTAGGTTTCAAGATGGCGCCAGCGGCTCACTCTTCCTCCCTCCGTCCTACTAATAAGAACGTTTTCCCCCTCCCTCCCTTGCTTCCTCCCTCCCTCCCTCCTCCCTTCCTCTTTTCCTTCCCGACCTTATTCCCGTCCACGCCCTTCATCAGGACACTGCAACGGTCGTTGTCTCGGTTCTGCCACACAGCCCCTGAATCCCCCTCCACAGTCCCTTCCTTTTCCGTGTGCTCTCCCCTTCTCTCCCCTCGCATCCTCTCTCCCCCCATCCATGGCCCCAACTGCTGAGGGGGCGTCCCCGGTTGTGGCGGAAATAGGGAGGAAAGGTCAAAAATATCGCCGTAGGCATTTAGGAGGTAGAGCTCGAGAGAAGAGAGGGGGGCGCGGAAGGCATGGGTCGCCGTCGCTTGATACCCGGCAACGAGGCCTGCAAAGGGGAAAGGCATGCGACCAGTATCGGAAAGCAAGCGCACGGTATAGCAAGCGGTAAATTAGGACTGCGAGGGGTGTCACGGACTATTTGAGAACAAGGAGGATGCTCGCCACTTTCACGCAGGGGAAGGGTTTTCCAAGTGGACGAGACCGCCAAGGAAGAATCGGAACCTGACAAGAAATATCTGGCGCTCGTACCTTCAAACTGTGCTAAAATTGCTGCTGCTGCCAGCCAGTACTCCTCCTCTGATGCCGCCTCCTCTTCTCCCGGTCCGAGGGCGCGGGGGGAGTTCATCCGGGCATAAACATAAGCGCGATTCTCTTCCAAAAAGGCCAAGAGGCCCTCGCTGCCGAAAAGACATGAAGGGAGCGAAGAAAGAAGGAAGGGGAGAATGTGAGTCAAATTGGCTGGAGTGGGGCTCAAATATAAAGAGGGAGACCGCGGAACCTAAAAGGCGCCAGCAATTGTGTTAAGCTTGTGGATTTAAATACACAAGGAGCCTAGAATTATGCATAACCGTTACCTGGGGTAGTGGTTGGCGCCGAAGAGGGAATGTTTGGCATTTTGGGCATATTCAGCTACCAACGGCGCGCTCATGTACCCTTCCAGAAGGCCTGCTGCATACCAGCGACGAAGATCCCACACCTCCTCATCAGTAGGTTGACTTTTGAGCCTTTGTTTGCTCTCAAGGCTTTCTTCGTGCGATGTATCGTTTTTACTGCTCTTCTGGCGTTCGGGGGGCCTTTCTATATCAATTGATCCTCGGTCTGTGTCAATGGCCAACTGCCACCAACCCGATCGGTGCACAGAGTCATTAGAGAGCGTTCCGTGCGCAAGCATTAGATCGTATAATGATGGATCAGGAGAGGGTGACAACACGTAGCTTTGCGACTTTTCCTGCCACGCTACTGTCCAGAGCTGACCACTTGACGGTTCAAGCGACGGTGTAGGGGTGAGGGGATGTACGAGTACAGGTCCGCGGAATAGAGACTCAATTTGCCTTGACTTTGCATTTGATACGAGTAGCAGATAGAAGACAGTGCCTGCGACTCGGAAAAAAGCTTTGAGCGCCATGGGGTTCGTTTACCTGACCTTATTAATGTGGGGGGAGAGGAGGTTGAGGACCTTCGAATAAGAGGATGCAACAAACGACAAGCAGTGGCCTTGCGCGGTAGGGAGTGAGCATATCAGCAAGTCGTTAAGATTATCCGCAATTTATAAAAAAGTAGCTACTACCCTCGTGCGCGTGCGATACACGACTGCACTGCACTCGGCACTCGTGTGAGGAAAAAATGGGCCAAGCATATGCGTTCCGCTACTGACAATTGACATGGCGGGAGGACTTTGCAAGGCTCCAAGCCCAAACATGCAAATGAGACTCATGAATGTTCACATCTTCATCAACTTTCTTCAAATAAGGTTTTAATGCGTTTCATTATGGCCCTGAGCTGACTTGTACGGGGACAAGGGATGAAAGAGGGGATGTTGAGGCCTTTTCCATCATCGTCATCGACGAAGGCCCTTCTTCGGTCGTGACTCGGAGTAGAATGGAAAAGCAACCACTTCAGGAAGCATAGCCCCCGTTAACAGCGCGTCGAGCGCTTGGACCTCGCAGATCATGCCCGCGATCCTTTCTTGATAAGCTCTTCTGCTCTTTTCTGGGTGTACACATAGCAGTAGTGGCGGATGGGATGAGGGGAGTGAGGGGAGGGAAGAGATGCCCTCGTCCGCCCCTCCTTGCCCTGAGAGAGACTGATGAGAGCCTGAGTGTCGAGGAGCCCATTTTTCAGCGGATAAGAAATGCCTAGACACGTATTTCTGCGCATCAGGTTGTGAATCGTCGAGGAGTCGAAAATATTTGTGTTTTTCATCTGTGGTTGGTGTAGATGTCCTCAAGTGGCCTTGCAGATATTAAAGCCTGGAGGAGGCAGCATGAGGCAGCTTCAATGCCGTATATATGAGGCTATCGTTCCTACCCATAATATCGTGACAATCCCTCAAATCGCTCACATGGACATAAACACACCCTTAATTTCCAAGGTAGGCGGCTGCAGCGCCGGGCCGTGGCGTTTTTGTGTGATATTATCCCGTCACCTGGCCATCCCCCTCCCCGCATCAGCAGCAGTGCGTAGAGACAAGTGGTTACATAGACATATCTGCTCAATTTAAGGCACGCCGTCACATCGTGTTTCCGAAAGAATGGTGCGTGTCTCTTTCCTTCTTAACGTTGGTATCCATCATCTCCTGCCTTGTCTCGTATGTTTGCGGTACCCCCTTTTCCTCCCTGGAAGGCCGTAGCACGTCCCAGACAACCGTTTCGTGCTCTCCCCTTTTTTGCCAACACGTCAAGCCTCCACTTCTTCCCCTTTCAATGTGTCTCCTTACCACAGGGTCTCACGGGTATGATTCTGAACACAATCCTCTCCCCATTCACCCGCGGCCCCCCCCCCCCCCCCCCCCCCCCCCCCCCCCCCCCCCCCCCCCCCC
>Ga0209925_1001895_pt1 | contig 10408 bp, 14 predicted proteins | sample SalPonR2_A_D1_MG_FD_185702 | JGI IMG/M metagenome (GOLD analysis project Ga0209925, IMG submission 185702) | Salt pond soil microbial communities from South San Francisco under conditions of wetland restoration - Salt Pond MetaG R2_A_D1_MG... ...
ATCCTTTAGAACTAGCATTGTTGTCATTCCAATAAAAAATCCGAAAGCTACGTGTAGCTTTTTATCAAATGGTAATCTCATGTTATTTATATATCAAAATATTTTATTAATTTATACTTTGTCAATTATTTTCATTACTACATGGCAACTTGTGTCTGCGGTGTTAGAAACAGGACTAGAGCTAACTTTGATGTCCGCCCTACTAGGGAACTTTAATAAACCAAGTTTTTGGGTTACGTTTGTGTTAGATCCTATAAAATCAAGTGTTTGAAATAAAAAGCAGTTAGCTTGAATCAAAGTTCTTGAAGTAGGATCTGTGTTTGATATTAATCTAATAGATTGGTCTTGATTTGAACTACTTAAATTTAGTTGATCAATTAAAACCTCTTTACCCTCAGGAACTGTAAAAATAGCGGTTACATCTTTATTTCCACCCTCAGATATTAAGCCTAATGTTTGCCTTCCAGTCCAAGGGGCTTCAGGTGTAGTTCCTATAGTCTCTAATGTTATGTCACCACCAGCAACAGACAAAGTGCCTGTTTCTATTGAGTGAAATTCGTTTACCCTTCTTACACCTGAAGCAACGGCAGTTACAGTAGAAGTTCCATCCATATCAATGGTAGCGATTTGCTCATTCCAGTCTTGATCTAAGTAATTAATTTGAACCGACCTAACTCCAGTTCCTAAAGCAGTGTCGTTTGCACTCGTGCTAACCACTTGCAATCCATAAGTATCTGTTGTTGGTGTGTAAATCCTGTAGTTGTCAGGCGATCCACTTGGTCTTTGAATAGTAAATTCACAAATATCATGCAGAACATCAGCCGTTGGGTAATTTACCCTTTGACCTAAAATGTAAGCTGATTTATAATTTCTTGACCTGTACTGCTCTGTTAATGACGCTGAAAGGTCGTTTTCTGTTTCTATTTTCTCAAAAAAACTCATATTTCTATCTTATTCTCCAATTATTATTAACACTTACTAAAGTAATATTGCTGTTTTTGTATTTTATAATTATTGATGATTCTCCATTTATTGTATGCCCAGAACATACAATAGTTACCGTATTTGAAGAATTGTCAACTTTTGTTATATCTATTGTTCTTCCGGGAAAAGCTATTGGAGAATTTAAATTACACAAAATGTTTCCAGCACTAGCATCAACCTCATAAAAACCGTTTTGAAAACCAGTAAAATTATTACTAACAACTGGAGCTGGTTGTATTATAGGTTGTTTCAAAGTTATTAAGATCTGAATATCAATTATATCATCTGCATGAAAATTTACTACATCTTTAATCTCATTTAAATCTTGAGCTCTAACCTCATTAATTGCGTTTACACTTGGTCGTGTATTTTCCTTGTCTGCAAATGTGATTTTTGATGCCATTATAATTGTGCTACTAGGTTTGCTACTAATGTGTTTGCTTGTGATGGAGTCAATATTTCAGGAAATGAAAATCCTTGTATTTCTCCATCAAACTGAATAAAGTTGTCAATTTCAGCACTATCTGAAAGAGAAGTTATGTAACCCCTACCTGAATTAAAAAAGCCTGTTTTTTCGTTTTGTGATCTCCAATAAATTAAAGTTTTGTTTCTTTTTAAGTTTATCAAATCATCATACGACACAATAGTGCCACCAATATCATCAACAGTCACTAAACCTGAAAATGAAATGCTATAAGATTGATTTGTAGGTATAAAAGTTTTCCAACCTCCTAAACTATCTCTTGTAGTTGTTTCTAGAACTTCTGAACTTTCACTAAAACTATTTGAAGTAAGGCATCCAATAGGAAAATAATCTGTATTTTTAAATATAGATATTAGTTTTGTATTTCCATTTAAAAAGCTCATTATCCCTTTATTGTTGGTTTTACGGTATTTCCGAAGTCAAAAGTCTTTTTATATTCTAAATCTGCAACTTCACCAGCAAAAATCTGCCTTAGAGTTGCATTTACAACATTTTCTTTGGTGTCGTATTCATATTTTATTGGCATGAATAAACCATTCAGTCCATCTATTGAAACTAAGCTAAGGTAAGGAAAATAACCAAATACATCTCCACTAAACTCCCTAGCTGTTGATTGCTGAACCCTCGCGGTATCTTCTACCATTATTTGAAGTAAAGGTTTTACCTCTGTAAACCCCTCCCTTGACCACGTTGAAGTTGGAGTTGTTGAATCTGATTTATAAATAGTACCCTCATAAAAATCAGATGGATTGTCTCCTGTTAATACTTTTTTCACTTCATCTACCTTGGCACTTGGGCGGTCTGTTCTTTGTACTGTGTGAAATTCGCCAACAACAACTTCTGAACCATCTTGACTTTGAGAGGGCTTTACATTTATGATAGTTACGTTGTGAGTAATATCATCTGGATTTGCAGTTGTCGGACCATAAGTTGGTGTTTTTACAACTATAAATAAATTTAATTCTGTAAATCCTAATGGAATTTTTGGCGTTGTTATCTTAATAGATAACTCTTTTGTTTCTTGATGATAAACTTTTCCAACATTTGTTTTTATAGTTTGTGGTGTGGTTTCCCAATTACTAAGATTAGAACTATTTAAATAATATTTAGCCCCTGTTGCAATATCGGGGTCATTGTTTTCTGATAATATTATTTGATACCTAAAACTGTTATTGTCTTGAAAAGCACCAAAAGGAAAATCAGTTTCATTGTTCTTAATAAATACCGTGAACTCAACATCAGTTTGAACCTCTTCTAAAACCCTGACACCTGAGGAGTTTCTGATATTTTTCAAATCTGGAATTGGATTTGAAGTTCCTTGCAGTTTTGATGCTTCTATAAAAATACTAGATTCACCTGCAATTAAGGGTCTTAAATTATTGGGTGTGTATATAAAGAAATCTTCTATTGTAATCCCGTCAAAAGAAAATAAGGTATTATTATCGATAAGGCTTTGAACCAAACCATACTTATAATTTACCCTATAAGCTCCTAAACTAGATTTGTTTGTTATTGATTGATTAGCTCCACAATGAAAAATAGCAAAATCATTGATTTGAGAACCTATTGAAACAGCGGTGTCAAGTGTTTTCTTTTCTATAAAAACACCATCGGAATCATAGCTATAAAAGTCTGCCGTTTGGTTTCCAAATAATTGATTGGGTTTAAAAATATACCACTCATTGTTGAAAAGAGTAATACAAGCAGTAAAAGGCTCTAAAATATCACGCACAACTTTTTCGCAGTCGGTTATAGTGTCGTTGTCTTCCTCTATGTATCTTGCAGTGTTTGCGTACACATTGTCTAAGGGGTCTAGCAAAGGATCTAAACCATCATACCTAATCCTTACGTCTGTGTTTATTTTTAGATTTAAACCAGTTCTCTTGAGTGATAATGCTAGGATTTCAATGTATTTTCTTCTTCCTTTTATTGCAAATCCATTACTGTCCACAAAAGATAAATCACTCAAATAACTTAATCCATCAACGCAATCAAAACTAACCACCCAATTGCTTTGCACAAAGTCCTCAAAAAACCCCTCGGGGTTTAACCATCCATTAAATAAAATGATTCCATCACGAGAATACTGGCAGTTTATCACTCTTTCCTCTTCAGTAAATAGATCATTAAAGTTCAACCCTGCATTAGCCTCTAATTCCACCCTTAACCCTTGCCCCCTTATTGCCTCAATAGGGGTGTCAACTTCTCCATGATCTAAAAACACACGACCGCCAACTCTTGTAGGTGTGCCACTAAAATTATCATCATAGATATTTAGTATATGTTCAACTTGAACTATATCTCTATATTTTATGAAATACTTTAAAGCCATTTAGTTAAATAATAGATTATTTTGCCCACCCAATGCCTTGTTTCTATCTAAAGTATTTTTTAAAACACCTATGAGTTTTGTTCCAGCTATTTCAAAAACAAAGTTTCCGCCAGACGTTCCAGAACTAGCTATGTTTGGTGTTGAGCTAAAAGATTGATTTGTGCCAGCACTCGAAAAGTCTCCTCCACCACCGCCTCCAGAAGCACCAATATTACTAGATATTGCACTTGCCTTTGCACTAAATGCAGAACCTAAAGCAACAAGGGCAATACCAGCACCAATAGCAACCGCTGGGTTTAAACTAGCTAACGAAAGTTTTATTTTCTTTAATCCAATACCTGTTGCAATAGCTAGTTTACCTAACTGAACTAGAATACTACCTAAAGAACCAAGCAAAGACGCTCCTAATGATTCTAAAACATTACCACCGCTAGCTAAACCTTGACCTATTGCAGAACCTAAACCTGCAAAAGTTTGAGCAAGACCTCCATTTATAATTTCGCTAGCCCCTTCATTTAATTTTAGTAATGCCTGTTTTAACTCTTCGCTTCTTGACTCTATATCTTTCTTGGGGGGTATTATTGTATCAATTAGCTTTTTAGCGTCTGGCGTAATTGTTTCAGTTAAACCAGTTATCCCATCTTTTATTACAGGTAAAAAAGTTGAAAAGCCCTGTTTTAATTCGTTTCCTGTTTCAGAAAAGTTAATTAAGTCCTTGCCAGAAAAAAAAGATTTTTTACCTGAAAGATTTTCATCAAAACTATTTTGAAACTCTAAAATTGCACTCTTTGCTTTAAAACTAGTGTTTGATAATTCATTTTTAAAAGTGTCTGCAAATATTCCTAAGTCTTTTTTTACCTTTTCAGAAGAACCCTTTCCAGTACCAAAATCTAAAGGAATAATCCCTCCTTGTTTTGATATAAAATCAGTTAACCCTTTTGATTGTCTTTTTAGATTATTAAGCTGATTGGCTATTTCATTTATCTTGGATTCCTCTGCAACATTTCTAAATTCAGAACCTTTCGAAGTATTTTTAAAAAAACTATCATCTTCTCGTGCTTTTTTTACTTCCGCCTCTACTTTTAATGCTTTTTCTTTTGCCTCAGTAAGTTTCTGCTCTAACAATAACTGCTGACCTAGGTTTTTAGATAATTGTTCAGAAGCTGCTTTTGCTTTTGCACTTTTAAGTATTTCTGTTGCAAGTGTATTGTATTTTTTAGATAAACCACCTACCAATGCATCTTCGGCTGTTATTTCTTTAAAATATGAGGGATATCTTTTTATAAGCTCATTATAAGCCTTTAATCTATCTTCTTGAGATAATGAAGTGTTATCTAATTGTTTTTTAAGTAGCTTTAGATTAAGTAATTCTTTTTGAGCCCCCAACGCTCCGTCTGCCCTTGCTTTTTTTACACCTACTAATTTACTTACATAATCATCAAAGCTTTTGTTTATTTTATCTTGTGCAAGTGAAGCTTTTAAAGTATCATCACCAAACGCCGCTATTTCTTTTCTGTAAGAAACTAATAAAGTAGTAATCGCTGAAACCGCTAATAATATACCAGATGGACCAGCTAAAGTAGCTAGCATAGCTTTTAAAGCATTCTTTGAACCACCAGCATTTCTACTTAAATCTCCAAAATTAGAGGTAAGTTGTTGAATGTTGTTTGCTACACCTATAATTCCAAAAGGTGCATCTTGTATAACACGAGAAAATTCTGTAACTGCTGGAACCGCATTTACCTTAACTTCCTTACCCATTTTATTAATGGGTTGTATAGTTTTGTCAACAGATTTTTCAAAACCTCTAATTTTTCTATCCGCTTTCCCGAGACCTTTGGTTAGATTATCAACCTCGGCTTTAATTTCAATATTTAAAGTATTGTCAGCCATTTTTTGCTTTTTGTAGGTCTATTTGGTATTGAATAACAGCCTTGAGTATTCGTTGCCTCCTTCTTTCCTTAGCCTGCTTATTGTTGTTTAAATTATCATCAATACGCCAAAAATTATTGATATTTACTTTTTTAGGGTCAACGCCCATGGAAATTAACGAGGCATAAGCAACCTGTCTAAGCTTCCAGCTTTCTCTTTTGTCTTTCCTCATCCATCCATAAGCCCTGATTTGAAACTCCGCCCAAGTCATTTGGTTTACATATTCAAAGCTAGGGCACTCAAGTTCCACTAATGCGAATGAGATGACGTCCGCAGACCAGTTTATTTTTTTTTTGATTCGATTTCTTCAGAATCTATTTCTGGCAAATTAGGGCTAAGACTTTCAACAAAACTTTTCATGAATTTTTTTAGTTGCAGTTGGTTTTTATAATCTTTATCAAGCAACTCAAGCAACTCAGATTTTGTAAAACCTAAATTCTCATTTGAGAACTCCAAACATTTATGCATTAACGCAGGGGCCCACTTAAATGGGTTTTTATCCAGCTTATCACCTATTTCATTGACACTCATGTCTAATGAGTCCAATAATTCCCCCAAGAACTCTAATCCAAATTTACATAAGTAAGCATTTCCATCTAACTCAATGGATATTTGATTTTTCATATTTGCTTAGATTTATTTTTTATACTACTGGATCAACAGTTACAATAGCACCATCACCAGTTATAGATGCAGAAAATGTAGAAAGCTCATCGCCTGCTGGAGCTTCTAAACTAAGTTCACTAATAATACCAGTGCCATAATAATATGGAGTATCTGCTAAACCAGTGTCCATTCTCCAAGTTATTTTTTGTCTTTGTATTGTTCTCAAATAGTCATGAGATGCACTTGAGGTGTCGCCAGTTGCAGAAGTAGTATCAATATACTCACCTTCCAAAGAAAGTTCATAACTGCTAGTGCCAAAGTCTCTAGTAACGACTCCCGGATCGCATTTTGTTTGACTTTCAATAATGTTTGTAGTTTCACTCAATGAATTTTGAGTTAAACAAGCTACGGGTCTGTAAGCTGAGCTGTCATGAACGTATAGGATTAAATCCTCTCCTTTGATTTTTGTTGCCATTATTTATTCTATTAAAAATTCTTTTCTTATAAACTTTCTGTAAAACATGTAGCTATCATCAGTATCTACAATGTCATCAGGAAAACTTTGATTTTGTGTAACTATAGTCAAACCACTTGCAGTATCTAAAATAAGATTATCAGTTAAAGACCTCACCTCATCTGTAATATTATCTGCAAACAACCTAGAACCTGTGTTACCTGTCAATAAATATCTTGTGTATATCTCAATCAAAATAGATGATTCCCATCGGTCTCCACACTTTATTGATTTATCAACTTCGTTTGATTGAACTGTTAGCAAAATGTAATTATCTAAATTACTACCGCTAACTCTCGATTCAAAACATTTTATAGTCTCACCATCTACAACAATATCGTTTACAACATCAAAGATAGCTTTTCTAATCCATTTGTCAGGAAGTAATTTAATCATTTGTTAAATTTTTTAGATAGCCTTTCAAGTGCGTTTTTTATATCTTTGTTATACGATTTACGACCTTGAACAAAAGCAGGGTAAAAAAAAGGCTTTGCCTCCATTCCGTTTGTTAATAGATTGACAAATATGACATAAGCAAATTTAACATCTATTCCTTTTCTTTTACACCATCTTTTTATGTTTTCTAACCCTTTGTCAAAGCTTTGCCCTTTGTTTTTTCTAGCTTTGTTTGCTAAATCCTTAAATTCTGAAGGTATTTTTACTTTTCTGCCAGTTCCGAATTCAATATAAGGAGCATAAGGCAAAGAAGTGCCTACATTGTAGTTAATTTCTTCAAAGTTATCAACTCTAATTGAGTTTCTTAAAGTTCCTCGATCAACATTAACATTTTTTTTGGCAATTTCTGAAATATTGCTCGCAGTGTTTAAGTTTACGCCTTGAATCTCAACAATAGCATTTTTTTTATAATCTTTGATTGCTTTTTTTAGTTTTTTTGTATTTACCTTGTTTATAGAAATCATGACAAATCAAAATTTAAATCATAATTTAATAAATTTTCTAACGGTTGCTCAATTTCTTTATTAGGCTCTTTAGTAGCTACAAAAGTAATAGTATTATCTTCAAAATTAGTGTTTGTAGCAAAAGACTTAATAATATATTTTTGACCTCTATAAACTAAAAAAATCCTTTGTAAATCATAAATTAAATCATTTCTTTTTCGTACCGTTACTTTTATTGAGTTAGCTGAATCATTCAATCCATATTGTGTGTTTAGTACATTTTGGCTAAATAGATCAACAGTTTCAAGTTTTGCCCAGCTTCCAGTTAATAATTGAGAAATAACTGTGTACCCACCAAACCCGTCTGGTGTTGCTGTTGTTATCCAAACCTCTACTCTTTTATTATAGGCTCTTGACTTCAAAGAATAAATCTTTTATAGTTTTCAAGTGTTATTTTGCTTAATGTATCTAATCGATCTATCAACGTCTTATTATTTTCTTTTTCATAATACATATTCTTAATCATTACATAAGCTACTTCAATAAGTTCCTGCGGTATGTTCGCTGGATCTGAATAACCTACATTCAAAGTAATAATATCGTTGTTATATCCCTTTTTGTATATATTGTATAAGGTTTTATTAGTTACTTCTAGCTCTGTTGTTACTTCCGAATTAATAGGGTAGTCATAAACACGAACGCAACCGTTTATCAACCTGTAATCTTTGTCTCTGGGAAAAAAAATATAATTAGTGTACTGCTCAATAAAAGACAAAGCACCTTTTATCATTCTGGTAATTTGAAGGTCATCTTCAGTAAGCGTATCATCTATTCTTAAATAGATTTTAGCTTGCTCCAAACTAATTATATCAGTGTACATTATTTACTTTTTTTTTGAGGTTTTGAGGTCTCTAAATAGCCTTTTAAATCTTTTCTTTTACCATTATATTCATCTCCTTTAAAATACTTTTTTAATTCTTTTGAGCAAAAAAATGTTTTTATCACTTTCATTTTAAAAATATTAGAGCGATGTACAGGAATCGAACCTGTGTCAGCAATCATAGATTACTATCTTACCACTAGACCAACATCGCATAAACCACCCCGTTAAGATCATCGAGGTGGTCTAAAATTAAATACTTACGCAGTTGTGAAATCTCCGTATCTTAAAGCAGTTGGTTGTTCAACTGTTAAAGTTACTTGAGCTTCTACTCTTGCAGTAATGTTGTTTTTTCTGAAGTTATCAGAATCATCCTCACTAACAGCAAAAGAGAATCCTTCAGTTACTATTTTTCGAACTCTTGACCAATCACCAACATAATATTTGTCAGCTGGCACCCAAGTAGCCATAAATACTGGGCTTCCCATTACTCTAAGAACACCACCATCAAAGGTCCATCCTAAGGGCAACCCATAACCTGCACCTGTTGATTTTTCTATTGTTAGAATAGAAAAATAATCTGCTGGGGTTAAAACAACACCATTGGAAACAAAATCTAGTCCTGCTAACGTTCCAATCTCTTGCAAAATAGCTTCTGCTTTGTTTTGACCTGCATTAGATTGTGTTGATGTAGTAGCCTCTGATGCTAATATAGTTTGAAAAGCAGAGTTTTCACCTCTATAATAATCATTACGTAAATCCAAAGAAAGTGTACTCTCTAGGAATGGCAAGTTGTTTCTCATTTTTTTAGAGTAAACAGCAAAACCTGCAATAAAATCAGTGTTTGCATCAATCATTGCATAATCATACTCCAATTGAGCTTTTGCATTGCCTTCTGTTTGAGAAGCAACAGATCCACTTGCAAGTGTTGATCTCGAGAAAGTGTAAGTTCCACCTGAAATTTGAATAGAAGTTGCTAAATCTTCTACGTTTACCATTTGAGCTGGTCTTCTAACTACATCAAAGTTATAGTCTCTAGGTTGATCACCAGTCAGAGCATTTGCCAAAGTCATATCTTTAACTTGCAAAGAGAACTCTTTTTTACCGCCTACCTCTTTAATCTCTTTGATGTTATCACGGATTAAAGACTTGAAATACCCCTCTTTTAGAGATTTTTCTGATTTTCTTTCTTGCATTTTAATATCAAGTTTATCAGTGTGTTCTTGCACTGATTTTACTTTCGCTTCAATCGTTTCGATTGAATCCTTAACAGATTTAACACCGCTTTCAACAGCTTCTTTAATTGCTGTTTCGTTTTCAGATTTGAATTCTTTGATTAGAGCTTCTGATTGCTCTTTTGACTTACCAATTAATTTGTCGGTAAGTTCATTTAGCTTTTGTTCTAAGCCTTCCATTTTAATTAAATTTTTTGTTTATAAAACTATCTATTACCCTAATCGGCTCATCATTAGGAGTAGACCCTTGAAGGTCTGGCTCTTTATTTGTAAGTGATTTTAATATTTTTTCAATTTGCTTTAGTCTTTGGTCAGAATAATTTAAATCATACATTTTAGTAATGAGTTCAATTACACCGTAATGAGATTTAATATTTTTTATATCTTGAACGGTGCTAAGCTCATTAGCGGCCCAACTAGACAAAAACGAATACTCCATCAATTTGTATTCAGTTATTACTGATTTATTTTTTTGATCTCTTTTTATTACTTGATATCCTATGCTTAACTCAGCATTTAAACCTGTCTCATGCATCAACTTA
>Ga0209925_1001896_pt1 | contig 10407 bp, 9 predicted proteins | sample SalPonR2_A_D1_MG_FD_185702 | JGI IMG/M metagenome (GOLD analysis project Ga0209925, IMG submission 185702) | Salt pond soil microbial communities from South San Francisco under conditions of wetland restoration - Salt Pond MetaG R2_A_D1_MG... ...
TCTGTGGATGTGTCAGACTGGTTCAGGGGATCTGATGGCACCGACCTTGATCCGAAAGATTTTGCAAACCTGGAAACCATCAATGAAAATATAGAGAATTCATTTGAGGCGTTTGAGGAGAATAATGATGATGATGACGACGATGATGAGGATGAAGAAGAGGAAGACGAGGAGGAGGAATAAGAAGCCCTGACGCCGAGGGGGAAACGAGAGCAACACGCTTTGAAAAGGAGGCCTGTAAGGACCGCATTACAAAGAATCGCAAAGCCGCAGCGCCGTTTCAAACAGATTGGAACGAATAAAAAGAACAAAATTGAAATTATTATTTTAAAACGTTGGCATCAGGGCATCAACGTGGGTTGGAAAGACTTTTCCTAAGAAACCCCCCGCTCGACGCTCGGGTTATTCTCGAATGTATCCATGTCGAATGCTTTAGCTATTACGCCGCGTCTTGATTTGCGTGCGACATGCAGGGCAAGTCTTCTGAAGGGCTAGCCACTTCCTAGCACAGTCGGCGTGGTAGCTGTGCTGGCACGGCAGTCGTAGGATCGTCTCCCCCTCGGCGAAGGAGCAGATGCAGATCAGACACTCCCTTTCCACCCTGGACGCTGCCAGTCGAGCCGCCAAGGGCTTACCAGGGGTCTCCTCTGTCGCTCTCCCGGCGTCCAGTCGCCGGAGAAGCTCCTGCCCGTGCCCCTGGGAGACCATGACTATGAAGCAGGAGGCCGCTTTCTGCTCCCCGCCGCGCGCGGACAGATGCTCTACCAGACGCGCCTCGCCCCGCCCGTCCCGCATCAGATAAGGCCAAAGCGGTAAGGAGTTCACCACTACAACGCCTCGCGCCTCAACCTCCCTTGCTGCCCGAAGCATTGCTCCGAACGTCTGCTTTCCCCTTTGCATCACAAGCACCTTATCGCGGTACGTAGACCGATGCCGCAAAGGCAAAGCGTCCGCCGTCAACGGCACTGTCGGCACTAAATCTATAAGCGCACCATCAGGAGGTATGGGCGAAAACGATCCTGGTATGCATTCCATCGTAATATCTGACTCAACCTCATCCGATTCCAAAGTGAGGGTTACTGCCGATGAATTTAAGAGAGAGACAATCTTACATCAGTGGTTTGATTTCGGAAATAAATTGTAAAGATAAGCATCAAGCCCCCCTGGTTACCTGATATGAGCATAGAACTGGTGCTGTGTAACTGTGAACGCGGCAGCCTGTCAATGTCTTCGTCGCTTAAGCCGTTCCCTCCGCCGAGTCCATCTCCTCTCGACAAAAGTCTTTCCAGATCTATGTCCCCGCCAAAAGCATCCGATTCCCCAATCCACCCACCTTGCAGGAGCAAAATTCTTAGGCGCTCTGCAAGATGCGTTGTGATTTCTCCTTGAAATGCGTGTGATGATGAAGGCTCATTTGCTTGTTCCGATTGGAGACGGAGGAGTGGGGCGTGGGCGCTGGCTGGCGCTACAGGATTGGGGAATGCAGCCCCGCAAATCGGACATAGTCTATCTCTCGTATCATATGTTTGATTGCAGTCATCGCAACGTTTCCCCTGGATTGAAGACATGCCTGACCGTGATCAAGGAGGGGTCTGAGTCTCGGCGGCAGGTAGGGGAGGTTGTTGATGTATGATACTCGTCGTCTTCCCCCATTTGCTCGTCCAGCACTACGTATACCCATTGCCAGACCTCTCCAGGCGAGAGGAGCAACCACGCTTGTCTAGTGCCAGAGTTTGGCTGGATCTAATGGCGACGATTGTGCTTTGCCCCTGTAAGACGTCTCCGAACTAGAAGGACAATCAGGCCGTGATCGCTAGGCTCGGTCGCCGTGCACTCGACAGTCTCGGCGTCTTGCCCACCAACGTTGTTTAATGCTTAGCCGATTAGTTTTCCGGGCTCACTCACCTTTATTTTCATCATTTTCTGTCTTCATGGTGCACTTATCTCTTGTCTTGGCTCAAAGAGCGCGTTTCTAGGGAACGTGGGATTTTCAAGGATCTTTCTCGGCTAGTGAAACGAGAAATCGTTTTGGAAAAGGGCAGCTTCATCTCTTCTGAACTAGAGTTAGTTGCAGAGGGCGCGCAGGAAGTCTAAAATTTCGAAATCCCTCTTGTGCCGTCTGTCAATCACCCTACGGAGATGGTAAGTCTCTTCTGCTACCGATGCGCGCTCAAAGATGCTCACCGCCTCTCTCACCATCACCACTCGTCCCCGACCCTTTCCACATAACACAGCCTCGCGGGCGCTCTCGCTCTCGGTCCTTATCCCGCTCTCCAAACGTGGGGGACAGAGACAAGTCGAAGACTAGCTTACGCCAGGATGGTCGTCGCAGTGCCGGCCCGCGGTCTCCGACATCCAGGGGCCGCAGGTCTCGCTCGCGCTCTCGGTTCAGAGACGCTTTTCCGCGGTCAAGACGAGGACGCTCTGAACGCAGCCGGAGCCGTGACCGCAGTAAAGACCGCTTTTTCCGAAAGTCGTCGCATTCCCCTGACTCACGTCCATCCCGCCGCCGACGTGGTTTTTCTCGCTCCCTCTCACCTTCCCCAGAGCGGCGTCAACTTGAAAGAGGTAGACTGGAAGATAAGATCATCCCTCAAAATGGCAGCGGCGGATTACTCAATGCAATTCCCGAGTTGGGAAAGATCTACGAGGGAGAAGTTGTGAAGGTCGAAAGCTATGGCGCCTTCGTGCGCATCCCTGGCTTTCAGCGCCAAGGACTGGTGCACATTAGTCAGCTGCAGAAAGGAAGGACAGAGAAGGTGGACGATGTGATCGACACGGGTCACAAGGTGTTCGTGAAGGTGGTAGAGGTGACAAACGAGGGTGGTGCCCCGCGAGTAAGCCTCTCGATGCGGTACGCCCATCAATCCACGGGCCAGGACCTGGACCCCGGGAACGAGGACCTTAAGAGGGATCAACAGCGGGGGGGGGGCGGAGGCGGCGGGCGTGGGGGTCTTCAGCCCAGCGGAAAGATCGAAGTTGGGGCCATCGTGAACACCACGTGCAGTAAGTGCAAGGTCCGCGGCCACATGCCCTTCGAATGCCGAGGCCTGCCCGACGGCAAGAGCTACGGACTCATAGGGGATGACGAGTTCGCCGCCTTGACCCGGCAACCCAACCAGCAGAAACCCTCTCTGCTTCCTTTGACTACCACAGCGGGGCGGGGCCGAGGGCGAGCCATGCTAACGCCGGCGTGGATGTCGAGGCAGGGGCTCTCCTTGGAGGGGGCCAAGCGGCCTCAGCCCGACCTCGCCGCACTCTTCTCGAAATCACGAGCCTCTCCACCTGCAAATGACAGGCCTTCTCGCTTTCAGGAACCGCGCTTGGAAATGCCCAGAAACGACAAGCGTGGCGGCGGGCTTCGCGGCTCGAATGCCTTCGAGAGGGGAGAGGGTGGCGGGCAGGGGGTCGTCGGCATGGCTGGAAGAGGTCGAGGTCGCGGTGCGACGCTGCCGGCTTGGATGACTTCGGGCGCAGGTCCCTCCGCCCCCGCGGAAGTCGTAGACATAGAACGTCGGAGCAGGGAGTCGTCCAGACGGTCTGAAGGGAGGAAGGATGAGAGGCGCTCGAGGAAAAAAGAGGATTCTGAAAGCCAGAAAAGGAAGCGGAGTGATCGAGATGAAAATCGGAAAGAGAAGAAACACCACAAAGATAAGGATAGAAAGAAGGACAGGAAAAAAGAAAAGGTGAAGCACAAGCACAAGCACGAAATGAGAAGCCGTAGTCATAGTCGCAGCCGCACAAGGCACCGGCATTCCCGCTCCCGTTCTAGGTCGCCGAAATTTCGTAGTACGAGCGAAGCCTGCCGCGTATTGGAAGCGTACGAGCGCAAACATCGACACAAGCACTCGTAATATCCTGACATCTTGTGCTGCGTGGCTGCTGCAATAGCGTCGTCGCGTCTCATACAAAAGCATTTCTCATATACTAAAGCATTCTTACTTCTTATGCTTCAAGGCATTAGAGCCCTCAAAGTTTTCCCGAGGGGCACATACTTCTTTTATTTTCTATCTCGGGTGGATGACCAGCTCTTTTATGCAATCGATCCCATTGCTCTCGTTTCCAGTCCTTTCACTCCTTCGCGACGCTTGTCATGGCATCTGGCAGCAGGAAGTCCGTACAGGCGTAAGGCTGCTAAGGTCCACACCGGCGAGTAATCTAATGCGGATTTTTCTGTGAGTTTAAAGACGTCTCGCCAACATTCATAGATGATGTTATTCAATGTGTTGGCTGGAGAAAACATTACAATACCGGAGTGCGCCATCGTCAGCTGCCGAGAGCTAAGCAACGAAAGTTTATAGATTACTTTTTACGTTACGGATACATATTTTCTCCCTGCGGCCTTACGGATACATGATTTCTCCCTGCGGCATGAACAAGAAATTTTATGAATGTACAACTCCTTGCGTTATTTTTTTCAAGTTTACACGTCCAAGAATGAGGATATTCAGACAGCTGAGGGGGCTAGGACGGGCAAAGTTCCTTTCCTATAGTTTGTATAGTAAAGTATGCAATGGCTGCTGACCGAGGCGTAATGGTAAAATCTAACTTCCGTTACAAAGTAGGAGACGTACCTCACCTGTCTTCAAGATTTTACCGAACTTTTATCTCATTAACGCAACTAGCCTCTCGCCCTCCCTCCTACCCCCCCCTGCGCCTAAAAATGCTACCCGGATCCCACCGGACCGTAACCTATCGAGCCCCTGCTATGTGTTATTGTAAGGAAGCCCTGCCTTTCACAGCGAAGTCCTGGTTATGATACCGAATAATGGATGCATGGACATATTTTATGAAGGACCTAATTGTTTGTATGCGAGATGAGGTCGGGGCCACCGCGCGTGAGCTCCTATTGATTTAGTTGACGTTGACTCGCTCTCTCCAGCCTCGCTAGAAATGAAAAGCTTCAAGATGTGCATTCGACGGGATTCGGTGCCATCCGTCGCGAGGGGCGACGAATGCGAATTGACTGAAAATCCTCAAATTCCCGACAGGCTTTACCAGAAAATCTCTGTTCGGAAGTCGGCTTTTGGTGAGCTGGTCAGCCGAAAGACGAGGAGCTGCTAAGTTTTCCTTTCAAGTCCTCCACCCCATCTTGAAAAAGTCGAATCTCACGGACATATAGTATGCATCGCACCGTGCTTCGGGGAAGAGTTTTAGCGGCGGCTTCCGTCTCCCGTCTTGGAGGCGTGGCGCATCGGTCTGCGCCAGTATTTTTGCACTTGAGGGCGCAAGTAAGGCAGTACACCCGGGAAGGCGATGGCGACAACCCTGCACCAGGGGAGAATAAGTCATGGGTTCCGGTTGAGGACGCCTCTCTACAGAAAGTGACTCGACAAGCACTGGTCCATGAACTAATGCAAGTGCAAATGTCCACGGCGAATCAGGTGGTTCCTTGGTTTTTAAACCAGATGCCGTCCTCCTACTTTCGACAAATCCCAGAGGAAGTACGCGTCAAGCACTTGCAGGCCATCTGCGCCTTGCAGGACACGGGCAACAACACCAATATCATCCTTAAGTCTGACAACCCTGATGGCCGCCGCGAGATGACGTTTATCCGATCGGGCAACTTCACGGGCCAGCTCCGGGAGATGATCTCACTGCTCCCTCGGGACTTCGGGCCTCTCAGTCGGGTCAAGGTCTTCACCTCCTCCGACGAGAGCCTGGTGCTCAACGTTTTCACGGCTGATTCTAAGGCAGATGACGCTTTGGAATCTTCGGCTCAAGATCGAGAGGCGATCTTAAAGTACGCAGCTGAGGTGCAGGCAGGCCAATACCAAGGCGACCCTCGCCATGCCGCTCCCTCCCCGAGACTGGAGCCCGGGCCCCTCAATGCCTACATTGACCTCTGCACGCGATTTCACGTGGCCACATCCAATCCTCGGCGTTTTGTGCGCGTCAAGCAGCTGTACGACAAAATTGCAGGCTCTGAAAATTGTGCTGTGGACGTGGAGGCTTACGAGCCCGACACGTCCGCCAAGGACTCCAGATTCTGGGTGAGCCTGGCACAAACCAACGTCTTGCCCCGCGTAGGTCTCGATAAGTGCCTGAAGCTCTTCAAGCTCCACAACCTGGACGTCCTCCGCTGTCACATGGACCGCGTCAACGACCCGGGCAATGGTCAAGTCTGCCTTCTTCGGATGCTCGTTCAGCTCCACGACACTGACCAGGAGCCCTGGCCCCTGGATGGGACGGAATGGACCACTCTCAAGCACGAGCTGCGCCGAATCAAGTGGCTGGATGACGCGACCATTGATCGTAAGTGTGTTGCTCCGATTTGGCCTGCACCCCTCCCATTTTTTGACTCAGCTAGACGAGGTCGCCCCTCCTCGGGCCAGGCATTTCTTTATAACAGAACGACAATATCTGTTATATTCATAGCTAACCAAATGATCGCATCTCTGATCCGTCCTTTAATCAGTTGCCACCACCAAGTGTCCGGCTCTCGGATTCGACCGCGCCGAGATAATCGTCGCCCTCGGGCACATGCTGCACGGGGTCCTCGCCAAGCAGAATCTGTGGGCCTTCTCCAAGGCCAGCATTTCCACCAAGCTCTCGGACCCGCGTATCGTCGTACACGCTGCAAAGATTGCGGATTTGTTTGCCGCGAGATTTGACCCTGCGCACCCCCTGCCTCCCCAGGAGGTGGCGGACCGCGCGTCGGCTCTACGCGCGGACGTCCGTCAAAGCGTGGAGGACAGCACCACTCTTGTCCTTCTGGACAAAATGGTGGACGTGGTTGAAAGCACTTACCGCACAAACCTTTACATGCCTAACCGCTACAGCCTGGCGCTTCGCATCGACCCGAAAATCATGATGGCACCTGGTGAGAACAGAGTTCTGCCATACGGCGTCTTCTTCGTGCACGGCCGCCGATTTAACGGTTTCCACGTCCGCTTCCGAGATATCGCCCGGGGCGGTCTCCGCATCGTGAGTCCGCCGATGCCTGAGCAGGTTGCAATTGGTGCGTATAGAAGAAGGGGCCCGCGGTCAACTTCAATACTATTGCGTCTTAATGCCTGTATGAATTAACTTAACATGAATGACTTGCGGAGGTCGACATGGACCGTAGCGCCTTTTTGAGGTACTAGAAAGTGTGCGTGGAAAAGTTGACTTGTTTCTTCTCTGCTTCTTATCTGAATTTATCTGTGACTCGCAGAGTCGGCCAGGCAATTCGACGAGGCCTACGGACTTGCCTACGCTCAGCAACTCAAAAACAAGGACATTCCCGAGGGTGGATCCAAGGCAGTGGTGCTGGTGGACACCGTGAACGTCCAGGCCAAGTCTCGAGATTTCGCCAAGCGAAAGGCCGTGAAAGGCTTCGTGGACGGGCTGCTTGACCTCATCACCGAGACGGAGGAGACCAAGGCCCATATTGTCGACTACTGGGGCCGCCGCGAGTACCTGTACCTGGGTCCCGACGAGCAGATCATCCCGCAGGACATCACGTGGATCGTGAACCAGGCACAGAAGCGGAGCTACACCAATCCTTCCACCTTTATGTCCTCCAAAGCCGACACGGGCATCAATCACAAGGTCTACGGCGTGACCAGTGAAGGTATCGCTGTCTTCTTGGCAGTGGGTCTGAAGCGCTTGGGCCTCAACCCGCACGAAGACCCTTTCACAATCAAGCTAACGGGTGGCACAGACGGAGATGTGGCAGGGAACATGATCAAAATACTCGCACGCGACTACGGGGCCCGCGCTCGGGTCGTGGGCCTGGCGGATGGCACGGCCGTCGTGGAAGACCCCGCGGGCTTGGACATGTCTGAACTCTTGCGCATGGTGGAGGGCTCGCTCCCTTTGTCGGCGTTTGATCCCACCAGGCTGTCAGACAGGGGCGACTTTCATACCGTAGATACCGAGGAGGGCATTCGTCTCCGTAACACTATGCACAGTCGGGTGGTGGCGGACGCCTTCATACCCGCGGGAGGGCGGCCCGGCACCATTGATGGCACTAACTACCGCGCATTCCTGCAAGGCCCTGATTACAAGGTGCCAAGCTCTCGCCTCATCGTGGAAGGAGCTAACATTTTCATCACGCCCGAGGCTCGCAAGAAGCTCTTCGAAGAGGCGGGAGTGCTCATCATAAAGGACTCATCGGCCAACAAGTGCGGGGTCATCTGCTCCTCGTTTGAGATCGCTTCCTCCATGCTTCTCACCGATGCTCAGTTCAAGGAGCATAAAGAAGAAATTGTCGCCCAGGTCCTGGAGAAGCTCCGTTATTACGCTCGTGTCGAAGCCGAGCTGCTTTTCCGAGAGTTCGCAACCTATCCCGGGCAGCTTCCTTACTTTAGTGAGCGCATTTCTAATGCAATCAACTTGGCCCGCGACACACTCACAGTAGGCCTTGAAAGTATGAGCGAAGAGCAATATCAGGACCTTTTGCCTCTTTTTAAAGAGCATTTGCCTCCCACAGTGGTTGCGCTCGGCTTCGATCAAGTTCGAGAAAAGGTACCTGCGCAATACATCACGAATGCCTTCGCTTGCTGCTTGGCCAGCCGCATTGTCTACCGGGAGGGAACCAAATTCTTCGAGTCTCAGCCCCGCGAACGCTTGGCTGAGCTCTGCTTGCGTTACCTCGATGAAGAGCGTGAAGTGCAGAGGCTTGTCCGGTGCCTAGAAAGCGGCAAGCTTGATCGTGACCAGTTGAAGACGGTTCAGAAGATTCTCGACGTGGGTGGGGTTCGTTCTCTTCTGTTTGCCTCAGAATAGTGAAAAAAATAGGGATACTACCATTGTAGAATGAAGTTTTGAGATGTGTTGGTGTCATCACTGTTAATGTGACTCCTGAAAATGTCTTCGTTTTCGAACACATCATCCGCATGCGAGCATATTCTATGCTGCGACGAGAAAAATTATACTTTTAGCTTTGCCTCTTATGAGAAAGACGTAGCTTGGTTTGAACACGCGATTTTATTTATAGAATAGGAAAGCACACAAAAACGATCTACAATCACAGCTCCACCTGACTCTGTCTTCGGTGAAGGTGGGCTACGCCAATCCATTTTTATTCACATCTATCATTTACCTGCTGAGGTACTTGTGCAGGTTATTACGCCGCATTGTATAACCAAAAACTCATCACAATGTCTCAACCATCGCCACGCTGTAGCTTGGCGTGTACAAACACGCGCTTGAGTTCCTCTCTCGTCGCTCTGTTCTTGGATAGAACAGTGGCATACTTGCATTCTTGTACATGAAAGCCAGCTGTAATTGCCAGCTGATTGATACCTTCCGCCGTGAAAAAGTACGCGAGCGTGCCGTCTGCACGTTTGTACAACTGTTGCCCGATCCTATTCCTGCTTCGTACCATTTTCGCATCACACCAACCATAGTCTCGAAATAAGAGCAATCCTCCAGGGCGTAAGGCTGCATAAGCACGGTGGAAGACGGCTTGATGCTCCTCTTTCTTGCCAATTGCCGAAAGCATGAAAGTCATCAGGACAAAGTCCATGCTTCCTGGAAGAACTAGATGACAAGGTATATCATTTTTTACCACGTCGCAGATGAAAGCTGTCAAGCGCTGCTTGTAAATGTCTCCGAGCGCTCTATCTAATAGATGCAAGGCTGTGGTGCTAAGATCGCAGGCAAAACATATCAAGTCGGGGTTTGCCTCCATAATGGCTGCAAGGCTTGAGCCGTACCCACATCCAATCTCGAGCAATCGGCACTTGAAATTATTTGTGGCTGCGTATTCCCCAGCCTTGTCCAGGAGTTCCGGAAATTCCAATACCAAGTATCGTCTTTTTTTGAAAAAAGTAGCTTTATCGGAGTGTCGATGGAAAAAAGATTCCCATGCTTGTACTGGTGGAGACTCAGCTCGGAAGATGTCTTCCCGAGGAAGGCAAGAGACCGTGGCCAGGGTTGGTTCGGTCGACCTTCGATATGCATCGAAATCGAAATCATGGTCATGATATGCTCCTGCGACCGCACACTTATTGCCAGACATAAAACTAGACAGTGAAGGGGCATTAGAGGGACATGAGACTATGCATTCGATGATTCTATGCGGAAGTATCAAGTTGAGCTCTTGCGAAGTGAAAGGGTAGCATAGTGGTACATATTTTACAATGATACCGTCCAAAATAGTAATCTATCGCGACCAAAACCCAGATCCTGGTTCGCTTGCTCCAATTCTAGGGGAAAACGACACGACTGTCCGACGCAACAGACACTGACTGACTTTAACTTCCTTACTTACTGGCTTTAACCTCCCGGCCGCAGGGACCACCACGTACTTCTCCGCAGGGCGCGGAGCGTGATAAAAGACAGAGATTGATAAGTCACACGAAATGTACAGAACACATAGATGTAAACTTGGCTGAAAAGGTGATGACGACACCAAAGCTTTGGCGTTTTATCGCAGCTTTGGACCTTATTTTTTGCACGACTCCTGCCATGTCTTTT
>Ga0209925_1001900_pt1 | contig 10386 bp, 8 predicted proteins | sample SalPonR2_A_D1_MG_FD_185702 | JGI IMG/M metagenome (GOLD analysis project Ga0209925, IMG submission 185702) | Salt pond soil microbial communities from South San Francisco under conditions of wetland restoration - Salt Pond MetaG R2_A_D1_MG... ...
GGTCGAGGCGGTAGGCTTGGAGGGCCCGGTCGCGGCACAAGTTCTCCACTTGATCCACGACCTCATTGCCACCGTAGTAGCGGGCGCCGGGCAGACCCTCGGCGTACTAGAGAATTGGAGGGGGGAAAAAAGTATGCTTGTGGGTGATCTGTATTTGCGCTGCCAACAAGACGAAGAGCCTGGGCCGAAGGTCGCGTTGTTATAAAGCAAGACTTCCTATAGCTACACCAACTGAAACTTTTACATGGACATCCGAGCTCACCTTGTTCGTCAGAACGGAGCCCAGGCACTCCATGACAGCCGCGGAGGTGAAGTTCTCGGAGGCGATCAGCTCCAAAGAAGTAGCCTGACGATTTTTTTCCTGATATGGAATATGCCAACGTGTCAGTGATTTTTATTTTCTACCATGAAATGAAGAGAGTAAGGGAGGGCTCGCATGGAGACAGGAAAGACTGTAATCACACTCACACGCAAGTCCTATCGCGCAGCCGGTCTGATCGTGCACTCGGCTCTGAAACGTACGCCACATTCCCACCCTCCTACTTTACCTGCTGAATAAGGTCGTACAAGACAGGATCGTGCTCCTTTAAAGACTTGTTTTGAGCAAGAGACATGGTTGTAGACGAGGAAAGCGAGTGTGCTGAGGTTGTTCCTGTCGGAAAAGAGATACGATGAGTCATCACGACACATTTCACGCCGGCCGACCCTGCCATAATGGTGGAAATGGTCTGAGCATCTCATCGGTGCAAGATAAGCCTCTGCAATACAGGGCAAGTTGGCTTGGAGAAAGTCCAATGCCTCAAAAACGGCTGACACGTCCACTGAGAATGCACCACTTGAATACCCAAGTGCATCGCCCGCAGAGTCCATTAATCGCCGCGCCGTCTCCGCGTGCCGGCTAATCTTATCTCCCAAGATACCGCTCTGACATCAGAGCGTCTCATCACGTCAGACGGACGTCTGGGAACTCAACACAACAACATAAAGCCTCACCGTCTGGAGCCATCGCAATCGCAAGACCAAATACGGGAGTACGCCGGGAGGAAGAATGAGTGAAAAACGTGTAAGCGAGAGGACGATTTTTTTTCGGTCTTGCTGTACCTGCTGCGGCCAAGCGCGCATTCGCATTTCTTGTGCTTAGGCGATGAGGGGTCAGCGATTGACATAGAGGACACGTTTGCGTCCGTTTTATTCTTTTGGGGGGGGCTCAACCGCACAGAATGCTTTTTGTCGTCGTGATCAGTCTTCCACGCAAGCGGAACGGGGAACAGAGCGCAATGGTTTCTCGTGGGAGGGATGAGTTTGCGGCCGCGTAGTGACTACCTCCTGGTGCCAAGCCGCCGCCTTCAGGTTTACGTTTTCCATGCTTTGGCGCACAATAAATGTAGAGAGGATAGACCTTGTGGGCTGGATTTGACAAGTTGTTTCATGGTAACACATGCGGGCATATTTCATAGTAGAAATCTTCCTGTGCATGGCCACTGGTAAAAAAAGGGAGAGGACACGAGACTACGCTGAGCTCTGGGATCAACATGGAAAAGTCGATTTACTCTTCTTTATCCCACGGTCTATCATCGTTTTTGTTGAGCAGTTTTGGACAAAAGGAGCATCCATTCTCAGGACTGTATCGTGCTTGCATTTCTTTCTCTCGTTATATGGACAACAAATGCTGTTTAGACGTATGTATAATTATACAAGCCTTCCTACTTATCTTTCTCCCTCTCCCTCATCCTCCTCTTCCCCACTTGCTGATCCTGCTAAGTCCATCACCGCCAACTGCTCCTGCTGCTGATGGAAGAGTCTAGTTTGTTGTCGGGCAAAGGCGATCATAGCAAAAAGAAGCAGTAATCCTACGACTACGGAAGGGATCAACACAGCAAGAGGAAGGCCCCGTTTGGGGGCTTCCTCCGTGTCCCCGGCTGCAATTACCACAGACATAGCTTGTCCATTGACCATGTACTTATCGGGAACCCTATATGATTTAATGTATGCCTGCTCGAAGGCTTGTACCCCATTGCTGAAGGCAGCAGCTTGCAAGTACCGATTGAGGGTGCCATCCTTCTTGGTTGTGGAAAGTTGCCGCACTAAGGCATTGTAGAACGTCAAACCATCTGCATAACCGGTTGTAATCAGGAGAGTCGTAACTCGAACTTGTACCGTGAGCTCGTATCTTCGAAGGCGGTTCGATCGTACTTCATTGATGTCAGCGCGCTTTATGACAGTGACCGCGAGGGACAGGGCGTCCTGTTGGGAGGAGAGAGGGGAGATGATCTAACGATGGAATGATACATGGGCTTCTTTACATGTGTCCATGCGTAGCCTGGATTACGACTCGAGTCCTCGCTGTCACCCTCGAGTACCTTGATTACGTTCTGAGCAGGAGCATAGGTAGGGAAGTTGGCGGGCGACAGGTCGGACGGAGTAGGCTTTGGGAACCTAATGGTGAGGTTGAAGATAATGCTGACATGGGTCGGTGGTAGATTTGTGGGGGCGGGCGTAGGCGAGGTCGTGGGGGAGAAGATTGGGTGCAGTGTGGGGCCAAAGGCGGCTGTAGGGGACGGGGTGACATTCCAGCCATTCCCAGAGTCCGTGGGCTCGGTTGGTGCCCGCGTCGGGGCCAGAGAATTGTCTCCAGTATCAGTCACACCACCAGACGAAGGAAGCTCTGGGGCGTCGAAATAATTCAGGTCCTCCCCATCGCCTTGCAGCTGTTGTGTACAAAGATAGGGAGTTAGTGGCTGTTGAGCCTTAAGCTCTCCATGCTAGTACAAGTAATACGATCAAGACCAACACAATGAAAAGCTATCAAGAAGAGCATAAGAAATGTCTGAAAAGAATCGTATGGCAGCATGCAGAGCTTAAGTCAATCGATGATCAAAAAACCATCCGGCCCTAAAAAACGGTGGCCCATGTAAAAAAGCATTTGCAGCTTCATACAGACTTACCTCACGGCGCTCTTGACCCGACAACGCGAGAGACAAAATTCCCAGCATACAGATAAGGAGTAGAAAGTCTTTGACTTGCCATCCACGCCCTCTGATTATTCGCGTCATGACTGTCTGTTTGGTCTGTCAACAGCCAGGAAGAGACTCGCAGCGTTCAAACTGGGGAACTGGTCTAATATGGTGCCCAAGTATGAGAGTACCGAACAAATGAACGGGTTGAGAAACAGGAATTGAGATAAGTGTGTACATATCTAAAGAATGGCATTGCGGGATCACTCAAACATGCATCTATGCATATACGCCGCGCTTGCCCGGTGGCGAGACCATACCATGCGTAACGGAAATTTGAAGCTTCAAGCATTCTCTCAACCTCGAAGGACGCTTGGACTGGCGGAAATGCCTGGACACAGGCCCGGAGGCAACCCAAAAAAGGAATCCACGACAGCACACTTGTACCCAAAAATGCTTTTTCCAGGGACAGCTGCATGTTATGTCCTCAGGAGCAGCGCAGCAGGTATGAAACGTTACTTAGTTTGATGGCTTGGACTTGACGTAAAGTAAGAACACGGACCTCTTTTGCCAGCTGCTATTCATGAGACATTTAGATGTAGCTCCATTCATGCTGTTTGGACATCATGAGTACGTGAGTACGTGGCTCAGTACATTTACAAGAAGCCGACCGGCTGTCTTACTTCGAATGGTCTTCCTTTTTTTCATTTTATCTACATATCCTGTGATCACTCAGAGTTTGTTTTTGGCAAAGGCCTGATTATGGAATTTGCGTCACCAGTATTGGATGGATTAGGATCCCCTTTCCATTCAACTATGCACATACACAGCACAAAGCCTTCTCTCCCTTTGTAATACGTCTTTTCTGGAAGCGAAAAGAACACTTTCACAATCATCACGGCTGCGGGTACTCAATTTCATTCGCCTTAATGAACGGTTTCCCACCTATTTCCAGGCCATTAAAATCATGCAGCACGCATCCCGGTTGTTGCCCCGCCACTCAATCCATGACATTTCCGTTGAATCTCTTCCAAAATACTCAGGTTCGCAGAATTCAATCGAGCTCCATCCTCCATAATAATTCGTTGCATCGCCAGACGTGTCGGCTCTACAGTATCAATATCCCCCCATTCCAGAGCGTCCGGCCCTGCCTCCATCTCCCAAGTCGGATCCCGGATCTCAGCAAAGTACGGGTGAGCCAGCGCCTCGTCTACACTTATCCGATTGGCAAAATTAAATTCCAACATTCTGGATAACAGAGTACAGGCGTCGGCCGACGCATTTGGCAATAAAGCGCGGAGATCCATGCGTTGATACGTAGGAAGCCGCTGAAGCATGTAAGCTTTGGCATTGGCGTTGCTAACAAACCACAAATCTGCTTCGGTGGCGGAGCCAGTCACCTTCGTGATAAGACGGAGGACGTGGCGATAGTTGTCTCCCGGGAAAAGGGGTTTTCGCTGGAGCATCTCAGCGAAAATACAGCCCGCGGACCAGACGTCCACGCTCTTGTTATATTGGCAGGAGGAAAGCATGACCTCGGGAGCCCGATACCAGCGGGTGACGACATATTCCGTCAAGTCGCGCGTCTGGTCTGTGATGCGCCGGGCGAGTCCGAAGTCGGTGATTTTCAAATCACAATTAGAGTTGACCAAGATGTTCGAGGGCTGTTTGCCCGAAAAGGCGACATTTGAAAAATGTTGTAAATAGAAGAGAAATCCCGAGAATCAGATGAGTGTGCTCTTATATCGATTGCTAAGCCCACATGCACAAAACTCGCCATAGGTAACATGTCGCCCTTCTACGCGCACTTACCTTCAGATCCCTGTGAACAATACCCACCGAGTGGATATATTTAATCCCGCACAGGATCTGATACAGGAAAAACTGGACGTGCTCCGGAGATAGGGGTCTACCATAGTAGATGGCACGGTGTAGGTCCACGTCCATGAGCTCCCCTACCATGTAAACGTCATCAAAGTCCGCGGTCGTTGGGGGCAGGACGTCCACGATCTTGATGATGTTCGGATGGGCGAGCTGAGACATGATACGGACCTCACGACCGATTTTTCGGGCATCGACTGGGTCGACAAATAGGTTTGCACATTTCTTAATTGCAATTCTTTTGCCAGTCTGAGTATCTAACGCGGAGACTACCATGCCATAGGCGCCGCTGCCCAGTTGCCTGCGGGAAGGAGAGAGTCGTGAAAGGATAAGAAAAGAAATTTTCAGCCTGAAGGTATAGGAGTAACTATGTTCAGGTGTTCGACTAACACGTAGGTTGAATTGACTCAGACATCGCGTCCGCGTTGGGGAGTCTGCTACTTCGGCTGGCACCGATGGAGCATCCACCAATTAGCACGTACTTAAGCTCGGTGTACCGGGAATCCATGACGAAGTCACGGCCAGCGATGGAGTGGTGCCTAAGCTCGAGGGAACGCACAATGGGGGGTGATAGAGTTCCTTGTTTGAGGTGGGCGATGGCTCCTTGGATTGCTGAGACCCAGTTAAAAAGGATTTCATCCTTATCGTCATCAGCAATTTTTATAAACCAGGTCTTGGTCCCCGTTGTAATTTGAAATGCTGTCGCCATAGAAGATTTTGAAAATCGTAGGTTGGCAAGTGGGTATAGAAAAGTGGATCTATAAGTGTTTTAGACTGTAAAGACCCCTATTGGAAGATTTACACCGAGAATCCATGCAGAGCCGTACAATGATCTCATGAAGAAATATCGTAGTGTATTGGTCTCAAAATGTCATTCAAAATCATCGATACCTTCTTGCCCATCTTACCTCGCTTTGCTCTGAACTCGATTAGTTGGCTGTCTCCTGTGAGAGACATAAGGCTCCGCTCCTTGGCGTCTTCTTTCGAGGTCTTGTAGAGCAGGTTGGATCCATCAAGCTCGAAGTACCGCGGACGGTAAGAGATGTAAGATTTCTTGAGCAAAAATCCCTCGATGCGCGCCATCTCAATGCTTTAAAGCACTTTATACTCCTGTCCGGGTTTTTGAACCTGGGAGATAAAGTGTTTTTGAGGCAGGGTGCTGCCACAAGCGGACACGCAGCCACCGCTTAAGCAGAGGACTTTTTCGAAGAGGCAAATACACGTCCCCTCTATTTGATGTATGGAGACCACAAAGTTATCATGAATTTAGTACTTTTTTTTCGCGTAGATGCCAGAAGAACACGAGGGGGCGACGAATGTGCTATAGTTGAAATTTTGTTCCCTATTTTCTTCCCCTTTCATAGTATAATGACGCGCCAATAAGTGTGATTGCAGTGTGTTGAGGAATGAGCACATTGCTCAGTAACGTTAAAATACTGATTGTAAGGGGTATGAACTTCCGAAAAAATGCCAAGACAGATGAGAGATTTTCTGATAGAGGACCGTACGGCGGAGGACTTGAGGGAGGGATGTCATTGTACACGCGCATAGATGTGTAAATGTGATCAGTCATGCGCCACACCTGCTTCACGTTTCGTTAAATGGTCATGACGATGTTACAGAGAGTACTTGGAAGGGCCTCTCACCTGTGTCAATCCGAAAGAATGTCGACAAGGGATGTGGATTGGTGAAAGGAGTTATCGGGCTACCAGCTGGCACCGAACAACGGTTTTTTGAATTTTCAAGCGACGGAATGAAAACGAAGAATGGCGCGAAGCGAGCCTCCGACATAGCAGAGCCTGTTAGTATTCTTCACACTATTTATTGACGTATGAATTGCCATTCTGTCAACTTTACCTCTCATGATAGAGACAGTCAGATGAGAGGCTTGCTTCCGCGTCGAGATGGCCGCTGAGGAGCGCCAACGATTATCATCTATTCTTTCCGCATTAACCCCTCAAAACAGACTTAAGCCCGTCTTCCTTGTGATTCTCATCGACCTACAACGACGGAAGTAATGGACTTTGGACTCAAGGGACGTGAGCTTTTGCAAGACTTAAAACGAAGTGATTGGTTGCCTTTGTACAATGAAGATGCCGTGAGCCGCTGCTTGCAAGAGTGTCAAGGGCATATGGCCCAAATCCGGCCAGCGTTAGCACAAGAGATGGTAAGAGCTCGAAAGACAACATTGACATGCAGATACTCGTTGAAAATGAAAGCAATAGTCTCGAGGCTCACCTCAGATATCCTGTTGAAAGCTTAATATAATCACCCCAAAAATGATGAAGTATGATGCATGAGAAACCCATGCTCATACATAGCACACGTGGAAGGACAAATTGTGGGATGCACAACAAGCATGAAGTATTCAGGCCTATGGTAAACGAGAAGTCCGTGATCATCGCAAAGAGGGTGTGACCAAGAGTGAGACGCAGATTCTTAAGAATGTTTGTATCCAAACCCCACTTCATCAAATGCCCCATGCATTTTTTTCCCATTTGATTCCGCATTGTCAAAGACCGAAGTGCCGCCCGAATACTTAGTAGCGCTCACGGTGCACCTGCAACACATTCTTCGGAACAAACGATGCTTACTGGCTTACATGCAGGTAAATACTAATATGGGGTAAACATGGCTTGACATTTTAGGGCGCAAGCTGTGTCCATTTTGTGCCATAGCATGAGGAGGGACGCCTTACTTACACGTAGATATGAAAGCTTGCACTGCAAAACAAGGATTAGCAATATTTTCATTTGGCACTTGTGATAAAGAGCTTCATCCACCACAGCGTTATAACCTCGTTGCTCACACTTGACTTCGAACTGGTTGCGGGCTCACACACGAACATGCTCCCATCCTGACAGTATCGCCTTGACAAGGTTCGGGACCTGCGTTGGGAAACAGGGGGTGCCATCATCCCTACGCGCTTACAACGGAAGTTATCCGCAAAGGAAAGCGAGTTCTTTGCTTCTTACGACAAGATTCTTTCTGACTACATGGGCAACTACCCTTTGCTTGACCTTACTGGCTCGACCTTGGTAAGTTTTTGAAAGATCTTCGCATGAAAGAAGCGCTATCTTCAATCTCTCCCCTGAGTCCGTCAATCTGTCCTTCATGCTAAGAGTTACTCATTTGCTGTCCTTCCTTCCATTACCTGACGACAGCCTCCGAAGGAAATATGCATCGAAGTTCGCGTGTTGGCCGATTGCGGGGAAATCATGACTGATCAGGGCCCTGTTAATTTGGAGAGAGGTACAAATCATTTTTTGCGGCGCGCTGATGTCGAAGGCCTTATTCGACAGGGCTTCCTGCTTCATATAGCCCCGTCGGCAAGGCAAGGCTCTTCCTGAATAAAACTGTGTTGACAGACCAGTAAATATCGCCTTCGCGAAGCCTGCAATTCAAAGCTGAAATGTAGATACTGGAAATTTCGGAAGACAATCATAACAACTACAATAAACGAAAAGATGTAATTGGCGCAACAAATGTGTGCAGTGCTATCGTGTACATCGTTTGCTGCACCTTTTCTTTGCCTTTTCAAGCACCACCAGTTATTTAATGTCCATCTCATTGTCTCCGCATGAGCTCTTGAGAGCATTCAAGAGCTTGATGGAGCACAATCATGACCCTTTGTCTCGTAGTTCCGTCATAGCAATTTTCGGACGACGTATGCCTCGCTCGCCGCCCTCGCTCGGGCTTCGGATGGTATTACAAGAAGGGCGCAACCACGAAGACATACTACCGCGTCCCTTTTGGCGCCTTTTTGGTGCCGCATGGCGCAGTAAATTTACGACTTATACTCTTTTCTGGCCCACACAGGAGGGTTTGCGGTGTTTCATCGGTGCAGGGGGAAAAAATCAAGCAAAGGTGGAGACGCGAGGCTCCTGGAGGACAGCGCTCGCAGAAGAGCTCCATACACTCGTCCCCTCCCGCAGACAACCTCGAGGGTGGCTGGTCGGATTAAAGCATACCGCCAGGTAATGCCTTTTACATTGTTCTTTGTTAAAAATGTGCCGCTGTGATGCAGTCACTTAGAATTTTGCGGAGGAAAAAGAGGGGGAGGGGGGAATGGATATTTGCTTCCGTCTGGGTACATCTCTCGACATCACTCTCACACGAGCATGCACAAATTTTGAACAGTAATATATCCTGAGGTGGAAGCGTTTAAGACCTTGGGAGGAGATCAGTTGGAAGTAGTCCTTGCTCTGGGACATGGAGCAGATAATTGCCTTTCTAGTGTCCGGAGGCAGGCAGACGGCTCCTGCTGAGTGCCACGGCATTGGAGGGGGAGATGCGGATTTGGATTGGGAAGACTGGGATCCCAAGACAGGATCGTTTGTGCACCACATGATTGCGGGGAGTATTGCGGGCATCGCAGAACACACACTGATGTATCCGGTGGACACGATCAAGACCTTCATGCAGTGTCAAGAGTGCAGCTTTACAGCCAATTGCCTGAAGCAGCGGACAGTGGTGGCAGCTGCGGCGGCTGTCAGCGGAAGAGAAGGGCTAGGAGAAGCGGCGGCGCGAGGGGCGTCGGTAGTGGAAGGCAGCGTAGGCCTGACCTCATTTGAGGCGGCCTTTCGGTTGGTCCAGAAAGAGGGAACCCTCCGGCTATGGCGGGGGGTGAGCACCATGCTCTCTGCATGCGTGCCAGCCCACGCCGCGTATTTCAGCGCGCTTGAGTCCTGCAAGGAGCGTTTTGGTGTGAATGGGCGCGAGCACAACGTGATGGGGGCGGCTGCTGCGGGGGCTGTGGCCACCCTGTTTCACGATTCGATCATGACGCCAATGGACGTGATCAAGCAGAGGCTGCAGCTGGGGTACTATAAAGGGCTCGCACACTGTGCTGTGTCCATTGCCCGCCAAGAAGGCGTCCGAGCATTTTACCTGAGCCTGCCCGTGACCCTCTTTATGAATTTGCCCTACGGTGGCGTGATGGTTGCAGCTAACGAGAGCATCAAACGCTTGCTCAAGCCAGCGGGAGACTATACTACCGGGACCTACTTGCTCGCGGGTTCAGGCGCCGGGGCTTTGGCAGCGGCTGCCACGACACCCTTGGATCTGATAAAAACGCGGCTCCAAACGCAAGTGACCATCCAAACGACGCGCTCGACAGGCCACGCCCCCCACGGGAGGCCTCCGGGGGCCGGCGAGGTAGGACGCGGTAATGGTGCTCTACACACAGTCTCGCCTGGCTTCCATCGACCGACGTCGGCCTCCATGTCCCCCCTGGCTGCCGCTCACGAAGCGATGAGTCCCGCAGGCTCCAGGGTCAGCCCCTCGGTGCCCCCCTCCCTCCCGCCTGTCCCTCCTTTGCGAAGCCACGTGACCTCCTCCTCGGACGGGGGCTGTCGTCGTGCAGAGCACACACGCTTACGATACAAAGGTATCATGGACGCAGCCAAGCAGATACATGCGGCGGAAGGGGCGATGGGCTTCTTCCGAGGAATGGTACCACGGCTCCTGGTGCACACTCCATCCGTGGCGATTAGCTGGACCACGTACGAGACGGTTAAGGACATGTTAAGTATGGGGTATTTTTCAACCG
>Ga0209925_1001903_pt1 | contig 10379 bp, 9 predicted proteins | sample SalPonR2_A_D1_MG_FD_185702 | JGI IMG/M metagenome (GOLD analysis project Ga0209925, IMG submission 185702) | Salt pond soil microbial communities from South San Francisco under conditions of wetland restoration - Salt Pond MetaG R2_A_D1_MG... ...
ATCGGGCTTGATATCGCGCCGCTGCTGGCCTCGGCCGGGGTGCTGGGCCTTGCCATCGGTTTCGGTGCGCAGAAGATGGTGCAGGATATCATCACCGGCATTTTCATCCAGTTCGAGAACGCGATGAATGTGGGTGATGTGGTGACGGTGGGCGGCGTCACCGGGACGGTGGAGCGGCTGACCATCCGCTCGGTCAGCCTGCGCGATCTGCACGGGGTGTTTCACATCATTCCGTTCTCGTCCGTCGACATGGTGTCGAATTACGTCAAGGATTACGGTTATTTTGTCTGCGACATGGGCGTCGCTTACCGCGAGGACGTGGAGGAGGCGAAACAGGCGATGCTTGATGCCTTTGAGGAGTTGAAAGGTGACCCCGATCAGGCGAGTGGCATTCTCGACGAGTTGGAATGGTTCGGCGTCAACAGCTTTGGCGACAGCGCGGTGATGCTGCGCGCCCGGATCAAATGTGTGCCGGGGCGGCAATGGGGCATCGGGCGGGCCTATAACGGGGTGCTCAAGACCGTGTTCGACGCGCGTAATATCGAGATCCCGTTCCCGCATCAGACGATCTATTTCGGCGAGACGAAAGACGGCCGGACGCAGAGCGTCAAGGTGGACATGGAGACGCCACCCGCCGCGGCCTGACGTGCCGGGCGGGTCGTCAAGGCCGGGCGGGCGTCAGGAAATCATCGAGCACGGCATGAAACAGCGCCGGTTTTTCAAGGTGCACGGCGTGGGCCGTGCCGGGGATCACGGCGAGGGCGGCATCGGGCAGACCTTGCCAGAGCAGTTCCACCTGCGGCCAGCGATAGGATTTGTCGCCGTCGCCCCAGAGCACGAGCGTCGGCATGGTCAGCCGGACAAGCGCGCCGCGCCCGTCCCAATGGCTCATGGCGTCGAGCCCGGCGAGGGCGACGGCCTCGCTGGCCTGTGCGCCGAGGTCCGCAACGATGCCGAAGCCCTGTGCCGCCGTGCCCTCGCGGAACCATGTCGCGCCGATACGGCGGATGGTTTGCGCCACCCCATCGCATCGGACCCGGTCGCGCGAGGTGTCGAGCGGCTCGAACCGGTCGGGCATGAGGCCGAGCGGCCCGGTCCCGTAGAGGATCAGCCGCGCGATGCGGTCGGGGTGGGTCGCGGCCATGTCCTGCACGATCATGCCGCCCATCGAGTGACCCAGAAGGGTGATGCGGCCCAGCCCCAACTCATCCAGCAGATCGACCACCGCCGCCGCGAATTGCGCGATGCGGTCGGCGGGGGGCAGGGCGGCGGACCCGGCATAGCCCGGCAGGTCGGGGGCGATCACGTCGAAGCGATCTGCGAAGCGGTTGATTTCCGCTTGCCATTGCGCTGCTCCGCCGAGATAGCCATGCACCAGCACCAGCGGCGTGCCCCGGCCCTTGCGCCGGTAGCTGAGACCGCTGCGCGCGGTCAGCGCATCTGTTCGGGCAACCACAGGGCAGTCTCCGGGAAGAGGATCAGGATGACGATCAGCAGGACGAGCGCCGCGATGAAGGGCAGGCAGCCCATGATCACGTCGCCGATGCTGACCTGCCCGCGCCCGATGCCCTGAATGACATAGAGGTTGAGGCCCACGGGTGGCGTCAGCACCGCGATCTCCATGGTGATCGTGTAGACCACGCCGAACCAGATCAGATCGAACCCGGCCGCCGCCATCAGCGGAAAGATCGTCGGCAGGGTGATGAAGGTCATCGACACGGGTTCCAGAAACATGCCGAGCGCGATGTAGAAGATGAGCACGATGCTCAGCACCACGTAGGGTGAGAGATCGAAGCTGAGAAACAGCTGCGTGAATTCATGCGGCACGCGGTAGTAGGTGAGGACAAACCCGAAGAGCACGCCCGCCGAGAGCAGCAGGCCGAGATAGCCCATGGTCCGCATGGTGGCGAAGAGCGCGTCGGTGAAGCCCTGCCATTTGAGCCCGCCCACGCCGAAGGCGAGGATCACGGTGAGCAGGGCGGCGACCGCTGCCGCCTCGGTCGGGGTGGCGATGCCTGCGTAGATTGCGACGGTGATCACGAGGCCGATGAGGCCGATGGGGGCGATGGTGGCGGCGATCTGGAGGAGGCCCATTTTCACCGACGCCTCGCTGTCGGGAATGTCGCCGGGCTTTAATATGCCCCAGACCAGAACGACGATCGCGAAAGAGGTGACAAGGATCAGGCCGGGAATGACACCCGCGATGAAAAGATCGCCGATGCTCTGATCGGTAACGATGCCGTAAAACAGCAGGATCAGCGAGGGCGGCAAGAGCACGCTGAGCGTGCCGCCTGCGGCCAGCACCCCCGAGGAGAGCCGCTTACCATAGCCGAGGCGCAGCATTTCCGGCAGGGCCACGCCGCCGATGGTGAGCGCGCCCACCATGGAGGAGCCGCAGACAGCACCAAACCCCGCGCAGGCCCCGATCGAGCCATAGGCCGCCGAGCCGCGTACGCGCACGCCCTGATGCAGGAACTGGTAGAGATTGGGGCCGATATTGGATTTGCCGATCAGTTCGCCCAGGAACACGAAAAGCGGCACCGCCAGCAGGATATAGTCGATCCAGACGCCCCAGAGTTTGAGTTCCGCCGAGACGATGGAGGTGTCGAAGGACTGGATCTGCCACAGGAAGGGCAGGGACGCCGCCGCCAGCGCGAAGGGGATCGGCAGGCCGATGGCGATGAGAAACATCAGGAGGCCGAGGAGGCCGAGGCCGACTTCATACCATTCCATCGCTCAAATCTCCCGTGCCGGGGTGCGGATGAGTTTCACCAGCCGCAGGGTTGCGTAAATCGAGAACAGCACCAGCGCCAAGGCCCCCGGTGCCCAGAAGGCGTAGCGCGGCCAGAGCAGGATTTCCGACGAGGCGCCCGAGTTGAACGAGCGGATCGTGGCGCTGACGCCCGCGAGCGAAAAGAAGAGGCCCACGCCCAGCATGACGCAGAGGTTGACCAGTGCCGCGATCTTGCGGCCCATCGGGGGCAGCGTGTCGGTCAGCATGGTGACCTTGGGATAGGCGTCTTCCTTCATCGCGTAGGCAAGGCCCGCGAAGGCCACCGGAAAGAGCAGCAGCGCGGTCGCCTCGGTCACCATGCGGTCGGGCGCGTTGAGCGCGTAACGGGTGAAGACGCCGTAGGTGATCCACACCATCTGCACGAGCACCACGATGGCCCCCGCCGCGGCGAGCCAGACCACGGCGCGTTCCACATGGCCGATCAAACGGTCGAGACCGGGTTGCATGGCAAGCCTCCCTTGTCAGGAAATCGGGTAGGTGCCGCCGCGCGGGCAGCGGCACCTTTTGGGTCAGGGCGCGTGCTGCGCGAAGAGATCGCGGATATTGCCCGCAAGCTCTGGGCCGCAGGCCTCGTCCACGGTCTCGTTCCAGGTGCCCTGCACGCTGTTGATAAGCTCCATGCGCTTGTCCTGGGGGATCGAGACGGCCGCGCCGCCGCCCTTCATCACCGCGTTGCCGACGCGCTGATCGACCCAATCCTCGTAGCGCGGCTTGAGCCATTCCTCGGTCTCGTGCGCGGCCTCCATCACGGCGGCCTGTTCATCGGCGGACATGCTGTCGAACTTTTCCTTGTTCATCATGTACTGGATGTTGCCGTAAAAGAGGTTGGCGTTGACCATGTAGGGCATCACGTCCCACAGCTTCCAGCTGGAATAGGTGGCCACACCCATGTTGATGCCGTCCACCACGCCACGCTCGGCGGATTGGAACACCTCCTTGGGGGCGACAAAGACCGGCGCGCCGCCCCATGTCTCGATCATCAGGCTGACCAGCGGGCCGATGGAGCGGACCTGCTTGCCCTGCAGATCGCCGAGATCGTCGATGCCGCCCTCGAACCACCATTCCTGATCGTAGGAGTAGTTGGAGTTGAAGACCGGCACGAGATTGACGCTGGCGGCCTCGTCGCGCACCAGATCGGCATAGGCGGCGTCCATCTCGATCTGGCCTTCCAGATCGACGGCGGCGGGGTAGAGCGAGGTCACGCGGTAGCAGGGCAGGCGGTCATCGGCGGGAATCCAGCTCATGTCCGAGACACCGCCCTGCACCGCATCGACGCCTTCGGACCAGCCGTGCAAAGTGGCCGAGGGGAAAATCTGCACTTCGACGCTGCCGCCGGTCTTGTCCTCGACCAGCTTGGCGAAATGCACGAAGCCGTCATAGCGGATATCGGCCTCGTTGACATAGGTGGAGAGGCGGATGGTGGTTTCGGCCACGGCGGGGGCGGCGATGGTGGTGCCGAGGGCCGTGGCGGCGATCAGACCTTTGAGGGGAAAGTTCATGTCAGTCTCCTTGTTGGGGTGGGCGAGGCCGTTCGCGCAGCCTTCATCATTGATTATGGTCAGAGGCGGGGTGCCTGCATTGGAAACGACCAATGGAAAAAGGCTAGGCCAGCGATGCGCGAGTCGGCCAATTCAAACATGGCATCAAACTATTCCGATCTTGCATGACGCGGGTTGCTGGCGCAATCTGATCCGACGGAGGGCGGGAATGGATATCAACTGGCTGCGCGATTTCGTCTGCCTCGGGCGGACGCTCAATTTCACCCGCGCGGCGGAAGAGCGCAACATCACCCAATCGGCATTCAGTCGTCGCATCCGCTCGCTGGAAAACTGGATCGGCGTGCCGCTGATCGACCGGGCCAACTACCCGGTGCAACTGTCGGAGGCGGGGCGGCAATTCCTGCCGGTGGCGCAGCAGACGGTGGCGGATCTGACGGACAGCCGCCAGGCGATCCGCGAACGCGCGCGCGGCAATGCGAGCTTTCAGCGGTTCGCGGCGCTGCACGCGATCTCGGTCAATTTCCTGCAACCGCGCATGGCGGAACTGGAACGGCAGTATCCCGACATGCGCACGCGGGTGATTTCCGACAGCCTGACCGCCTGTTGCCAGTTGCTAAGCGAGGGGGGGTGCGAATTCCTGCTTTATTACCGGCATCAGGACGTGGCCCCGATCCTCGACGAGACCCGGTTCAAGCGCAAGGATATCTGCGACGAGCGGCTGATTCCGGTGGCCCAGCACGAGGCGGCGGCGCGGCACGGCTGGACGCTGCCTGCGCGCGCCGGGCGCGAGGTGCCCTATCTGAGTTACGACCCCAACACGTTTCTGGGCACCGTGGTCGATCAGACCATCGGCAACCGCCGCCCCGCGCTCGACCTGCGCTACATGGATGCGCTGGCCGAGGCGCTGAAGCGGCGCACGCTGGCGGGGGCGGGCATGGCCTGGCTGCCGGAGTTCTCGATCCGGCAGGATCTGGAGGACGGCACATTGGTGCGGCTTGGCGGGCGCGACTGGACGGCGACGATGACGATCTCGCTGTTCTGCTCGCCCGAACGGCTCGACACGCTGGGTCAGACGATCTGGGAGCAGTTCTGACGGGGCGGTGCGGGCCGCGTGCGAAAAGGTCCTGCGGCCACGCAAAGCTCTGGCCCGTGGGAGTGCGAGCAGATATGTGACGTGGCATGACAAACCAGTTTCCACCAGACAACCGGGGGCGACCCCGGGCGCAGGGGCCAGGGGCTCCGGTATTCCTGTGGGTTCTCGTCGGCATCATGGCCGCCATCGAGTTTGCGCTTGGCCTTTCGGAGGCCGGATACCTTGGCTCGTTCAACTGGCGATGGCCGGCATTCGCGGCCGGCGCGTTCTGGCCGCCGATCTTCGAGGGCAGCATGACGCCGCTCTATCCCGGGCAGAGGCTCGTCATGCTGGTCACATACGCGTTCCTGCACGGCGGTATCATGCATTTCGCGGTCAACAGCGTCATACTGCTCGCACTGGGCAAGTATGCCGCGGGTCGCATCGGGGCCGCCCGAACGCTGTTGCTGTTGTTGCTGTCGGCGGTCGGCGGCGGGCTTGCCTTTGGAGTGCTGTCGCAGAGCACGGGACCGATGATCGGCGCGTCGGGCGCGGTGTTCGGGCTGATCGGGCTCTGGCAGGGGTGGGATTACCGCATGCGGAAACATGCAGGGCTTCCGCTGCGCCCCGTGATCACCGGCATTCTGGGCCTCGCCGCGGCAAATCTTGTCCTCTTCGTGATCCTGAACGGCGGCTTGGCGTGGGAAACGCATCTTGGCGGCTGGCTGGTCGGATGGGTCATGGCGCTGCGTCTGTCGGTTCGGAACGCGCACATCTGAGCCGGGCGGCGCGTGCGCCGGAGGCCGCATAGCGTGTCGGGTCGACGACCCTTGGGCCACTGCCTTGGAAACACTGCCCTTGAAACACCAAAGGCCCCGTGAGGGGCCTTGTTTCATTGGTCGGAGTGAGAGGATTCGAACCTCCGGCCCCTGCCTCCCGAAGACAGTGCTCTACCAGGCTGAGCTACACTCCGACCGTGAGACAGGCGATTATACGTCGTGGCTGGGCTTTGCAAGGGGGATTTCCGGGGTGTTGAAAACTTGCGGCGCGGACGGTGGCCCGCGCCAGTTTTCAGGTGGATCAGAGGCTCGCGTCGAGCGCGGCGACCACGGCGTCGCCCATCTCGCTGGTGGTGACGGGGGTGACGCCGTCCTCGCCCAGAAGGTCTGCGGTGCGCAGGCCGTCGGCCAGAACCTGCTCGACCGCCTTTTCCACGCGCGTCGCGTCCTCGCCCATGTCGAAGGAATAGCGCAGCGCCATGGCGAAGCTGAGGATGCAGGCGATCGGGTTGGCCTTGCCCTGACCGGCGATGTCGGGGGCGGAGCCGTGGACCGGCTCGTAAAGCGCCTTGGGGCGGCCATTGGCCATCGGCGCGCCGAGCGAGGCCGAGGGCAGCATGCCGAGGCTGCCGGTCAGCATCGCGGCGGCATCCGACAGCAGGTCGCCGAAGAGGTTGTCGGTCACGATCACGTCGAATTGCTTGGGCCAGCGGCAGAGCTGCATCGCGCCCGCATCGGCATACATGTGGCTGAGCTCGACATCCGGGTAATCGGTGTCATGCACGCGCTGCACCACCTCGCGCCAGAGCACGCCGGATTCCATCACGTTGGCCTTTTCCATCGAGCAGACCCGGTTCGACCGCTTGCGGGCCAGCTCGAACGCCGAACGCGCGACGCGGTCGATTTCGCTTTCGGTATAGCGCTGGGTGTTGATGCCGACGCGCTCGTTGCCCTCCTGGATGATGCCGCGCGGCTCTCCGAAATAGATGCCGGAGGTGAGTTCGCGCACGATCATGATGTCGAGGCCTGCGACCACGTCCTTTTTCAGCGAGGAAAAATCCGCCAGCGCGTCGAAGCACTGCGCCGGGCGCAGGTTGGCGAAGAGATCCATTTCCTTGCGCAGGCGCAGAAGGCCGCGCTCGGGCTTCACGCTGAAATCGAGGTCGTCGTATTTGGGCCCGCCGACGGCGCCGAGCAGGACGGCATCGACCTCTTGCGCCTTTGCCATGGTGTCATCGTGCAGCGGCGTGCCGTGCGCGTCATAGGCGCAGCCGCCGACGAGATCCTCGCTCACATCGAAGGTGACCCCGCGTTTGTCGCCGAACCAGCCTATGATCTTGGTGACCTCGGCCATGACTTCGGGGCCGATCCCGTCACCGGGCAGGATGAGAAGCGAAGGGTTGCTCATGGGCGTTGGTCCTTGGTTATGGCTATGTGTTGGCGACCGCCTATCGCGAAGCCCCGGGATGGTCAAGAAAGGTAGGGCTTCAGCCCCGCGACAAGTGCCTGCCAGACGATCGAGATACGCGGCGTCTGGCGCAGGGCCTGATGCGTCGCGATCCAGATCGGCAGGGTGGGCAGATCAACGTTCAGATCAAGCTGTTCGACCTCGGGGTCGTCGCGGCCAATGCAGATCGGGCCAAAGCCAAGCCCCGCCCCGGCGCGCAAAAGCGCCCAGTTGACCGGGTGGTTATCGCAGCGCACCGCAAACCAGTCGCGGGTGGCAGGCCAGCCGCGCTCTTGCATCTTGCGAATGATCTCCTCGCTGCGATCATAGCCGATGAGGGGATGTTCAAACAGCTCTTTGGCCGATTGCGGGCGTCTGGCGCGGTCAAGGTACCCCCGTGCGCCATAAATCCCGATGTGTATATCGCCAAGGTGGCGCGCGACCAGTTCAAGCTGTTCGGGCCGGTACATGCGCAGGGCGATGTCGGCCTCGCGAAAAAGCAGGTTTTCGGAGCTGTCAGTCGAGACCAGATCAATACTGATCCCCGGTTCGGCGGCGCGGAGATGGGTGATGATCGGCGGCAGCACAAAAAGCGAGACCATGTCGCTGGCGGTGATTCTGACGCTGCCTTCGACGCGGGTTTGCTGGCCTGCGGCAGTAAGCTCGATTTCGGCCAGGGCGGCCTGCATGCGGCGGGCGGGCGGAATCAGAAGGCGCCCCTGATCGGTCAGGGCCAGTCCCTTGGGCTGGCGTTGAAAAAGCACCTGCTGCAGGTCGGATTCCAACTGCCTGATCTGGCGGCCAAGGGTGGGTTGGCTGGCCCCCAGATGGCGCGCGGCGGCGGATAAGGAGCCGGTCTCGGCCACCGCCAAAAAGGCCCGGACCAGCGACCAGTCGAGAGATGATATGGCGACATCCATTCAAATATGAATACCAAATATCTAAAATTCGGCAACTCCCATTCTTGAGGGAATGTGCAAGATGAGCCGCAGGTCGATTTTACGCAAGGGCATGATCATGCAACAGACAGTTTTGATATTGGGCGCAAACGGGCGGTTCGGACGCAATGCCGCCGAGGCATTCTGGAATGCGGGATGGGCGGTGCGCCTGTTTGACCGGGCGCGTGACGATCTGGAGCACGCGGCACGTGGTGCCGAGGTGATCGTGGCGGCCTGGAACCCGCTCTATCCCGATTGGGCCGATCAGTTGCCGGGCCTGCACAGCCGGATTCAGGCGGCGGCCAAGGCCAGCGGCGCCACGGTGATCGTGCCGGGCAATGTATACATCTTCGGGGCACAGACGCCGCTGCCCTGGGGGCCGCAAAGCACCCATGCCGCAAGCAACCCGCTGGGACGTTTGCGCATCGAGATGGAGCAAAGCTATCGCCGGAACGGGGTGCGCACGATTGTGCTGCGGGCCGGGGATTTCATTGACACCGAGGCGTCGGGCAATTGGCTGGACAAGATGATCTTGCCGAAGCTGGGCAAGGGGTGGTTGATCTACCCGGGTGACCTGGATGCGGTACATGCCTGGGCCTATCTGCCTGATCTGGCAAGGGCGGCGGTGGCATTGGCCGAAAGGCGCAACGATCTGGCGCCGTTCGAGGATGTGGGTTTTGCAGGTTACACGCTGACGGCGCGGCAGATGGCCGGGATACTGTCGGATATAGCGGGCCTTGATGTCAGCGCGCAGAAAATGTCGTGGTGGCCGCTGCACCTGACGCGGCCTTTCTGGCCAATGGCGCGCTGCCTGATCGAGATGCGGTATTTGTGGGACCTGCCACACCTGTTGGATGGCACCCGGCTGAATGAGCTATGCCCGGGCCTGCCGCAAACACCGGTCGAAGAGGCGCTGAGGGCGGCCGCAGCGCCGTGGCTGCCGGGGGGCAACGCGGCGAAGGTTCAATCCATTACCAGATCGACCCAGACGAGCCGGTGACGGCTGGCGGTGGCGCTGTCCTCGGGCCAGTGGACGCCTGAACCGGTGACGCGCAGATCGTGCGACGGCAGGATGTAGGAGACGCGCAAGGTGCCGGGGCCGGGGGGCGGCCAGTCGACCGTATGCAGGCGCGGGTCGCCGGATTTGCCCGGGATGGGGGCGACCGGGCCGGGGCGCATCGGGCGCGGGTCTTGCAGGCGCGGATCGACGAGCAGGGAGCGGATCGCGCCCTGTCGTCCGTCGCTGTCATCCGGGTCGAGATTGGCATCGCCCATCACCACGAAGCGGGCCTTCGGGGGCGGGCCGAAGGACCCGTCGAGGAAGATCTGCCAGAAGCGGATTTCGTCGTGGTTGCGGCGCCCGTTGGCGTCTTCCGGCCCGTCGAACACCGGCGGCGTGGCGTGAAAGGCGAGGAGATGCAGCGGCCCCGAGGGCAGCATCACCGGCACCACCCAATGGCCGGTATAAGACAGCCGTTGCACCGCCTGCGCCCCGGGAGAGGGGAACGGCGTGCCGTTGTCCCGCGTGGGCAGCAGCGCGCCCGGCATGTCGCGCCAAAGAAGATCGCTGAAATCCTGCACGGCGTCGTGGTCGATGGGCAGACGCGACAGGAGCGCCATGCCGCCCTGACCGGTAAACGCGCCATAGCCCTGCGCATCGCGCGCGTCGCAGCAGCGCCCGTTGCCGTCCATGTCTTGCCCGGTATGCATGCCGCTATTGGGGCGCCGCGCGAGGATGTGCGGATAGTGCGCCCCGTCCCGGGCCAGCCGGTCGCGCAGGGCGCGCAGCGCGTGCAGGTCGCGGTCATGGTCGACGTCCTGCAGCAGCAGGATGTCGGGCGATACGGCCG
>Ga0209925_1001908_pt1 | contig 10368 bp, 13 predicted proteins | sample SalPonR2_A_D1_MG_FD_185702 | JGI IMG/M metagenome (GOLD analysis project Ga0209925, IMG submission 185702) | Salt pond soil microbial communities from South San Francisco under conditions of wetland restoration - Salt Pond MetaG R2_A_D1_MG... ...
CCTCACCCTCTGCATCCTCATCGTCCCTGTGACGCCGCATGGGAGTTATTAAAAAAGGGGGAAATGCATCGTAAGGAGGGGCATAGGGGATGACCGTGCGCCCCCCTGGACCAAGGCGCACACTGGTGTCTCGCCTATCGTTCAATCGCCCCGCCCTCCCCTCCTTCACTCACTTTTTCTTCCGCGCCACCGCGGCCTCGCCAATGCGAGCCTCCAAATCCTCCTCGTTTTCCAAAGAGGCCAACCAGGCATCTTCGCCCCCTTCCTCCTTTTTCCACACAAAATTGCCCGTTTCGTCGAAAAAACCCTCCGTCCGCTCATTTTTCAAATTGAAAGGCTCCATTTTGTCCCCGGCTTCGTTGAACTCCTCCTCCATCCTCTCCTCCTCCCACGCGAACTGTTTGGTCATGCGCCTTACCTTCCGCTCGTCGTCCTCCTCGTCGTCGTCGCCCTCCACGTCCTGGCCTCCTGTCGCTCCTGCATCGTAATCATCCTCCTCCTCGCCTTTTATTTGTCGTCTTGCTTGCACCATGTCGAATTCGTCCTCAAATTCCCTAACATCGCTCCCGTTATTATTTGAACACCTTTCCTTCCCAGGCCTTCCGAGTCCATCTTGCCCGTCCCTGCCCCTATCTCCACCCCGGCCGCGCCCTGCACCACGACCACGGCCACCTCCACGTCCTCTGCCCGACATTGATGACTTTTTGCTTGTGAGAGAGTGCTGCTGGTCTTGTGTTTTTTCCAGGAAGCACCACTACTTCCGTATTTCCAATTCAGTCTTGCCACACTTGTTTTCTCGTCGGAAAATGGATAAGGAAAACTTGGCCTGTGAACGCGAATAATATGAGAAGTAGGTGTCTGGGACCATAGATATGCCACATCTTTTTCGTTCCTTTTGCAGAACGCGTGGCCGCTAACACGTTCTCCTCGACACATTTCTGGTCACGCCGCTTTGTCTCGCGTCGAGCGAGAAACACTGGCGAGAGAGAGAAGGGGTTCCTAACCCTACCACGCGGGATGGAGCCATGGGAACGTCTCGCAGCCCAGGGGGGCGGTCGCGAGCGTGGGTCGCTTTGCAATACCATTGTCAGGGGTCTTTTTGTTGGCGTTTAATGGCAGCCACCAGGCTGAGGCCATTGCCTGATGGCAAAGCAGGGAGTGCCCGTGTTCTCCTGAGGGAGCCGTCTTTCGGAAAGCGCAGCTCTGTAAGGAGCAATGTCCAATTTCGTGCCCGACACTCCATCATGTTTACGTATTTCTAAAGTCATCTCCTCGGCGCGTAGAAGTTTAACAGTGTGTAGCAGGGAATTTACTTTTCCGCGCCGTCACTTGCCTCTGCGCATGCGAGACGGATTCGCAGTCTTGATTCCTTTCCTCTTCCCACACGCTCAACACACCACCCATCCTTCCCTTTATCATCCTAGCCCTCAGTGACATGGCTTTCGCGCGGACGGTGGCCCGCCAGATGGGTCATGGCTTGGAGCGTGTCGATGTCAGCCTCTCCATGCGGAAGTGGTGGAAACTCGGATACACGCGTCAGAACGGTTTGGTAAGGAGAAGTGTACTTCGAAAGCTTTGTTTGGAATGAGGGGAAGGGCATGTGGAATGATGAAAACCTCGCCTGGAACATGATGAGGCATTGTTCTTGTGCGAAAATGTTACGCTAGTATTAAGGAGGATGCCGATGGCCCCATTGTAGGGACGTTGTGGCAATGCTAGCTTTTTTTGCCGGCAATACCTCAGGATTGCTTTCGAACATGGATTGACCTCTTTCTAGTGACGGAGACGTCAGTGCAGCACCATAAGCACCTGTTGCTCTCACCAATCCTGGTGTCCAATTTGTCTTGAGATGCCTGCGCGTTTTACCGTAGTCCATCCCCTCGCCACAACAGATCACAAAGTCTCTCTCCCCCTTCGAGCAGCGTATCATCTCGCCCATGTTCGACGATGCCCCGAATAAGGTACGCCGGTATATGTGTCCTTGGTCGCATCGCGTTCTGATCACTCATTAGACGGGCTGAGCTTCCCCCCGATCCGTCGGTTGTATAACCGCCATGACAGGGTCCTATCTCCCTTTCAACGTTTCGACTTGCAAATAACCACTGCGATCATCCTCTTCACTATGTTATGTCGGAATGCTCGATGCATGTGCGCTGACGTTTGCTTTCGGATGGTTACCTCCTTATCCCCTTCTCGGTTCCCATTCTACCCAGGTCCTCAAGTACTTGAAGCGTTGGTCCACCACCATCCTCCCCGCCTTCGTCATCACGTACTCGACGGTGAAATGGGCCGACTGGGAGTTCGACCAGATCCATCGCGAGCACTGGGACTAGGGGGTGTGGAGGCCTGGGAGGGACGGTGGGTTCAGCAATCGGCATGCGGCAGCTGCTCATGTGCGTGGTCAGAGGAGGAAGGGCGATGTTGGCGCAGGTAGCAAGGGAACGAGAGCGGTGGAGGCGTTGGACCGGCGTCGGACTCACCTGTGGGGAAGGCCCCGTTGAGGGGGTGCTGTGCGTCAGGAATTCGTCTCCTAGTGGGAGTCCCGGGCCCCGGGCCGGCATCGCGAATCAAAACCATCGGATCGAACGATGCCAAATGATGGAAAAGAAGGTGCAAAACGGATGGGGATGAGAGGAAAAGGGGCTCGCGTTTTTTTTAACAAAGACATTTCTTTAACGCTCGGCGCACACTTCGGCTCTTCGCCTTCCTCCAATCTCACTTGACTTCTTCTCTGCTCAAATTCACACCTATCGTTACCTTTGGGACTGCAGGTAGTTTATCTTAAAATGAAAAATATTTCCGGAGTTTCATGAACTCCGATATTCGATACGTCTTGTGCTGTATCATTTTTTAACTGGAAAACCAAACTCGAACTCTGCATTATACAATTCCAAATTCAGATCAACCTTCTTTCCACATGTCAAATACTAATACCTTCATAGCCACACGTTTCTTTCCTTGTGGCTTCCGTTCTTATATCCCTCCTTCCCCCCTGCCTCTCCCTCTTCGCTCTTTTCGTTCCTTTGTCGATCCCCTCCATCGTGATTACTTCTCTTTTTTGGAAGTGTCGAGCTCCTGCGCTGCCCGCTCAGCACGGTTCTGCGCTTCGTCACGCTAATGGATCGTTTGTAAGGTGGTACGAAATATGAGATCTGAGAATCGCAGGACTAAATTAGCCAGCGTATACCGTATACAGTAGGGATGGATGACAATATACCCTTACTGCAATAAAATATGGCGGTGATTGAGCAAAATATCAGCATGTATTATAGAACCTTGCTCCCTACCCGCATACGCCTCGCCTTCACTTATCACTTACTGTTTTCTTGGCCTGCTCGCTCTTCCCCTTCATGTAATCTTTTGCTTCTTCCACGCCCTCTTCTACACTCTCCTGGGCCCGGTAAAGTCTGTCCGTGGCCGTGCTCTTAGCCTCGGTTGCCTGCCGAATTCAACACATAGACATCAGTGTGAGAGCAAGCACAAGTTAAAGAAAGCCCTCCCACTGCCAGCGTTAGTCTCCCATGTCGTCGGGCTTACCCGCTGCTGAAGCTGTTCAGCCAGTTTTTCCTCTTCCTCTGTAGACACTGTTTCCCATCGGATATAAGCATGGCCGTAAGAAGTCGAATACAGCAACATATTTGCCATTTACCCTATTTCGGTCCTCGCACTTTACTCTTCCTTCGTACCCGTGTTGTTTCGTCGCAAGTGCCAATCTCGTCACTCACCTTTCATCGCATGTTCAGCAGCCTCCTCCGCACGCTCTTTGTATTCGTATGCCGTGTCGCTGACTTTTTCGTACGCTTCACTCGCTTTCTCTTTTGCTTGCTGGAGGTGCAGAGGAGGCAAATTTACGTCAAGACATTTATTCAAAGATTGAAATAAAAAAGCTTGACGGAATTGGAAAATGCCCTCCCTTCAAAATGTGGTACACGAACTCTGCAACACAGAAACATGCGGTCAGGTTTTGTGATCACGAATTACATACCTCTGTAGTATCTTCAAGTGCCTCTTTGGTTCCTGTCACTTTCTCTTTGGCTGCCTCTTTGATATCGTGAGCTTTATCCGACACAACACCCAGCTTTTCTTTCACTTTGTCTTTTGCAGCGACAGCCGCGTCGACGATGCCCTCCTTGGCCTTGCTTGCAAAATTCTTGGTTCCCTGCCACGCAGTCCCCGCTTCATCTTTCACCTCATCGTACAGCTCACCGGCCTTGCTCTTGTGCTCGTGTGCGCTTTCCACTTTCTCGTGGACCTTTTTCCTCTCTTCATCGTCTGGTCCGGGATATCGGGGCGGAGTTGGCGGCGGGTTGGAAGACGAAGAAGAGGCAAAGTGACGAATCAGGTCCCGCGCTGCATACGAATGCTTCTGCTCAATACTCCTGTGAAATGGACATATCAATTCAACGTAAATACGTCAACTTCTATTGCGAAACGGGTCTTGAGAGTCGCACCTAGAGAGAAACAGAGTGTTTCTAGTTCCATAGCTTACCACAAAAGGTTGCCCGATTTAATCGGCGTGGTGACGGATTTGCAATTAAAGGCGTGTGTGATGGTGTCCTTGCCTCCTCGAGAGTATTCCCGGTTTGAGGTCAAGGAGGACTTGTGACTCAGAAAGGCAACAGGGGGAAGCTGATTGAAATTGGAGCCTCGTGATGCAGCAAACGATGCACGTGAGGACGTGCCGACATTGCAGGCCCAACTCTTTGCCCCGCCACAAGCATTTACTCCGGGTTTCATAGCGTGCACCAAAAATGTGGAGCGCTCCATGGTTTTAGGGGACAGAGCAGCAATAGCGACAATAGATGCCACGGTGATGCGCGGATGAAAGCGGAACATGCGTTCGCGAAAGGTAGTGTTGACTAGTTGTAATAGCTGTGGGAGGTTCAAATTAGCACGTTGTCGCATGACAACAAATGCAAGATGACTAACAGCCCTAGTCGTGGCTTCTTAGTATAAGAAATGCATGGTCCCCAAAAATTGAAAAATCATTGTTCACGTTGAGGTTCCGAAGAAAATTCATGGCATAGTGCGACAAGCATTCGGACATTGCCCCGGAGTTGGTACATAAACAGAACAAAAAAAAAGTCAAAAAAAAGCGGGGGAGGGGCGGGGCGAGAAAGCGGCGAGACACGTACGCGTCTGGCGGCGAGCGCCCAGCACAGCCCTCCAGCGCCTCGAGCCTCCCCCTACCCCTCTGCTGCCACTCGTACTGTCCGTGTTGCAGCTTCCAACTTCTTGACAAGCATCAAATGACAGGAATGTGGAAGATGGTCAACGGAAAACTGCAGTGGGTGGCTTACTCTGTTGTGTTATATCGCTTTCCCACATTAGTCTTGCAGCTCCTTCAACACAGGCTTGCAAACGGCGTGGATCGTAATCCATTTCCCCTTACCCTCGTCTTTTATGCGCGCATTTCGACAGGTTACTGAAGAGAGATATCCTGCAAGTGTATTGGATGCAGTCATCGGGATTTCATTCCGAAGGCATTTGACAAAGGTGAACTCAAGCCTTGTTGGCTTCAAGCTTCCAGACCCCTTGTGTCCTCACCCAGTACATCTCGTCTGCGTAAAACAAACCATTGCCAAAAAAATAGAAGGCGTGACGTTTGTTTGGAGGACATACTTGTGTGTGTCTGGTTTCACTTAGCTCGAGCCAGACATACATGACGAGGACAACCCGTGCGGCTTTTCCGTCCGCTCCTCAACTTCGGGCATCGAGCGCAGGGACCAGCAACAGAAGAAGGCACATCGCTGGCGCTGGCACGTTCCTCCATTTTTTCACTACTACTGGTACTTGTCTATATTTTTCTCTCTGTTGGTGGACCGTGTGCGACGCCTTCATAAGAAAAGCAGGGTGGGTAGCCCCGGTCTCCGCCTTTGCCTCCCAGCCCTCGCCCTCTCCACGCGGTCCACAACGTGTCGCGCATCGTTCACTGTCCTCCGCCACCTTCCCGTCGAGCTTCAATATAATTTCCATGGTGCCTGTTACCACGCGCGCATCGGCTGAACGGCGACAGGCCGCGGGCCTGGGCCTGAAACGAAGGAGCCATGCAAGCAACGGCGTGAGCAGCAGCAACATAGAGTTGCCTCTCTGCTCCATACGTGGTGGTTCGGGGGGGAAACAGTCAAGCGAGCATCCCTTGTACTCGAGCGCGGCGGCTGCTGGCCTGGATGCCGACGCCTACTTCCCGCACCCCAGAAAATCGGACGCCGTGTCCTCATCGGACGCTGTGTCCTCGATGGCTGGGAGCAGTCCGTTGGCCCCTTCTTTCGTCGAGACCAGGGACGGGGTTCGGAAGCATCGCGTTGGCTGGGACTCGGAGAAACGCCAATTCCAAGTCATCACCCACCCCATGCACGGGGACAGCTTCCAAGGCCGGGTGGAGCGTTACCTGCGCCAGAGTTTCCTGCCCGACCATGTGACGCCCGACTACTACAACTACACGCGCTGGCGAGTTCTCCAGCGGCTCATCTCTGCAACAGTCTCCGTCTTCGGAACGCGGGCCCTCTTACTGGCCTTGGGCCTGAAGACGGAGCGAGTGGGCCTGACGGCGACGTTCAATTGGATCCAAAAGGATGCCTTTGGCAAGTTTGGGCGCATCATGTGGGCCTCCAAGATGGGCCGCCGCTTCGACTCGGACGCCAAGCGGTGGCGGTTCAGGTCTTCGCTGCTCTACGCCGCGGGCACAGGCCTGGAGGTGTTGACCTACATCTTCCCGGCCGCCTTTTTGCTCCTGGCGACGGTCGCGAACGTCCTCAAGCAAATGTCCATGCTGACCAGCTCCGCCACGCGCAATGCCATGTACAAGAGTTTTGCCGGCGACAGTCAGAACTTGGGGGACATCACGGCGAAGGGGGAGGCGCAGATCGCCGTGGTGGATTTGTTGGGGATTCTTCTGGGAATTTTCCTGAGTAAAATGATTGGGACCGCCCAGGTAGGGATGGCAGTCGCTTACATCGCCCTGTCCTGCGTGGACGTCTTTGCCATCTACAACGAGATCCGCTCCGTGGTATTCTCCTCCTTGAATTTGGAGAGAGGGGCTATGGTCGTGCAAGGCTTTGCCCGACAGGGTCCTGAGGGAGTGCCGACCCCCAATCAGGCCTCTCAGAAGGAGCGCATCTTTTGGAACCCGGCGTCGATCGACCTCGGCATCTTCAAGACGGTCAGCCAAACCGGGTGCTCGTTGGAAGAATTACACGAGATTCGCGAGGTCTTCTCGGGGCCCGTGGGCCAGGAGAAGCACTTCCTCTGCACCTGGTCCTCCTCTCGCGGGGCTTCCATCGTCTTGCACACGGCGGCTACTCACCACGACATCCTGCGGGCGCTTTTGACCTGGGCGTACTTTCAAAAAGCGTGGGCAGAAGGGAGTGCCGTGGAGGAGAGGAGGGAGGAGGGAAAGAAAGGAAGGGAGGGAAGACGGAAGCATCGGCGGGCATGGTCTGCAGAAGAAGAGAAGGAGGAGGGGCAGCTGCAGAAACGAGCACTAATTGCTCTGACAGAAGCGCATCAACAGGCAAAGGAAGATGAGAGCAGCTTTTTGGAAGCCCTTGGGAGAAAAGGATGGGACATGCGGCATACAGTCTTTGGGAGGATCAAACAGCGGACAGAGTGGTGAAGAGGAGTGGTCAGTCAAGACTCGATGGGTGCGGGATGGCGGATCGGCACACATTCATGTGCAGCAGAGGTCATCGCTTGACCGGGAGTCGCGAGCTCAGAGGAAATGGAGTTGACTTGTTTATCAGAAGCCGAGGCAAAGAGACGCGCGCGGAGTGGATTGCCCAACAGAAATAGTTTAGGCAGAATGCCGTGCACCCGCTTCATTTGCAGAAAGGGGCGGACATCAGCCATGTGTATAAAGCATCATTGAATGACGGGGACATAACATTTATGAAGCAAAATTGGAAAATTCAGTTGCCATGGCTTTAGCCGTGTGTCCGGCCAAATTCCGGGACTAGCAGATGCTTATTTGATCATATTATGACTGATACTGATTGTCCGTACTCACATACACTTAGAAAGCGTTTGACTTTAAGGCGCACATCCATGTGCCCATGCTCTACTTACAAATTTGCAATCCCGCAGCCTGCCCTTTGTATTATCCTAATCTACTCTATCTCACGGACGCCGCATCGTGTCAATCCTCTCGCATTCACATACGTGTATGATCCACTGCACAGCAATTCCACTGCCTGTGTTCCGCGTACCCCAGCCTCGTTGAGACCTCCCTCTAGTGTCCGCCTTTCCACCTTCCGTCTGTCCTACCCTTCCTCGGCGCTGTCCCACCCAGAAATGTCAACACTATTGACTCGGCGGCTTGGCTTCCACCCTTGAGTTTCTCATTACTGGATCAGGGCCCGAGAGAGGGAAGGAGAGGCAATCACGTCGTTGATATTGCTAACGACCCACTCCAACTGCCCCTCGTCGCCGAAGTAGTCGCTTTCGAAAGTGAAATAGTGCGTCCGCTTTTTCATTTCCCCCTGTTTCCCTCCCGTAAGACCTTGCTCAAGATCTTGCTCTGCATTATTTCCTACTCTGGGCCACGCTGTGGCCGGCCGGCTCTGGAACCAGAACGACTCTTCCACCGACAGCTCCACCTCGGCGACCAAGCGCCTGGGCACGTTCCCCTCCAGTTCCTGCAGCAAACGCCCCTCCGGTCCTATCACACCCTCCCATATGTGTGTCAATGCCTCATATCGGCCCATTGTCCCAAACAAGGCGTAAGTATTTTTGCTCAACAAGCCTTCCTCCACGCGCAAGCATCGCAACTTGGCCCGGACTGACTCCACGTGCAGGCAAGGCTTCACCCCCCACTCGGTGTACGAACGCTTTATGTCCTCCAAAAAACACGATAAATCAGGGGTACAATAATTGGAATTCGTGAAGTCTCCATATTTTCCTGCCTGCTCTCCCGAGCCGGGAACGGCCAAGAAATAGCTGACGATTCTTCTGTATGCCTGCTGAGCACCGTGCGACATATCTTCTGCCAAGGAGGCAGAAAGCTCATTCGCGATTTCGCTTGTCGTGAGGTCTCCAGGCATGTGCTCATGTTGTGGAATCACTGTGGGTTGCTTTTCGGACAGCCACCGGATGCGCGACGCAACTTTTCCTTGCACGTCTTCCTCGCCCATGAACCCCCAGGGCAGCAACATTCGATCTTGCGAGGGACCCAAGACCTCTTTCCAGCGAACATTGTACCCTTTCCACCGTGGAAAAAGTCCCCGTGCCCATCTTGTTGTCCGTTGTGCGAAAGACATGACCTCTATGTAGCGAGATAGGGAGTCGGCATGAGGGTGTTGAACACTAGAACTCTATGTGCCGTCAAAGAATTGAGGTATCAAATGCATTTGAAATACGTGAGAAATCGTCTCAAGGAAAAGCTGGGACAAAGACCAACAAGAGATCTTCGAGTGGGGATTCCCCGCGTTTCCACGCCGGTAATGCGGTCGAGTCTGGTGTGGAATGCTGGTGTCAGGCTCCGAGTTGAAGTTCGGGCTGGGGCAAGGAATGGTAGGGGTGGCCTTGGGAGAACAAGAATAATTGGAAGAACCAAAGCCGAAAATTTGCCTTTGCTGCCCCTTTTGGCTTTGGGACGTAGCCAGATTGCATGTTCTACGAAAAACAGTGTTCCAACTACTATTTTGTTACAGTCATGGAAGAGTATGCCCGAGGGATGGCTTCGTTGCTCGCCTTATTTCTTTTTTGATCCGAGGCCGTCATCCCCCCTCTCCACGCAGGACTCTTGGTGTCATGACCACTTTGACAAGTACAGAAGACGTGCCATCTCTCCGCCGCACACTTGAATCGTTGCAACGGCAGCATGCTGCACTGGATGCAGAGGAGCGAATGCTGGAGCTGAAGGTAAGTACACATAGCATCTCGTGGTTTTCATGATGGCATTATATGTTAACTTTTAGCTTTGCCGTACACAGGTCGAGGAAAAGAAAGGCGAACTCAAACGCAGCGAGGCCCGTCTTCAAAGTTTACAGAGTGTACGGTACGTGTTTCAATTGGATCAAGAAATTGGCATGAGATGGCAGCATGAGCCGCAATCAGGGGTACTTTCCCACGAATATGAAGCCGAAAATATAATTACACACGGCTAACCCGGCGAACGCTTTCTTACTGAGACATGTCGACATCATATGTTCTCAGGCCATCTTTGGTAGAAGAACACAACATGTTGGAAAAAGAGCTTGCACGGCAGTATGACGAGTACGTGCGGCTATACCAGAATTTGGACTTTCTTGAGCAAGAAGTCGACTCTCTCCGCTCGGCAGAGCTTGCGAAACAGTCCCGTGCGGAGCGACGCATACGATGCGTGCAACGACGGGTGCAAGTAGAGGAGGAGCGGCGGCAGGAATTGGTAGC
>Ga0209925_1001909_pt1 | contig 10365 bp, 12 predicted proteins | sample SalPonR2_A_D1_MG_FD_185702 | JGI IMG/M metagenome (GOLD analysis project Ga0209925, IMG submission 185702) | Salt pond soil microbial communities from South San Francisco under conditions of wetland restoration - Salt Pond MetaG R2_A_D1_MG... ...
GGGGGGGGGGGGGGGGGGGGGGGGGGGGGGGGGGGAGGGGGCTGTATCCTCTGCCTAACAACTCTTTCCGGTGAGAAAGCAACGGGCGATGGGGGTGGCGGACGATTCCCCAAAAAAGAAGAGCTCGCTCTCGACGAACAACACGAGGGGATTATGTACCGTGCTCCGGTAGACACCTCGTTTGACGCTGGCCAGAGTAACGCGAACCTGCAACCCTCCCAACTCTTATTTCTATTTTTAAGATTGTACTTTGATTTTTCATCATGATTGCCTAGCCACACGGCAAGATTAGAGTGGAACATATATGCCCTCTATCATCATTTCATTCATTTATACCCAAGCACATTGATCCATCCCAGTTTTCTATTGCTTCGTACAAATGCATATCGCATGCGCATGCATGCACTTATCCCATCCCAACCACCCAAGGCTACGGCGCTTCCAGGATTCCCCGCGTCCTCTTGTGCTCCCCACTTCTGTCGTGTACGCGCAGGACAGAGGGAGGACGCGTCTTGGTGATCTCCCACGCTGGCGGGACGGGTGGGGTCCAGGCCGTGGCCCATGTGCATCTCCCCTCCCCGTCCTTAAATCCACCGCCGACTGTAACGAATGTACGCCAAAAAGAACGCAGTTAGCACGAGGCATATCAGCCAAAAGAAGAGCGGTCCATCGGGGTGGTTCATTAACGGTATTGTCGAGCGTCCTGTGTGCACGTCTGTGGATAGATGCCGGGGGGGGAATTTAAGGACGCGTGAGTCGCAACGAGTGACCAACACGGAATGCTTGCCTACGAACTCTCTCCATGTAAGTTCCTATGCCACAAAGATGTAATTTAGGTCCTCTCTAACGACTTCCCAAACGACCGACAGATCCTTCCCGCTGCCCGTGCCCAGGCGCGAGCCTTACCGACAAAATTAGTCCCGAAGTAGCCCGCAAGGAATTGTAAGGGACAAAACAACGCCGTGACGACGGCGAAGAGCTTCAGGGCCTCGTTCCGGGTATCATCCTTCAAGTACTTGCTTTCGTCCAGCAAGCTTTGCGCCAGGACCAACATGGTGTTGATATCATCGTAGAGCACGTGCAAATCGTCGTGGACCCCCTGGATATAAAAAAGCGCTTCGTCCTCCCGCAAGCTCGGTTCACTGATCAGGCCCCGAAGCACGGGAAGCATGCTTTTTATGCGTTGTTGCAGCGATATCAAATCGTGCTTCACGTCCATAATGGGTTTGCTTAGACGCTCACGCATTCGCGGCGCGTCCGGCCCGTTCAGGTCCCTCTGAAAAGCGAGAAGGCGAGTTTCATACAAGGCCATAATGGGAATAATCATCTTAGTGATGGTTTCGAGTATCGTGTGCAACATCCAATTCGAATTTCCATGTCTCACGGAGCTGTAGTCCTCATGGAGGAGGCGGAAGGCAGCGCCCAAGACGCTGGTAGGGCCCATGGGCGGGGGGGTCGAACCTTCTGGATTCAAAGCATGAGGCTTGTCTCCCGACCGCGGTGCAGAAGAGAGGTCCCCCGGGAGAGGGGGAATGGAGGGGGTGGAGAAGGTTTCGTGGGTCCAGGCAAGGGAGGGAGCCGCCTCCATGGGGATGGCCGCGCAGGCTCCTGTTTCGATGGGCACCGGGGCGGTCATCCGTTCAAAGACGTTCCGTTTCCCGGGAACCGACTCGTTGGGCGTTGGGGGTTCCAGAGAGCAGCACCTGTTGCGGACGCGTTGCCAAGCCCCGTGGATGGTGATGATGGTGTCAAAATGGGGGGGGCCGGCGGCAAAAATCGCCAAACGCGAGGTTTCGAGGGCAATGTCCGCGAAGTCTTGTGACGCGGCTACTTTCCACCTGTCCTCTTTCTTGGGGGTGTCCCCGTGGTCAGGGAGGCTGGTGGGGGTGGCACGGGTGCTGTGCTCGCCTTTGGCTTCCGCGGCATCCCGGACCAGGCGCAACAAGGGCAAGATAAGAAAATAATGACCTCCGTACTTGAGAAAGCGAGGTTGCTGCCGCTCCAGCTTGAGCACGTCTTCCAAATGTAATGGGTGGAAACAGTACTTGATACTCAGGCGGATGATGTTGGCCCTGTCTGACCAGTCGGCAATCACCCACCGCACCCGCCATTCTGGATCCCGGTGTCCCAGGAAGAAATCTCGCATGTTCCGACGCGTCACGTCCAGTCCCCGGACTCGGCGGGCGTTCCAGACGTAGGTTTTCAAAACCACTTCTTCCTCTTCCAAATTGTACAAGGCGCTCAACCGTCGGGGCCATTTCACATCCGCCATTCCCGGTATTTCCGGTATTTCCTGGCCGTTGCCCTCCTGTTCGCCGCTTCCACCGCGACCACGCTTCCCCTCGTCGATATCAATCTCCACGATGGACCGACGCGAGGCCAACGACATGACCCTGGGTCCCATGGACTTTTCCCAGACCCGCAAAGCCAACTCTAATTTGAGCCTTCGGAGCAATCCCGCGAAAGCTCCGAAGCAGAAAGTGTCCCCCTGACGTCGGGCCTCGCCCCCCGCCGACCCCGAGCTTTTGTCCCCGTGCATGACACGGGTCAGGACAAGCAACATTTCCGCCCAGGTCTTCTTCCAGTATTGTCGGAATTCCGGCCGCTCACCTTCCCACACGCCAAAATCTTTCAAGGTGCGTTGAAATGCTTCCTGCAGCTCGTGGGAGTGCAGCACATGGTCCGAGTGGGTGGTCAAGGCCTCAAAGAATCGCCGCAGCCCGTCCTTAGTCACGTCTACATGCTGTGGTTAGGGATGTTGGGAAAGCCAGCATGAGTGCAATCAAATTCAGAAAGGTTGGCGAGTGACGGCAGCAAATATCAGTCATGTACTGGAGAAATTTGCAGAGATTCATACACACAATCGCCTGCCAGAGGTCTCCAACCCGAGAAAAAGGATTGTCAATAGCTTTCGTGACGGACTGAGTCGCGAATTGCATTCGATGTTCTCCTGCCTTGGGAGCAGGAGAGCCGTTATCAAGGAAGCCGTCATAATCAATATGTCAACATCCAAAATTGTAGGGAAAACAAAGGCAGGGATGGGTTCATAGCCAACAGCATTTGAAAAAGCGTTTGCGGCGCTATTTGGACGGGTGGTGGAGAAAAGAAAAAAAAGCCGGAAGGGCCAGCCATTCAGGCCAAATCAGCCTTTTCCAGACCGACGAGACCGTACCTTGTGAATGCGGGGGTCATATAAAGCTTCAATCAAGGTCTTGCAGATAGCCCTACTGTCGTGTAAGCCAGGCACGCCATTTCGCATCACGACTTTATCCCATAATTCCTGCGGTAATTCTCTCCATAGTCGCTCCTCCCATTCTACACCGTCTTCGTCTGAGTCGGATTGTTTGGGGGCGGGGTCTGGCGGCGGCGAGACAGGGCTCCCATCTTGCAATGAATCCAGAAGGGCTTGCTCCAGCATTTCTCTCGAATATTGGTCTAAGTCTGACATGATCCTGTTTTTCAAAATGAGAACGCTGGTGAGCTAGGCAGGCAAATGAGAGGCTTTCACACCTGTTGCCAGGGTTGCAGAGAGTGCGTAACGGTTTCATCCGCAAGCTCTGTGCCTCATAATTACACCGCCTTTTGACCGAAGAATGGGGTTACCCGGCGTATACGCCCACGGATTGTACTGTCACATTGCCACACCCATTGGAAACAAACCTTCAAGAGTATGTCATACACTTGACGTTGCGATTCCCATACAGGAGTGCCCCACCCATTCAACTTCGGTCAACCACCTCCTCCAGAACGGCCCCGGCGGCCCATCCCCAATGCCGTCAATATCTAAAGCCGCAGCCTCAAACAAGAATGACCGGGACGCTACATCCACAGTCTCGGATGCTGTGGACATGGCCAGAATACCTGAATACATTTGGCTTGATCTTGTGGATGAAGCGAACCTTGAAGGAAGCTTGCTGCCGGGGATTCATAGGAGGGTTGACTCCTCAGAAGAAGCAATCGTCAAAGCCTTTAATGTACTTGATCGCGACAAAACAGGAAACCTAAGCCGCCCACAGTTCACTGAGGGTCTGAATAGATGTTTAATTACATTTAACGGCAATAGTCTTCCAAGTGACCTGCCTGCGCTAGAGGCACTATGGAGAGCCACGTCGTCCTCAGAGGACGCCAATGGCTTTGTGACTCAAGAGACCTTTGGTGCCGTACTTCGACGTTTGAAATTGGAACTTTTGTTGCCACCTTTGGTAGATCACTCATTGGAATCTTCATATGCGAGGACGGGTGACGGAGGCGGGGGTGCGATGGCAGAGGCGTGTGACGGGGAGCATGCAGCCTCCCGGGCCCCTCCTCCACTTGGTCATGCAGGGAGTAAGATGACCAATCAGCAGCATTCCATGCTGGGAAATCTAGGAATGGACGAAAGCTTGCTGATGAAAGTCTTCGATTTCACGCGTAACCAAATGTACAAGCGAGACTTGTCAGAAGGAAACCGGTTTCGAAATTTTTTTCTGGGTCGGCAGGCGCCCGAGACTTTGTTAAATTGGATCACGGTGAGCCTCCAAAAAATATGCGGACGCATTTCTTCTCACATGTTGGGTATTTAAGGGCACAGTAGGCTCCATCGAGTGTGGCGGACGCCGTGAACACCCCTGCTAGGCAGAAGCCTACAGGCAGGAAACCCCACCACCACAATGTCGCCGGGCAATGTCCATGTCCTCTGCGCACAAAAGTTGCGATCGATGAGCTTACCTGATTTTCCATCCCTCTTTCCGCGATCACCAGGTGGAGTCTCACGATTACATCAACATTCTACGCCTCGCTGTGAAGTACCGGATCCACAGTCTGCATTTGGAGGATGTGCTCCGCTTGGAGACGCAGAAGCCGAAAATGACCCTCCAGGGAGGAAATTATTTCATCGTTGTCTCCACTCTGCGCCTGGCACGGGAGACGGAAAGGGCCCTGGAAGCCTGGCTGGCGGAGAATCACGACGTGGTAGGGGTGAGCACCGACCGATTAGGGCGACGGAAACGGCCTTTCCCTATCATGCTGGAGGAGTCCACGGGGGGAATCTTCACCACCGCCCCGCCCAAGAACGACAACGCGGTGATCAACATCCGCACCCCTTGGCGAGCCGTCAACAACAAAACTGGCACCCGCATGTCGATGCGGAGGACGGCGTCGGTGCTGGGGGGCACGACACCATCTACGCCGTCCACACGTGCCTTACGCCCCCTCTCGGAACGAATACAGTCGGGGACGCGGAGGAAGGGTGCTGAGCACCTGTCTGTCCCTCCGCCCCTGTCATTCAGGCGGATGGGCTCGATGATCCCGGTGGAAACACAGGAGAGCCTGGGCCTGTTGCCGCCCCCGCAACAGGACCCCGAACGTCCCTCCCCACAAGAAGGAAAGACAGTCCAAGGCAGCACCTCGCTAGACGACCGTGAGAACGAGCGGAGACCAGGGGCGACAGTCCTGCACGGGAAACGTGATGTCAGCCAACAAGACGGCATGGGCATGGTCCCCAAGGTCTCTTTTGCCAAGCGCACAGCCATGAATGGCCAAGGCGGGGTGACCGACGCCCCCCTACAGCTTTCAGGACACGAGGAGAGTACCTGGGAGGACCACGTTATCGACACCTCCATGCCTGTCGAGCATCCGGAGGAAGACGGGGAGGAGGACGTTCTTTTTGACCACGCAGCCACGCACGACACCTCCTTGCCCTTCGCGGTGGACAGAGAGGACACGTTCGACATCCACGTGATGCTCGAAGTGGCCGAGGGCATGTATCACAACAGAGGGACCGTGGAGGAGAATAGCACGCATTGGCTGCTTCATTCCATCCTCGATTATAACGTGGACCGGTTGGTACCCATAGTCGAGGCGTATCAGATCAGAGTCTCGTATTTTCAAGACATGCTGCACCAAAGCGGGGCCAATTTCGGGAAAGGCAGGACAAAGATGGTCATGGACACCAAGTTGGATTTGCTCTGGCTACAGCGGCGGGTGGCGCTTTCGAAACCCATTATTCGACAGCTGATACGCATCGCGCCGACGGAGCTTCAGCTTTACTATCAAGACGTGGACGACCATTTGGAACGTTGTTTGGATGGCTTGTCAGGTCTGTCGAATATGGCCCAGAGCATAATTGACGAGGCTCACAACCATCGAGAGGAACGGATCAATGAGATTTTGCTGTTCATCACGATCATCACGAGCATTTTCACCCCGGCTAGCTTCCTGGCCGGAGTCTTCGGGATGAATTTTCAAACCAGTCAGGGGGACCCCAGCATGCCTGAATTGTCGTGGGAGTATGGGTACCTGTGGTTTTGGCTTTGGAGTTTTATTTTGTCTGGTGGTGTCTTGGCTTGTGTGAGATATAAAGTCGGGAATAGGATTAAATGGTGTTAAAATTACTGATGATTTGTGTGAGTGCATATCAGTGGAAACGATCCTTTCCATGTTTAAAGAACAGAAGCACAATTTGACTAGAAATCACAACATCAAAGCGTAGCCAGGCTCTCTTTCAAGTATTTTTCTTGCTCGAATTAAGATTATGTCTGCTTCTTATCAGCTTTCCGGTGAACGGCGCGAGTTCCTGTCGTTGCCGAGTATTATTACCCGGAAGAGAGACAGAAAAAGTGTGCAAGAAGGAAAAAGCAGAAATGTTAAGACACTGCCGGCCGCCGAATGGTCAGTCATGCTCAGTCGAACCTTGATAAAAAGACTGGGAGCTGGTATTGCGTCTTCCAGTTTTACGCCCGTCACATTTTGAGAACTTTTCGATAAGTATTTGCATCGGTGTTTTCGACAACGACTTGTTCCAACAACCTGCATTGACTTGCTCTCACTCACAAAGGCAAAGGTAAAACTCGTCTCGGTGACCGAGAAGTCGACAATCTGCGAAATGCCCATCCTGTATAGCATTCCTTCGCTGCTCGCGTCCTTTGGCGTCTGCTCCCTACTCGTCTCACGTTCCACGGACGGCTTCGTCTTGTCCATGTCTCTCAAGTCACCCAAGCCGGTTTTTGGTGGTATTGCGCACGCGGGCATTCTCGTCTCGGACACACAATCGTCCATGGTACGTCCAGATAAAAATGTAAAGAGTGTGTAGATAACGAGATCGGGGAGGAAAGATGTCAAGACAGGATGATACGACACCTCATGTACGGGCTTCTACTTTCATGGGATCAATTTTAGAGGCACGTGATGCACGACTGCAACAACATTACGGAGTGCGCTCTGCATAGCAAATTTTACCTTGTCTTCAAATTCAAAGGAACTTTCCCCGGCCGTTGCTAGTGTTGCGTGTTCCGGCGTATTTAGAGAAGTTGTCTGTCTCACATAATCCCTCCACGGATCTTGCCCCCACATTTTCGTGAAGAGATTCTACCTGGACGTCCTCGGCTTTGAGGACGACACACATTTGCGCCCCTCCACCCTCCCTTTCCCGGGGGCCTTTGTGCGTGGTGGTGCCCAACAGATCCACTTAATGGAATTACCCAACCCAGATCCTACGAGAGGGAGGCCGGAGCACGGAGGACGAGACCGGCATGTGGCATTCACGGTCGACAACATCGATCCGCTAATGGCGAGGCTAACAGAGGAAGGCGTGCCTTTTACCATGAGTAAATCCGGGCGACGCGCGGTGTTCTGTCGGGATTTGGATGGGAATGCCCTGGAGTTCATGGAGGAGGGGAGCGTGGGAAGAAGGGAGGGTGAGAAGGAGGAGTTGTAAGCATGCTCCCTTTCGAAAGGTACAGGAGGTGTAAAAAATGAAGGTGCGATGTACACGAAATTTACAGGCGAGGTGGTGGTGGTCTGAGAGCAGGAAGGGCCGCGGCCCCCCCTCCTCAGGCGGGAAGTCCACGGGGCCCGAACGAAATGAACAGGATGTCTTTAAAATCTGCTTTATTCTTCCAATTTTTACTTGCGATATGAAAGATTTTCTGGGAAACCGTAATTTCCTTCCCTGCTCAGGCCCTTGTCTGCATTTCCTCCCCGTCTTCCCTCCCGCCCTTCCCTGCGCCCGATCCATACACCGCGTGGCACCTGTCTTCAAACGCGTGGATCTGCCGCTCCACCAGATCTTCGAACACCATGTCGATGGCCTTCTGTGCCAAAGAGTTTGAGACTTGGAAACGGATCCGGAAGTCGACGTGGGTGCATCCATCCCCCTTCCTAGTGTCCTTCCCTCTTCCTCCCGCCGTTCCATCCCCGCTCCCCCCTTCCTTATCCTCCCATGTCGGTTGAAAGTTCCATGTGCTTTCCAAGCGCGTGAATATCTTGCTGTCTAATGCGGCTATCGTAATGGAGCGTGGACGGTCCAAGCGCACACGCGAGGTGTACTTTTCCTTAAGAAGATTATTAAACCCCACGATTAGCTGCGCCTGGGGAAAAAATCGTCCATGACGGAATCATAAGGGGCAACAAGGAGTAAAAGGAATGAATTACGTTTCTTTGTTGAAAATGTACAGCACGCAGGCGTGAAAGAATGCCCGAATAACAGACTTGAAGGGAGTCAAAGAGGCGTACCAACATAAAATTGGGCGGGACTCGGCGCAGGACGGCAGACTGTGTGCAATACGGAAGAAAGCTTTTGTAGTTGTCGACATCTGCGACAACGTCTGTGTGGTACGCGAAAAATATTGGATAAAAATGCCTCGTTAGCAAGAGCAGCATGATTCTCGCTACTCAACTCGCAACCTACCAAAGAGCTGTTCGCAAGTAAAGGGAACGACGCGCTGGACACGGTGTTCGGTTATTCTCCCCTCCTGTTTTGTTGTACTGGTGCTTTTTGTTACATTGCTAGTACCGAAACTTCGTTGAGGCGCACGGTGGTGGAGGCGATGGTAGGAAAAAGGTTGATGCCCGGCGAAACCTTGATGCAGCAAGACAGAGAAAGATGGCGTCCCCGCTGTGGACAGAAGACATTTTGCATGACTTCTCCCATGTCGAACTAGTGTGGCCATCGCGCTCTGTACATTGTGCGGGTGGGAATTTCTCTAAAAAAAGGGAAATTAAGAAAAAGGGGTGTCCCGGAAACGGTGAGCGGGGAGGTCATTATGTGCAAGTAGAGAAAGACTTTGTTGTCCTTTTTTGAACGCATGAGGCGAGGTTACTGCCTCGTTACCACTGACTTGCCTTTCCGATTTTTTTACTATGCACAGCGTCGCGCGCATCAGGAACCAGATCAGGACTCAGAAGCGCTTCGCTACCTCGACATGGCAAGCTCGCTGATCAGGGCCCGACCGTCTCCTTTTTCGTAATTCCTATGGCAGGGACACGACTATGGACGCAGCTCTGGTTCCTTGCGGGCGTTGTTGTTCTGGCACCATTCGCTTTCCGACTAGCCTGGTGGCAAGAAGGGTTCGAACGTGTTTCCTTCCCTGATATACCCTCCTCCTTGAGGCCGCCCGGCGCGCCTTTTTTGCCCTTTCTGGTCGTCTTGGTAGGACATGACTTTTCTTCAAGCCTCATGGAGATGGAGGTCGACGATTTTCGTGTGGCATTGAAGCGTGTTTCCTTCATTGCTGCTTCCTCGGGCCAGGAAAACGAGACTCTTGAGAGCTTTGCTCGCCGTGCTGTGGCAGAAAATGCTGCTCCGGAAATGGATGCCAATATGCTTCAATACTGGCTGGTCCTCCTACCTTCTTCTCTGCCCATGTCTTCTACAGAAGCTGACTCATCCACCCCTTCGATATCGGGCATCACTTGGCGCTTGGAAGAACGCTTTGGGTATGCCCGCAGAGGCAACGACGACCATTCTATTATCCAGCAGGCTGGCCGAGAGCTCTCTCACGCCCGCGCGCAAATCTCCTTCCGTCCCGCCACCTCCACCCCCCTCCCTCTTGCACGCGAAATACAGCTCACTTTGGTCAGCCAAGATGCGAGCGTTCGCTTCTGTCGTTGGAATCGGGCCCATCTCTTAAACCGTCACTTGAACCCCTTGGTTCGTGCGCTAATACCCCTGACAACCTTCCTCCCCTCCCTTCACCTCCTTCCTTACGGAACGCTCTTGCCTGTGCAGACCAAGCACGCCCACGGCTACCCTCTCCCTCTTTCCACCTTGACGGGCATCAGGCAATATTGGGAAACCACGCTCCTCCCTCCTTCTTTGTCTCTCGTAGCCACTCCGGGGCCCATGGCGTCCCCCCTGCGGTTCCTCTTCTATTGCCCGGCCTCAAGTTCGGAGCAATCCTTGGCCTTCATGGATGATGTAGAGGAAGGCCTGCGGGGAACCAGCAACGCCTCCTCCCACCACGCGGTCTCCACCGGCTTGGAGATTCCCGGGTGGGGGGGCGCCTTGGTCCTACCCGCCCAAAACCTGTCCTCTTCCCCCCCTTCCGCCCATGGTCCCCATGCTCCCACCTGTTTTCTTACAGAAGCAACCTACCACCACATCCTTTC
>Ga0209925_1001912_pt1 | contig 10359 bp, 8 predicted proteins | sample SalPonR2_A_D1_MG_FD_185702 | JGI IMG/M metagenome (GOLD analysis project Ga0209925, IMG submission 185702) | Salt pond soil microbial communities from South San Francisco under conditions of wetland restoration - Salt Pond MetaG R2_A_D1_MG... ...
GCCGGATAACCCGATATCGTAGTTCACCGAGACCTCCTTGTCCGGCTCCGCGCCGAGCACGGCGAGACCGAGTTCGAACTGGCCCGTCGCAAGATGGGGCCCGTTGGCGTAGAGCTCCTCGGCGGCCGGCAGGCGTTCCGTGCGCGAGACGTTCAGCATCAGCGTGTAGTCAGCTGTGAGCTCGAAGTCGATGCCGGCAGCCAGCGATACGGAGGTGTCGTCGAAATCGGTCACGAACTGGTTGTCGTGCTCGAGGAACTCCACGCGGCCGCCGAGGTGCGCGTGACCCCAGTCGTAGTCCCGTTCCTCCACCAGGAACAGACCGAGAGACTCGGTCTTGGTCGGCGCGAGGAACGCTTCCTCGCCTGCAGCGGAGAAATCGCGGTCGTCCACCTGCAGGCCGAAAGCACCTCGCCAGCCGGCGATCGGCGCATGGATGGCCTCCACCCTCGCCTGCCAGGCGTCGTTCTCGAACAGGGTGCCGATCTCACCGGAGGGCTCGATCTCGGCGTGCTCGTAGTCGTTGACGCCCCAGGAGAACTTGACGGCCTCGAAGTACTCGCCGTTCAGAGCATACTCGCCGCGCACGTCCACGCGGGACTGCTCGAGGTCTATGAACGGACCGCCCTCTTCCTCGCCGGCGTGCTCCTCCTCGCCGTGCTCTTCCTCGCCATGCTCCTCCTCGTGCTCGTGGCTGTGGCCGGGCAGGCCGTAGGTCATGTCGGAGCCACTCCAGGAGACGCCGAGGAAGCCGCGGTCGCCCACCCAGGAAGCGCCTGCGGAGTAACCGTCGGATTCCGAGTAGCTGTTCGGCAGGATGCCGGCCGCCTCGTCGGGCTCCCGGTCGTCCGGGTCGGCGGTGGCGAAACCGTCTATCTCGACGTCTTCGCTCTCCCGCGTGTAGGCATCCAGGTGCCAGGCGAAGCTGCCGACGCCGCCGTCCAGGCGGCCGACCACGGCCCGCTCCTCGGCGGCGGTATCGGCACGGGCCTCGACGGCGCCCGTGACCGGCGCCTCGGCGGGGCGCCGGGGGATGCGGTTGTCGATCACGTTCACCACACCGCCGGCCGCCGAATTGCCGTACAGCAACGTCGTCGGGCCGCGGATGATCTCGATGGCCTCGGCCAGCAGCGGCTCGATGGTCACGGCATGGTCCGCGCTGACGTCCGCCGCATCCAGCGACGAGATGCCGTCGGAGAGCATGATGACCTGGGAACCGCCCAGGCCGCGGATGATGGGACGGGACGATGCCGGCCCGAAGTAACTGGAGCTCACGCCGGGCTGCCGGGCGAGGGTCTCGCCCAGGGTCGGCGCGCGGTCGGTGAACAGTTCGGCGCCCTTGAAGACGCTGGTGGGCTGCAGCACGTCGCCGAGGGGCGCCGCGGTAACCACGATCTCCTCGATCGTTTCCTCAGCCGCTTCCTGCGCCTGCAGGGCGCCGGCACACAATAACGCTGCGGGCAGTGCCGCAGTCAGGCGTGAAATTCGCATGTCTCATTCCTCTGGTCGGATCAGCAGATGCCGCGCCGGCCCGTCTTCGCGCGATCGGTGGACGATCCTCGGACGATCCTCGGGCTATCCTGGGACTATCCTCGGACGATCCCGGAACGATCGGTGGGCGACGCGGCTATGGTCGAACGACAGTCGGTCGACTGATGATCAGAGGCGGGGAGGTGCCCGGGCGTGGCCGTACCTCGGCGGGGAACAGGAATGCCCGGTGGCCGCCGGGACGGTGACGAGCGGGGAAGGACGGGCCGCAGACGCTGCTGCCGGCGTATCCGACAAGCCATGGCCGAGTCGATCGCCGCTGACGCAGAGGTCGCACTGCTCGCCCGCGCCGTGATCGGCCACCGCCGCATGACCGGCGACGGCAACCTGCCCGGCCAGGATCGCGACCAGCGCGACCGCCGTGCAGCGGGCCAGGAATCGTGTGCGGAGGCGAAGCATCCGCATAGTCTAACGGAATTTCTCGATGCGTGAAGGTCCCAGGAGGCCCGTGACCGGCGCATCACCCGGCCGCCGGAACGCCGCAGCGGGACTCCCGGCCTGCCGACCCGGAGCCCCGCTGCGCCGGAATTTACTTGCGGAAGTTGAGTTCCTGCAGCAGAGACGTGCTCATGACCTCGCGGTACTCGGCACGATTACCGCTCTCGCCCTGCATCTCCTCGATGCTCTTCTTTCGCCAGGCCATGTATTCCTGCTGACGCTTCTCCCCCTCGGCGCCGGTCGGGATGTCCTGCATCACGCGGAAAATACCACAGGTTGCACGGGAAACGGTCGCGGCATGAGCGGTGGCTCTGCCGGCGGCGCTCAGTAGGCGCCGCTCTGCGTCCGGGCATCGCCGACGTAACGATCCAGCACAGCGTCGATCTTCACCCGGGCGGCGTCGGCATCGAAGCCGTCTGCGGTGGCGCTGTCCGCCAGCGAGAACATCGTCATGACCAGGCTGCGGCCGTCGGCCTGCTGCGCGACGCGGACGCTCTCGTGCCGCCGGAGAATCTCGCTCCAGGCGGCCCTCACCTGCCGCCAGAACGGAGCCGTGCGCTGCCAGTAGCGCTCGCCGGCGGACCAGTCGTAATCCGACAGGCGCTGGTAGCGATTGACACCGGCCTCGCGGGCCAGGGTATCCACGGGGACGATGCCGTCCCCCTCCGCCTCGAGCACGACCTTGCGGTTGTCCTCCTCGTGTACCCAGCCGTCCGGCAGGATGGTGTGGCGGTTGGTGCCGATCAGGACGTCGTAGTCGTCGCGCACGCTGAACTCCCGCCGGGGCAGCGGGCGCCAGGTCTCGGCGCTCTCCCAGATCGAATAGCTGTCCGTGTGCACCCATTCGCCGAAGGACTCGTAGCGCGGAGAGTCGTCCACCTGGAAGACGGCCTGGCTCCAGCGGCCTTCGACGGCCTCCTGTTCCAGGCGCACTTCCCGCCAGCGCCGGTCGCCGGCGTAGACGTGCATCACCGTGTCTTCGTAACGCCAGTCCTGGCGCCAGTGCTTTATCACCATGGGCTCGGACAGCGAGCCGTCCTCCTGCCGGAACACCATGACCATGACGTGCTGCAGGCTGATGAAATCCGGTTCGTCGGCGACGACGTAGACGTACTCCGTGCCCCAGGAGCGGAACGGGCGGGCGGGCTCGAAGCCGGCGGAGAATCCCACCGTCTCCAGGAAGTCGAAGCTGGCCCGGTACGGGCCGGCCATCGCCAGGATGGCTCGTCGGTCCCGTTCCTTCTCACCGATGCCGTCCTCGCGCAGCTGCCGCCAGGCGGCGCTCGGCGAGTCGTCCACGGTGACGTCCGGGCCCTCGGTGGTGCCACCGCGGGGCGACATGTCCGTCGTGTCGATGAAGGGCCAGGCGAAGACGTAGCGTTCGTCTTCGCCGCCGTCTTGTTCCGTCGCACCGGTCACCGCAGTGGCCAGCGCAAGAACGGCCAGCACCGCCCATTGTCCGCGAGAGATTAGCCCGGCTTTCATGACGCCGAGAATAACATCCGCGCTGCAGACATCCAGGGCGAAACACGGTCGTGACCGTCCCGCGAGCTTGACGCATACTCGATACTCCCCGACACAGGCGAGGCAAGATCATGATCCCGAGCACCGAACACGGGAAAAGATTCCTGGAAGCGCACGGCAAGCGGATGGCCTACGTAGAGATGGGTTCGGGAGACCCCATCGTCTTCCAGCACGGCAACCCCACGTCCTCCTACCTTTGGCGCAACGTCATGCCGCATCTCGAGGATCAGGGACGCTGCATCGCCATCGACCTCATCGGCATGGGCGATTCGGAAAAACTGGAGGACTCCGGTCCCGACCGCTATACGCTGGCCGAGCATCGGCATTATCTGGACGAGGCGCTGCGCGTACTCGGGGTCGAAAACCGGGTTACCTGGGTCATACACGACTGGGGCAGCGCGCTCGGCTTCGACTGGTGCCGGCGCCATCCCGACGCCGTGCTGGGCATCGCCTATATGGAAGCCATCGTGAGCCCGATGAGTTGGGACGACTGGTCGGAGTCTGCGCGGGGCGTGTTCCAGGGCTTCCGCTCCGAGGCGGGCGAGGCGATGGTCCTGGAGAAAAATCTGTTCGTGGAGCGCGTCCTCCCGGGCTCGGTGCTGCGCGGGCTGACCGACGAGGAGATGGCCGTGTACCGCAGGCCGTTTCTGGAGCCCGGCGAGGACCGGCGCCCCACTCTCACCTGGCCGCGGCAGATACCCATCGAGGGCGAGCCGCAGGATGTCTGCCGCCTGGTGGAGGAATACGGCCGATGGATGGCGGAGAGCGCGATCCCGAAGCTGTTCGTGAACGCCGAGCCGGGTGCGATCCTGACCGGCCGTCAGCGGGAATTCTGCCGCACCTGGCCGAACCAGACGGAAGTGACGGTGGCAGGCAGCCACTTCATCCAGGAGGACTCGCCGGAGGAGATCGGCCGCGCGGTGGCCGACTGGCGCCGCAGTTTCACCTGAGACGCATCACGCCGCCGGCCGCGCCGCCCGGATCGCCCGCCACACCTTCATGGGCGTGAGCGGCATGTCGAGATGCTCGATTCCGTAAGGCGCCAGCGCATCGATCACCGCGTTGACCAGGGCGGGCGGCGCGCCGATGGTGCCGGCCTCTCCCGCGCCCTTCACGCCCAGCGGATTGCGCGGCGACGGCACCTCCGTGTAGTGGAAGTCGATGCCCGGCAGCCGGTCGGCCCGGGGCATGGTGTAGTCCATGAACGTGGCGGTCTGGAGCTGGCCGGTGTCGTGATCGTAGATGGCCTCCTCGAACAGGGCCTGACCGAGCCCCTGGGCGATGCCGCCCATGATCTGCCCTTCCAGGATCAGCGGATTGATCACGTTGCCGACGTCGTCCTCCACCGTGTAGCGGAGGATCCCGATCATGCCGGTCTCCGGATCCACCTCGAGCTCGCAGACGTGGCAGCCGTTCGGGAAGGTGCCGGCCTCGGGGGTGAAATGCTCGCTGGAGGCGAGGCCGGGCTGGACGTCGTCCGGCCGCGCGCCGTCGTCGAAGGAGGCACTGGCGACCTCCGGCAGCGCCACCGTGCGGTCGGTGCCGGCGATGCGGTAGTTGCCGTCCTCGAACTCGATGTCCTCGGCGTCCGCCTCCAGCAGCCCCGCCGCGATCTTCCTGCCGGACTCGACCACCGTCTCCACCGTGCGCGTCAGCGCCGAGCCGCCGATGGCCATGGACCGTGAGCCGCCGGTGCCCTGGCCCGTGGGGATGGTCTTCGTGTCGCCCTGCAGCACGCGGATACGCTCCAGCGGCAGGCCGAGCCCAGCCGCCACCATCTGCCCGTAGCTGGTCTCGTGGCCCTGTCCCGTGGACTGGGTGCCCATGAGCACGGTCACCGTGCCGTCCTGCTCGAAGCGCACGTGGGTGTCCTCGCCGCCCATGGCCGAACAGATCTCCACGTAATAGCTGAGGCCGATGCCCCGCAGCAGACCCTGCGCCCCGGAAGCGCTGCGCCGCTCGTCGAAGCCCGCCCAATCGGCACGCTCGAGCGCGGCATCCAGCAGACGCGCATATTCGCCCGAGTCGTAGACCTGTCCCGTCACCGTCTTGTACGGGAAGGCCTCGGGGGCGATGAAATTGCGCCGCCGGATATCGGCGGGATCGATGCCGAGTTCGCGGGCCGCCTTGTCCACCAGGCGCTCGACCAGATAGATGGCCTCGGGACGGCCGGCGCCCCGGTAGGCGTCCACCGGGACGGTATTCGTCACGGCCAGGCGGATTTCCGCGTAAGCCGCCGGGATGGCATAGGCGCCGGTGAGCATGACGGCGCCGAACCAGGGGATGAACGCGCCTGCCTGGGAGGTGTAGGCGCCGACGTTGCCGTCGGTGCGCACCCGCATGGCGAGGAAACGACCGTCGCCGTCCAGGGCGAGCTCGGCGCGGGACACCTGATCGCGGCCGTGCAGGTCGGAGAGAAAGCTCTCGGAGCGCTCCGCCAGCCACTTCACCGGCCGGCCGACGTCCTTCGCCGCATGCAGCGCGACGACTGTCTCGCACTGCAGGAACATCTTCAGCCCGAAACCGCCGCCCACATCCGGCGAGACGACACGCAGCCGGTCTTCCGGAATCCCGGTGGCCGCCATCACGTGCCTGCGCAGGTTGTGCACGCCCTGACAGCCCTGATACAGCGTGTAGGCATCCTCGCCGCCGTCGTACACGGCCACGCAGCCTCGCGGTTCCATGGCGGTGGGCGCCAGGCGGTTGTTGACGAGCTCGAGTTCGACCACCCGTTCGGCGTCGGCGAAAGCCTCGTCGGTGGCTGCCGCGTCGCCGTGGGTCATGATGCCGAGCAGGTTGCCGTCCACCTCGTCGTGCACCCGCGGCGCGCCGTCGGCCAGGGCATCGGCGAGGCCGGTGACCGCCGGCAGCTCGTCGACGTCGAACAGGATCAGGTCGGCCGCGTCCTTGGCCGCGGCGAGGGTCTCGGCCACGATGGCGACGACGGGCTCGCCGACGTAACGGACCACCTCGCGCGCGAGCGGCGGCTGCTGCAGCGCGGCATGCCCCGGGTGGCCGTCGCTCTTCGGCACCGCCGATCCCGGCAGGTCGCCGAAGCCCGCGTCCGCGAGGTCCGCGGCGGTGTAGACGCCCAGCACGCCCGGCGCCTCGCGGGCCTCGTCCAGGTCGAGTTCGCTGATGACGCCATGGGGAAAAGGCGAGCGCAGGAAGTACAGCACGGCCGCATCCGCGGGCGCCGCGTCGTCCAGGTAGCGGCCGGTCCCGGTGAGAAAACGCTGGTCCTCGACACGCCTGATCGCCTGTCCCGTGCCGAACTTGCCCATCCCTTACTCCCATTGCCGCCGACGGCGTTCTGCGGGATTCTGCGCCGCGGCCGGCGGCAATTCAAATGGGCGGCGGGCCGGTGGCAGTTCACGTTCCGCCACAAAAAAGCGGCCCCAGTGGGGCCGCAGTGTCCATCGTCGTGACGGGATCAGTGCATCGTATTCCCCCGCCCCAGTGTTTACCTGAAGGTCGTATACCCGGCACGCGACGGTCGATAAAATTATTGCGAATAGGAAGGTGGCAGAAACCCCACGAAGTGTCAAATTTCAGGGAAAGAAAGCCGCGCTCATGTCGCGGCAGTGCAACATAATCGACAGCCACAGGGACTGCGCATGCCCCTCAGCCGGTTGCCGGCTCGTCGCCGCCGTGACCGCGGTGGAACTCCTCCACGCTGCGGGCGACCCGGGTGGGCTGCTTGAAGGCCGCCACGTGCACGATGGCATCGCCCTCGTGCGCCAGCGGGAGTCTCGACAAGCCGATCACCACGCCGTCGTCGGCCGCCCTGATGACGGTGTCCGAGGAACCGAGGGGATCGCGCACATTGGCGATGACGTCATCCTTCTTCACGTAGTCGCCGAGGCGCACGGTGGCGTGCACGATGCCGCTCTGGGGCGAGCGGATCCAGCCGCTGTCGAGCGCCGTGACCGGCCTGGATTCGCGGCGCTTCGACTTCCCGGCCGGCAGCATGCCGAGGCTGCGCATCACCTGCTGGATGCCGCGCACGCCGGCGCGGATGGCGAGTTCGTCGAAGCGCAGCGCCTCGCCCGCCTCGTACAGGAGCAGGGGCACCTCCCGGCTCGCCGCCAGTTCGCGCAGGGAGCCCTCACGCACCGTGGCGTTGATCATCACCGGCACGCCGAAGGCACTGGCGAGTTCCCGCGTCTCCTCGTGATCCAGGTCGGCGCGGATCTGCGGCAGGTTGGCGCGATGGATGGCGCCGGTATGCAGATCGATACCGTAGTTGGCTTTATCGACGATCTCGGTGACGAAGAGGTTCGCAAGGCGCGCCGCCGCGGAGCCTCTCTCGCTGCCCGGGAAGGAGCGGTTCAGATCCCGGCGGTCCGGCAGGTAGCGCGACATGTTCAGGAAGCCGAGCACGTTGACCACCGGCACCGCCAGCAGCGTGCCCCGGAGACTGCGCAGCGTGCGCAGCTTCAGCAGCCGGCGGATGATTTCCACCCCGTTGATCTCGTCGCCGTGCACAGCAGCGGAGACGAACAGGACCGGGCCGGCCCGGCGGCCGTTGATCACCTGCACGGGCATGGTCATCTCGGTGTGGGTGTACAGATCCGCCGCGGGCAGGTCGATGCTCGCCCGTTCGCCCGGACGCACGGTGTGACCGCCGATCTCGATGGAGCGCCCGGCCGCCCCGCTGCGCTCAGCCGACACCTTTGGTCTTCGTCTTGCCGGGCTTCGCGTTGCTTTCGATGAAGCCGATGATCAATCCTGCGACGTCCTTGCCGGTTGCCGCCTCGATGCCTTCCAGCCCCGGCGAGGAATTCACCTCCATCACCACGGGGCCGTGATTGGAGCGCAATATGTCGACGCCGGCGACGTTCAGCCCCATGATCTTCGCGGAACGCACGGCGGTGGAACGCTCCTCCGGCGTGATGCGCACCAGCGAGGCGGAACCGCCCCGGTGCAGGTTGGAGCGGAACTCGCCCTCCTTGCCCTGGCGCTTCATCGACGCGACCACCTTGCCGCCCACCACCAGGCAGCGGATATCCGCGCCGCCCGCCTCGGCGATGAACTCCTGCACCAGGAAGTTCGCATTCAGCCCGCGGAACGCCTCGATGACGCTGGTGGCCGCCTTGCGGGTCTCCGCCAGCACGACGCCGACGCCCTGGGTGCCTTCCAGCAGCTTGATGACCACCGGCGCGCCGCCGGTCATTTTCAGCACATCCTCGGTGTCGTCCGGCGAATTGGCGAATCCCGTGACCGGCAGGCCGATGCCGCGGCGCGAGAGCAGCTGCAGGGAACGCAGCTTGTCCCGCGAGCGGCTGATGGCCACCGACTCGTTCAGCGGGAAGACGCCCATCATCTCGAACTGGCGCAGCACCGCGGTACCGTAGAACGTCACCGAGGCGCCGATACGCGGTATCACCGCGTCGAAGCCCTTCAGCGTGGCGCCCTTGTAGTGCACCGACGGCTTGTGCGACGTGATGTCCATGTAGCAGCGCTGGTGGTCGATCACGTGCATCTCGTGGCCGCGCTCTTCGCCGGCCTCCATCAGTCTCCTGGTGGAGTAGATCGAGCGTCTGCGTGAGAGTATTGCGATCTTCAAGATACGGATCCTCCTGCGGCGCCGGGCCAGTGCCCGGCGGCCTGTTCAAACTTTCTTGCCGCGCCGTCTGGCCGCGTCGACCCGAGCGGGCCGCCCGCCGGTGAGATAGGAGCGGCCGGGGTCCACGAGCATGTGGCCGCGCAGCGCCGTCCGGCCCAACAACATACGGAAACGCATGTCGGAACGCGAGGTCAGCGTCACCTCGATGGGCCAGACGAGCTCCGGCGAAAGCGCGAGCGTCGTCGCTATCACCACCCGGTGCTGGCGATGCCCGATGGAGCTGCGCACGCCGCGCCGGTCCACCACGTCGGCGGTGCAGACCACCTCCAGCTCGTCGGAACGGTGCTGCGGATGGACCAGGAAGCGCACGCGCTCCCTGCCTTCCTCCTCGAAGTGCTCGATGTCGATCGCGTGCAGCGTAGAGGTGCGCGCGCCCGTATCCACCTTGGCCTTGATGCGGCTGAGGCCGAGATCCGGCAGGTCGAGGTATTCACGCCAGCCCACGATCCAGGGCGCGTCCTGTCTGCTCATGTGATCGGATTGTGGTCCAATTGCGGCTGTCCGGCTTCCTGTCTACCATGCTTCGCCCGAATCCGACAATTCATCCGACAATTCATCCGACCATTCACCGGACAAACGCGCACAGGGGAATCACATGAAACTCGCCAGCCTCAGAAGCGGACGCGACGGCCGGCTGATCGTCGTCACCCGCGATCTGAAACGAGCCGTCGCCGCAGACGGCATCGCCGCCACCCTGCAGGCCGCACTGGACGACTGGGAGACCACGGCTCCGCGCCTGCGGGCGCTGTCCGAAGAGCTGCAGCAAGGCACCGCCGAGGCCAGCTTCGACCTGGACATGGGCGATCTCGATGCACCGCTGCCGCGCGCCTATCACTGGGTGGACGGCAGCGCCTACGTCAACCACGTCGAGCTGGTGCGCAAGGCCAGGGGCGCGGAAATGCCGGAGACTTTCTGGCACGACCCGCTCGTCTACCAGGGCGGCTCCGACGACTTTCTGGGGCCGCTGGAAGACGTACCGGTGCCGGACGAGGACTACGGCATCGACATGGAGGCCGAGACGGCGGTGATCACCGACGACGTGCCCATGGGCACCGGCGCCGGCGAGGCGGCCGGGCACATCAAGCTGCTGATGCTGGTGAACGACGTCTCACTGCGCAACCTGATCCCGGGCGAGCTGGCCAAGGGCTTCGGTTTCTATCAGTCCAAGCCTTCCACGGCATTCTCGCCGGTGGCGGTGACCCCGGACGAGCTGGGCGCGG
>Ga0209925_1001914_pt1 | contig 10358 bp, 8 predicted proteins | sample SalPonR2_A_D1_MG_FD_185702 | JGI IMG/M metagenome (GOLD analysis project Ga0209925, IMG submission 185702) | Salt pond soil microbial communities from South San Francisco under conditions of wetland restoration - Salt Pond MetaG R2_A_D1_MG... ...
AATCAAGGTTCACAGGCTATATTTCCTCATACTGTAACAAATGCTGGTAATAGTCTGGAAAGAGTAATTTTAAGCCTTAATAATCTTGGTGGATATACAGCTGATTGGTATTATGACAGCAATGGAAACCAGGAGTTAGATCCAAATACAGATCAGCTAATTTCTGCAGGAGCCAGTTCCGAAGTTGAAATGAATGCTCTATCATCAGGAGAATCTGAAAATATAATAGCAGCAGTTAATATACCTAGTGATGCTCCTGGAAGCGAAAAGACATTTAAAATAAATGCTAAATCAGATATTGAAGATGATATTGAAGACAATGTAGAAAATATTCTCAATATCGTAGAAATTAGCCCTACTCTTGCAGTTGATAGTGATCCTAATACTATTGAAATTGGTCCAGATAATAAGGAATATCAATATGAAGGACAAAGTTATAAACTAAATATTGATTATGGTAATACAGGAGATCTTGCAATAGATAATCCAATAATTAAAATTAAATTATCCGAATATGTTCAAGAACCTGACTTATCACAGATTGCAGCCAATAATGATAATATAGATGAATCTGATTTAAGTTATGATTCTGAAAATAATATAATTACCATTAACACAGATAAATTAGAATCTGACCAGAATAAATCACTTAATATAGAATTGACTCTGGATGAAAATGTTGTTCAGGGAACAGAAGTCAAAACAGAAGTAGAGTTTCTGCAGAATGAATCAGGACCTGTTTTACTGCAGAAAGATCATATTCTTACTATGGCCAATCGTGGTCCTAATCAGATTGAATTGACAGCAGATCCAGAGGTTATTTATGGTGATGGAGAGTCGACATCTACTTTAACCGCTGAAATAAATGATATTTTAGGTCAAGCTGTAGAAGATGGGACTGAGGTTACATTTAGGATAGATGATCCAGAAATTACAGAAGCTAACTTACAAGCTCACGAAGACTATACAGGAGATCAGACAGTTATTAGTTCTGATGGTGATGTTGTAACAGCCACAGTTAAACTCAAGAACGGAAAAGCTAAAATAGATATTAAGTCACCTGATATTTCTAGTGATGAGCCGCTAAAAATTCCAGTTGAAGCTAAGGCTAATAATGATGATACCGGTGAAGTCAGTACCAGAATATACATTGTTTTCTCACCGGGGGAGTTAAAAGGTGAGGTTATTGATGGGAGTACTGGTCTGCCTGAAGCAGGAATAGAAATTCAGCTTTGGTTAGATGGTTTAAAAACAAAAACTACTATTACTGATGAAGAGGGTCAATATAGTTTTTCAATTTCAGAAGATGGTAATAACTATGAGATTCTTGTTATTCAAGACAACGGGGCTCTTACAATTGAAACTGGAAATTTTGAAGCTAAAACAGATGGTCAAATAACCCTTGCTCCTAGAGCTATAGCAGGTAAAATATATTACGAAAATGGCGATGAATTAGCTGAAGAAACAGAAATAGAAATTTATAAGCCAGATGGCCATCGCTATAAAGAGGATACTAAGTTCATGACTAAAAACAAGGGCAGATTCTATTTTGTGCTTCCAAATGAAACTAGTGAACCTCAAAATATGGTCTCAGCTTTAATCAATAAATTCGCTGCTCTATTTAAAGTGAGAGCACAGAATGATTCCAGTGAGTGGACGATAAAAGCACCAAAATTTGGCATCCTGCGGAGAGTAGACGAACCTATATTAGGTCAAAAATCTTTCTATAACAATCTGCAAATTCCATTAGATCAGGGAATTGTAGTTGATAAAGTAGATAATAATAAAATGATTGAAGGGGCTGAGGTATATTTAACAGAAATTAATGGAAATAAAATAGGAGATTCAATCATTATTTCTGAGACTGGGAAATATACATTTAAAGATGTTAGTCCGGGAGATTATTATTTAACTGCAGAAGCGGATGGATATTATGATTATAAGGAAAAGATTGTATTACAAGAGAAGACTAATATTGCTCAAAAAATTGAGATGGAAAAAATAACTCAAAATGACATCTCTATAACTAAAGAAAGCAGTAATAGCAGTGCTTTACCAGATGAAGAAGTAGAATATACTATTAAAATAAAAAATAATAAAGATAGAAATTTAGATGGATTAGAAGTAACAGATACTCTGCCTGATAAATTAGAATATATAGCTGAGTCAGTGAATCAAAATGGAGAACATGATTCTGATAATAATCAATTATCCTGGATAATTGATCTTAATCCAGAAGCAACAGTAGAATTAAAATACAGAACAAAGATTGTTGGTGCTGAAATAGCAGATGTACTTGAAAATACGGTAGAGGCAGAATATAATGGTTTTACTTTTGATCAAGTTCAAAACAATTTAACTATATCCCCAGACTTAGTAATTACAAAAACAGCTGCTGAAGAAAATGTATCAATTGGTGACTTTATCAGTTATAAACTAGAAATTTCAAATAACAGTCATTATGATTTAAATAGTATAACTGTAACTGATAAACTTCCTCCAGGCTTCAAGTATGTTCAAGATTCAGCAGTTAAGGTCAGAGAAGATGGAGAAGAGGAAAAACTTTCTCCTGCCAAAGCTGATAGAATAATTGATTGGTCTGAAATAGAGTTAGAATCAGAAAGCAGTCTGGAAATTAGATATACCCTTCTTGTCGGTAGTGGAGTTGTTAATAATAAAATATATATCAACCAGGCTTATGTTAAATTAGATAAAGCTATAATTTCTAATACAGCAGAAGCAGAGGTCTTAGTTATTGAAGATCCACTATTTACGACTTCTACTGTAATTGGGAAAGTCTATCTTGATCAAAATGAAGATGGAATTCAATCTGAAAACGAAAAAGGTCTGGGAGGAATCAGAATTATTTCCACAACAGGTCAGATTGTAGAAACAGATAAATTCGGAAGATTCCATTTTGAAATAAAAGCTGAAGATAATATTCAGCCAATGCAGACTCTTGTATTGAAACTAGATATAAAATATCTTCCAAAAGGAACTGAATTATCAAGTTCTAATCCAGTAATAGTAAAGATTAGAGAGGGATTAATGTCAGAAGTTAACTTTAGAATTAAATATTTAGATTAATGTATATTTACTATAAGGGCTGGAATATTTCTGGCCCTTTTTATTATTTGAAAAGAATTATTCATTTTTAAAGCCAATCCTGACACAATCCTAACAAAAAATCTGATGTTATTTAATATATACTAATAATTGAATTCAATAAAAATATCAATAAGACCTATTATAGCGGAGATTATGATGGTTTTTTGATACTATATAAAAAACTTCCAAAAAGACTTGAAATCCGGTGAAGCCGAAAGGTCTCGGGGTTCGAGTCCCCGCCTCTCCGCCATTGATATAACAGGGCTTATGCCCTTTTTAGAGACCCGCCGGAAGGCGGGTCTCTTTGTGTTTTTACCACAAATCCTGCTAATTTTTTAAAACAAACATATTTAAGCATAAAATATACAGGGGATTTTTTTAATTTCAATCCCCTATATACTATTCATGTTAATCACTTTTAATATGTTTTTTAAATTTTGACACAGTTTTTTTTTGGATATTTGGTTGCAAATGAGCATAAGTATCCATAGTAGTTGTTATATTCGAGTGCCCAAGTCTTTCTTGTATCATTTTCATCTGAGCTCAATAGCAAGGGAGAGATAATAGACACTTATAATTATTTAGATTAACTATTTAACCGATTCATCCAATCAATATTTTCTAGCCAAAAAGCCATATTTTTGATCTTTTTATTATAATCAAAAATATTTAGATCAATAAAAATAGCTGCTAATTGACTTACCGATTGAGCGTCAACTTCATTACGATCTAATTTTTCATAAACAAACTTTCCTAATCCTTCTTTTCCGGTATTGTTTTTTAATTTGCTAACATTATTAGCTAAATTTACTTCTGTTGATTTAAAAGTATAATTTAATATTTTCTCAATTTCTTCATTTGTAAATGTGGTTGTATTATCACCATTTTTAAATGTTCTTTTAATGGTTAATCCCTTGTTTTTATCATAATTCCATTGAAATTCCTTATGTTTTGCTCCCAAAGTTTTACCTTTATTCCATTTTTTCATTATTAATTTCCCCTCCCTTTTATTTTGTTATCAAATAAAATAATAAATAATTTTATTCATCTACAAACTTACTTGAATTAACTATTTCATCAATTTTATCTTCAAAATATTTTAGTTTATCAGGCCAATCATCTAAACCATGATAATTACTAATAGTTTTTTTCTCTCCATTCATCATTTCTACAGAAGTAGTAATAGTAGGTAAGTCAGTAGTAAACGAATCAGGATTTTCATTCTTTTGCATATTTAGATAACCATAATCAGTTATTAATTTGTTTAATTTTTTTATAGCCTTTTCATCTATGTGCCAGGTTTTGGTTCCAGTTACTTTTACAAAACTGTGACCTTCATATTTGACTTTGCCATCTGAATAAATTTCTAATTTATATGCAGGACAGGTCCCATAACAAGAGCCTCTACTTAAAGTTATTGTTTTAAACATAATATTCATGCCTTTCTTTTATCTATTATTAACTCTTACAAAGAATGGGCCAGCCATAAAGTGCCCTCCACATACTTTCTCGTATTGTCAAAAGATTTCTAACTAAAATAGTCCAAATCTCTGTCACGACAAGGATCTCGCTTTAAAACCTTGCCAGCCCCTTCTTTTTTAGGTAAAATGTATCTATTAGAAAGACAAAATACCTAAAAAAGTAGAAAGGTGGCAAGAATTATGTCTCAAATTATCACCTGACTTCTCGCCTATATCAAATTACAGGAAAAATTATTGTCTATCTCTTTGACCTTTTGACCTGCAAGAATATTACTCCTAAAGTCGATACACCCAGCAGTAAAAAATATCGGCATCTACAGGTCGATGAACTGCCTATCATCGAGGTCTTCGAAAAATTAGATCATAACCAGCTTCTCGCTGAATATAAAGCTAAACACGGTAAAGAACTTAAGCCCATTAAAAGAAGAAATCCTAAACACAAAGTACCTCATAATATCTCTTGTCCCCGCTGTCAGGCTCCCCATGTCTATATCTACGATAATAAAGGGGGTAAAGGACAGTACTGCTGTAAAATTTGTGGCCTTCCCTTTACGAAAGGACAGGATTATTCCAAAACAATCTCCTTTAAGTGCCCTTACTGTGAGAAAACACTCGAAAAAATTAAAGTGAAAAAACAGTTTATCATTCATAAGTGTAAAAACGACTACTGCTCTTTTTATCAGCATAACCTAGCTGTCATGACTAAAAAGGAAAAAGAACTTTTTGCTCAAAATCCTTATGCTTTTAAACTTCACTATATCTATCATGAATTTACCTTTGACTTTAAGCCATTAAGCAAAAAGTCAACTGTTATCCCTAAGGTCGATATCACTAAAATTTATGCTACTAATCATATTCTGGATTTTAGTGCTCACCTATTACGTTAATTACGGACTCTCTTCCCGTAATATAGCCTCCATTTTGAAGGATATTCACGGTGTAGATATCTTACATCAAACTGTCTTAAACTATGCTGATGCTGTCAGTAAGTACATTAAGCCCTATGTCGACAATTACCCTTAGGAACTCTCTAATTCCTTCTGTGGAGATGAAACCTATCTAAAAGTTAACGGTAAATGGCAGTATCTCTTTTCCTTCTTTGATGCTCTTAAAAAAATTATCCTCGCCTATCGGATCTCACCTGATAGAGATACCGAGGCTGCTGTTAAGGCTCTAAATGATACTCTTAAAAAGATCGGAGAATTACCAGAAGACCTTATCTTTATGGTTGATGGAAATCCCATCTATCGTCTTGCTCAACAATTCTTTTATCAACATGGTATCCATTTTGACTTAAGACAGGTCATTGGGCTTACCAATAATGATGATGTCTCTAGAGAGTATCGACCTCTTAAACAGATCGTTGAGCGTTTAAACAGAACCTTCAAACGCGAATACAAGACTACTTTTGGCTTCAAGTCTTCCGCCGGCTCGGAAGCCTTCACAATACTTTTTGTAGCTTACTTTAACTTCCTTAGACCTCATTCCGCCCTGGAAGATAAAAGAGTACCGGTTATTATTCCTGAACTTAAGCATATCCCCAATATGCCGGGAAAATGGCTCACTTTGATCGGTCTAGATCAGGAATATATTGAAGGTCAGCAGGCTTCTTAGTTAACCTATATATCTGTTTTTGAGCCCGAGTATTTAAAGCAGCGAAGCGAACCCTTTACAAACTAAACCAATAAAATGGTAAAATTGAAACTGCGAGGGTTGGCTGTTTTACCCTACCTATATATCTGCTTTCTTCGCCCTCGTTGACCTTAAAAACCATCTTATCTGGTGTTTGTAAAGGGGCTGAATTTAATCTAATATATTTTCTACTTGTAATTGGAGTTTTTCTTTAATTTGAGCTCTTTTTCATAGAACTTTTTACACTATTTACTTTCTATTGTAGCTCTTCCTTTTCTTTCGGCTTAATAGGCTCGCAAATGGCTAAGAAATTTATTATAAAGAGTTAGGTTTATAATTCACAGTAATAACTTAAAATATATCAGGTTTATGGAACAATTTAATTAAGATATTTATTATTTTCAAAAGAGATTTTTTCTAGCTCATTATTAAATTCATTTAGCCATTTTGAATCAGGGTATTTGTCTTTATATTGATCAAAATTAAAAGATGATTCCCAAAGTTCATTAAAATGTTTTTCTAAATATTCGTATTGTTCGCTGGATTCTGACGGTTCAAATTGTAGCATATAATTTTTACTTGCAATTGTTCCAAAAGTGTATGGTTCAATAAAAATCTTATTATCAATTATTTGCATATACATTGTAGGTAATGTGTCGCTATATATTTTAAAATTAAATTCTCCCGGCCCGGGATTTAACTCATCAATTATAGCGAGCCTTTTTAATGAGGTCTTAATTAATTCCTTATATTTTTCAATTGTTGTATCTGTTTCAGCGTGTGTAAAATACTGTGTAGCAGCAGGAGATTCTGGATCACATACTAAAAAAGATAAACTAGTGCCCTTTTTTAGAAGTTCCACTACTTTTTTTATCATCTTATCATCTTCATATGGGGGAGGAAACCCTGGAGAAACAGCAAGGTATTTAATATTACTAGCTTCTTCATATAATTTAAGCCGAGGCCATTCTTTTCTATTTTTATAAATTTTTCTTAAACCTATTTTTTCACTAGTTATACTGACATGATTATCTAGGGTATTTGTAATTTGATTAGTCCAATAGTATTTAAAATAATATTCAAAAAGTAAAGAAACTAAGCCAAATGGTAGCAGAGTTTTTCCGAGTGAGCCTAATAAATTATAAAACAAAAGGCTTTTTTTCATTTCAGACATTAGTATAAAAATAAGTCCGAGAAAAATGAATAATAAGCTAAGTAAAATAATAAAATGTTTAACAATTTTATTTTTAGTGTTTTTCATTATAATTCTCCTTTCAGAAGGACATAATTGTTTATTAGTTTATGATTTTAATAATTTTAGTTATTTTCTTGCCAAAAAGTAAGTATTTCTTTACTTATTTTAGATTTTGGAAGTTCTTCGAATAAATCTTCATAAGTTAACCACTTCAAGCTTAACTTATTTATTAGGGTTTCTAGATCTGCATCGGGATATTGCCAAGTACTTTGATCATATTCATCCAAGCTGCAATTATTAATATCTTGATATATAGCCTCCTTATTTTTTTATATTCTTCAAATTTGTAATGATATAGTCTTGATTTCGGTTCGTTTTTAAATAGAGCAGGAGTAACTAAATTAAAATATATATCTTCGGCTAATTTATATTTAGAATTTTGAAATGTAAGGGCATTTTCAATGACTCTTATCATTTGATTTCTTTTAAGATCATTAGATACTTTTGTAGAAATATCCGAGTTCCATTTCATTTCACAGAAACATATCCATGGGTCTTCAATATTATCTTTAAGCTGGATCCCGCTTTCAGTGCCATTTCTAAGTGAAATATTACCAATTGCAAGGTCCAAATGGGTATTTCTCTCATTTTGTCTTGGTGGAAGCGGAAGAACTTCGAACCATATTTTATTTATTTCATTTGTATTAATATTGTCGTTTGTGAGCATACGAGCTAATTTGTTTATTCCTTCTTTCTTCCTGGCGGCATAACCACATCCTAAAAGGAAAGTCCATAATTGTTCATCTTTCATTTTCTTATTGATATTTGAGTACTCATAATTTTTAAGTTTATTTATCATAACTTCCCATTTAGCATAACCGATATGTAAGTAATTCTCGATATCTGAACGATTTTCATTAATAATATCAGCTAACAACATTTTCATCCCCCTATTTTTTGAATAGTAATATCTATTTGTTTATTTGAATGTCAAATTAAAAACACCTTTGAAGATAATAAAAAGTATTAAAATTTTGTTTATAAAATGAATTCATTTAAAAGAAGAACATTTTATTTGTTAAAATTGCAATACTGATCATTATAACCAAATATATATATTGCTAAATTTACCAAATAATGCTACAATATATTTAAAACAAATTATGGATTGAGTTGAAATCTACAGGAATAGTTAGGCAAGTTGATGATCTAGGTAGAATTGTAATTCCAAAAGGGTTAAGAAAGACAATGAATATTAAAAGAAAAGCTCCAATGGAAATTTTTATTGAGAGCAATAATATACAATCATTCTATCAAAATATAAAAAGGGTTGTCTTTTTTGTAAAGAGATGGGAGATACTTTTGAGTTTGAAGGAGTGGCTATTTTCAAGAAATGTTTAGAAAAGATCAATAAACATAATAAATAAATCAATAATTTTTTATCTGTGATCCCTTATGGTAGACAGTATAAATAATAAAAATCTGTTTACTTAAAGGGGGTTTTTATGTCTAAAATCCTCAATTAAAAAGGAATATTGGTTTCTTTAAATAATTTAATAATAGATAGTAAATTATAAGGAGGCATTATGAATATTGAAGGAATTATTTGAATACATTCTTGATAATTATTTAATGGAGAGAAAGAAAACAATTAAAAACAATGAAATGGCAGATTTTCTAAGGAATGAAGTTGGGAATGAAATAATAGATATAACTCATATAAATAAAGATAAATTTAAAGTTCAAGGTTCCCCTGGTCAAGGACAATGGACCAATACGCCTTGGATTGCCTTGTTTAATAAAGATGTTACAACTACAGCAACTAAAGGTTTGTATGTGGTTTATCTTTTTTGTGAAGATATGTCAGCTTTTTATTTATCATTAAATCAAGGTTATACTTTTTTTAAAAATAAATTTGGAGCCGGAGAAGGAAAAAATAAAATCGATTTCATGTCAAAGATATTTAGAAATAAGATAGTTTCTGATCTTAGTAATTTTTCTTCTTTTGAAATAAATTTAAAATCCAATACTGATTCTTCAGCCGGATATGAAAGAGGTAATATATGTTCAAAAAAATATTTAGCAGACGCCCTTCCTAAAAAAGAAGTTTTAATTAGTGATCTCCATGAAATGATAGGTATATATCAAGAATTAATTGGTTTAATTGAAAAGGATTATAATTCTTATGTTAATAAATATTTGGAATTTAGTAGTGAGAGTATAGATATAGAAGAAGATTTTGATTATCTAGAAATAGCTCATAAAAATCCACAACCCAAAGAAGATAGGGAAGATCAGCCAGAAGAGAAAGAAGAAAGCAGCTCTTATAAAACAGACCGAGCCAAAAGGAATAGTCAAAGAGCCAGAAATGCTTTAGAAGACGCAAATCATTTATGTGAATATAATTTTGATCATAAATATTTTGTTTCCAAAGCAACAAATAAAAATTATACTGAAGCTCATCATTTAATTCCGTTAAGTAACCAAGATGATTTTGAATATAGTTTAGATGTAGAAGCTAATATCTTATCCCTGTGTCCTGTTTGTCATAGAAAATTACATCATGCTAAAAAATCTACTAAAAAGGAAATACTTGAAAGTTTATATGACGAACGCGAAAAAAGATTAAAGAAATGCAATATTTGGGTTAGTTTTGAAGAGGTATTTAAATATTATAAATAATTTTGGTAAGAGGAGGAGTAATAAAAATGGATAAAGATACTACAATAGATGTTCAATTTCAAGTAAAAAAATGGAAATAAAATGATTTTAGTTCTAAATTAGCATACAGATATCCTAACAGGAAAATATGGTTATCCTCGTATTTAGTTGGTGCAAAATTATCCTAATTTCCTGGATAACAATGTTTAACTTTAAGTTTAAAATATTCTAAGTCATGATAACCAAAAGCGGTTCTTTTGATCTCCTTAATTTTATTGTTG
>Ga0209925_1001915_pt1 | contig 10357 bp, 18 predicted proteins | sample SalPonR2_A_D1_MG_FD_185702 | JGI IMG/M metagenome (GOLD analysis project Ga0209925, IMG submission 185702) | Salt pond soil microbial communities from South San Francisco under conditions of wetland restoration - Salt Pond MetaG R2_A_D1_MG... ...
ACCGGGGGGGTCCTTGAGCGTCTGTACCCGCACTCAGGCCATTACCGGCCTTCCGACAGCCATCTGCTCTCCCTCCTCCTCTTCCTGGAAGCCCAGCATGTGGACATGGCGCTGATGCAAGTCGATGTCCAGCTCGTCATGAAAGTGGCGCGCTCGCACGACGCTACCAAAGGCGGGCGCCGCCGTAAGATCGACAGTCCTTACATGTGGACAGGGCTGCACGCCAAGTATTTTTTGCTGGCTAAACGATACGCGTGGGACAAGAAACTCTTCGATGAGATGCTGAGGCACCGTCTCTGTTTGTGCCCGCCCGGGACGTGAACATTTTTCCTGAAGGCCGTCGACTCCAAGCAAGGAGGTTGTATCCCGCCCCGTGGCGGATTACATCTCTAGTCGTGAATTTGGTGTTGGGATTGGGGGGGGGGAATATTTGTGCGTACATATGGCCGCTACGAAAATGACAAAGAACCAACCGATATCGTAGACAAATACAAGAACGGAACACCAAGTTGTTGATATCATGTTGGCATGCTGCGGAATTTAAAAAAGTCGGACGGTAAATGGTCCTTAGGGAAGACCTCACTTGTCTTTATAACATAGACCTCACTTGTCTTTATAACATTATAACATCGTTTATCAAGTGGCGCACAACTGCGCCCTGTATTAAGTGACTATTTGAAGTACTACATCGAAAACAGCATCCGTCCTGCGAAAAGTGTGCTGCTGACGGTGCTCTTGATCGGGTACCAGACGAAGCGGTGCGCTTTTCTACTTGTCGACCGCAAAATTGTATTTCAGAAGCAATCATCGAATGCGAAAAGCAGAACGAAAAGCTGAGCGGGCTTACCCTCATGGCCGGGGCATGACGGCAACGTGGATGTTGTTGGTTTTTACGTGCCCGGCCGGGGTTTTGCGGCCGCCCCCCCTCTCGGCTCTTCGCTCGTCGATGCACGCCACGGGGGGGGGAGGTTGCGCCTCTAAATCTAGCTCACGATATCATTCGCACGACATGTCAGGAATGAAGCGCAAGCATGCAGAGACCCTTTGTACGAAGCCACTGCGAGTACTTGTCCTTGGGGATGGCAACCTCTCGTACAGCCTCGGTTTGGCGGAACGCTTACCAGGGGCGCAGCTCTTGGCCACCTCGTTCGACAATCCTCAAGAATTGCACAGAAAATACACAGAGAGCCACGCCACTGTGACGCGTTTAGAGGCATTGGGCGCACGTGTTCGTGTTATATATGGAGTGGACGCCTTGAACATCCTAGAAACCCTGAGGCGTGTCCAAATGGAAGAAGGAAAGAGGGCTGACTCCTTCCGAGAGCCTCCACATGACTCTGTCTCCAATTGTGCGCGCACTGCAGACGGTCATCCGCTTGAGGTGTTCGACCATGTGATTTTCAACCATCCGCACACGGGCTGGGAAGATATACACCGGCACAGGGCTCTTCTCGCCCACTTCTTGGAGAGCGCAAAAGCCGTTTTGGCGTGCTCGACCACCCAAGGCACGGAGGGAGGTCAAGTCCACGTAACCTTAGCAGGGGATCAATGCAAACGTTGGAAGCTTCTTCAGACAGCAGCGCGACTGGGCTTCAAGCTCCGACACATCTGTGACTTCTATCGACAATTCGGGCCTGACCCTCCCCCGGTAGACATCAAGCGACATCAGAGTGGCAAGTCTTTTCGCATCCGGGGGCTGCCGAGTTTTACGTACTCATTCACCTTAGAAGAAGTCAGTTATTATTCAGCAACTGCGAATGCGGCCTATTCATTCCCCCCGTCTCCCTCCCTCTGGAGGCACGCCTACGATCCGGAGGAGCACGAAGCCGCCATGACCATAAGACCAGGGAATAAGGGGGTTGCGGGCGGCTCGAAAGGCGCCCCCATCACCGATGTGGTTAAATCAATCAAATGCGATACTTGTGAGAAATGTTTTCGTGGGCCCAAAGACCTCCGCAAGCACATGGGCGATGCTCACGATAAGCCCCCCGTGCAGGTGATGAGGGCGTATGGCCTGGGAATGTAGGCTTGAACAAAGTATGAAAACAACTGTTACTTATCGGATATTTTCACCTTCATCCAGGCGGAGGGCCTACCGTGCGAGGCCTGCGGACGGGATTTCAGAGATGAGGCCGCCTTGGGCCAGCACCAGCGCGCAAAACACTCGGGCAGGTTCCAAGATCTGAAGCCAGATTGGTCCACTGCTGCATTAAATGTCTCCGAAACAGACGAGTCAAATGCTCAACCTTCTTTGCACTTCCAAGGAGTGGAAAAAGAGGCATACGAGGCAAGTCGGGCAGACAGAGAGGAGGATATGGTACTTTGTACTGTGTGCGACTATTACGTCGCCTCCCGTACCGCGGAGCACTTAGCCGATCTCAGGCCCCCAGAACGCCCCATTTATAATTGTCGCAGCTGTGACCGCACATTTCGAGAATTACGGGCCCTCAAGCAGCACGCCAATGCATGCTGGCCGTTCAAGAATGGGCATGGGATAGAGCGTGGTAACAAAGAAAAATAGCATGATGATGCGTCGACATGCTGGTAGAAAGCTTCAATTTAATACAGACGCGCGAATATATAGTCTTTGTATGGCGCAGTGCACTCGTTTATATATGCCCGTCGTGTAAACCACGACTTGCGGCCACCATCCCCTCCGGGGACATGAACAACATCAGCTTCAACTCCATCGTTACAAAGGATGGAAGATCGAGGGGAAAAACAGACCTTTGTGTCAGTGATGGACATATCGTATTTAGATTGACAATCAAGTAGATGACATATTTCATAAATGGTGGCTTTAGCGAAAATGTGCTCCAGTTTTATATCGCAATCAGGGCTCGATTCTGACAGTGCAAGAATGAACATCAGATAATCAATGATAACGTTGCTTTTTTGCAGAAAAATGCTCAAGGATTGAGTCGCAATCCAGGATCGATTCTGACAAAGAAAGGTCGAAGCTTCGTTGTATTTAATCCACTGATATCGTAAAATTGCGTCAATATGCGCCCGCATTGTGCTACGAAAGGCTCCCGGGACGAACTCCTACCAACGTCGTCCTTTTGGTTCAAGTTGTTGCCGGCGGGTCGATCTCAGCCTCCATAGATTCAGCATCCATTCTCATGCTTCCAGGGTCGACCCTAATGTTTCCTGTATCCATCTCATCATCGCGGGAGAAGTCGTGGCTGGGGACGAGCAGGGCAGGCTTCAGAGGGGGCAGGCAAACTTCAGACTCTGTGACGTCGCAATGGGTGATTTTGACGCATTACCTACATCTATCTTAAAAGCTTCCGACTCCACCAAAAGAAGTCCGCATAAGACATCACTCAGCTATCAACCAACTCACAGGAAGTTGATAATGCGAACATCGCGGCGGCTGGCGTCCTCTGTACTTGATTCATTGCCTTCAAATGGCAAGTTACCTCTAGGTGCAATCGAACTTTTCAAGACGCGGCCATCAAGCTGGCGGACAGTCCCGATGGGTGAGAATAGTTTGAAAGGGTGCTTTGCACAAGAGAAAGATTGCTTGCTTTCTAGCATGGCACCTATGTCGAGTTTCTCCTGCTGTCTGGCGTGGGACGACGCTATCGATGTCCTGTTGCACTCCTGAGGCGGTCACAATTTGTGGGTATTTGTTTGCAAAGCCTTTTCACTCGTAAATGCACACATACTGATCGCATGACAGTTGTATGCGGCTCTTTGATGGTGGTGGGCTCATTTGTTTGGGTACCTTTGGTTATTTGGCTGGGCTGGAGGTAAGTAGTCATACGGCTATATGGAGGCTTCGTATGTTTTAATACTTTCGTTCTACCCCTCATCATTGGGCACGTCTTGCATGTAACGTGTAGGAAATGTAAAACTCGGAATCGACGCATTATTTACGTCCTGGTCCTTTGCATCATATTGACGTTACCGACACGGCGGTGGGACGCCGTCATCATGAATGGATTGTGGAGCCGCTTTGTCGAGTACTTCTCAGTCGAAGTCGTTGGGGACGACCCTCTGCCCACGAACCGCTCCGCATTATATGCCGTCATACCGCATGGTACATTCCCCTTCGGCGTGGGTGTGGTAAGTTTCTACAGCAATAAGTATCACCAGAGGCCGGGAAGCATCCTGTATGCTGCCATTGCCAAATAACTGTTCTTTTGCTCTCCTAGATCTCCCTAGGACCTCTGAACAAGCTCTTCAGTAAGGTACGACCTGTCGTGGCATCTGCTGTCCTCCGTTTTCCGGTAAGTGGCTTCGCATAGCATCGTCGTCGAAGGCCTCCTGGGGAATGGGCGTCGACCTCTGGATGCACGGCAAGGGGGGCTAGGAACGGATGGCTCGGAGGGCCCAATGTCGAGGTGGGCAAAAAAATGGATGATTCACTGCACCCCTTTCCATCCGAATTGAACAGGGCTTTGGGCAGTTGATTAGCTTTGCTGGCGGTATAGACGCAAAGGAAGAAAGCGTGAGCAAGGCTATCAAGGACGGGTGCTCGGTGAGCATTTGTCCTGGCGGCATCGCAGAGATGTTCTGGGGCTACCCCAAGGAAGGGTGTCTCCCGCGGGAGGAGTACGCTTTTTTGCAGTCTCGGAAAGGCTTTATTCGCATGGCCATGAAGCATGGAGTGCCTGTGGTGCCCGTGTATTGCTTCGGAAATACCCACGCCATGCACAAGGCCAGAATGCCAAGAGCTCTGGAGGCTCTCTCTCGGTGAGTGGGTTTGCGAGTATGAAGATTCCCCTAATGTTCCACTGCCTAGGATTCTAGGGCCTTTTCAGGTTCCGTCTCACGTTCGAATGCTTGGCACACATGTTTTGATGTTTAGACTCCTCAAGGCCTCGCTCATTGTTACCTGGGGCCGCTGGGGCTTGCCCATCCCCTACCGCATCCCCCTGCTCTACGCCGTCGGCAAACCTCTTCATTTGCTGCACGTGGAGAATCCTACTCCCCACCAGATCGAGGCTGCCCACTCGGAGTTTTGCCGCGCGCTCTCCGATCTCTTCGACAGGTACAAGTTTTACTACGGCTGGGGCCACAAGACCTTGCGCATAGTCTAAATACACCGGGGACGGCCCAGAGGCTCTCGAAAAGCGGCCGTGGTGGTAGTCATGATGGAGAGTCAACGGCAAGCTCGTCGTGACAGAGAATTATGTCATGTAAAATAGACAAAGCAACCAGCTTGAAAGCACAGGGCCAAAACTGAAATAATAAGCAACATCTCGCAGCCTTGCACCTTCGCACATGGCTTGTCTCCGTGAATATCGCCCAAAAATGTTCAACCATATACTTTTCTTTTTCGTTCAATCCTGGTGCGGGTGTGGCTCCCTCCCGGGTGCCACTGCTGGTAGTCGCGCTGCGGCGTCGGCAAGTTGATGAGCAGGCGCGAAATCGACTTGCACGGCATCCTCATGATGATATGTGCCGCACAAGTAGTGCAGGAGCGCAGGGGTGTGAAGAAGGCGGCGCAAGGGCCAGCCCCTGGCCTCGGCGACGACCGGGAAGACGAACTCCAGGAAATAGTAGGTGTGCCCGACCACGATGCCGATGACGTCGATGGTGGCGGGGTTGCCGAGGACCATCGAGAAGGTGAGAAGTACCCAGGGCAGGTACGGCGCCGTGAAAGGAAAGAGATTCAAAAAGGTCAGGCGCACGTGCTCGTTACGGCGGCCCCAAACATAGACCATCATGAAGGTGAGCGAGGAGCCCAGGAAGGGGATAGAGGGTCGGACGAATGGGGCAATGCAGGTGATCATGCTCGCGCCGAGGAAAATCATGAATAGGAAGTCGGCCGTGCGTCCTCGAAACGTGCCCTCTTCTAGAAGACGGCAGTAGCGGACCAAGAAGTACATGTGGAACAAGAAATCCAACGAGAGATTGCCGAAATACAGGAAGTTGGTGAAGAGACGCCACACCTGTCCTTCGCGCACAAGGCTCAAGTTAAAGTAGAGATGGAACGGTGAAATAAGATCTAGTGCGCAAGCTGCAGTTGTCAGCACCGAGGCTGTCAAGTACATGCGCGAGACCACTGGCATCTCCATGTACCACACCTGAAATAACGGGAAAAGAACCGGGTGAGTCGCCTGGGTCTTCCATTTATTGGCCTCGCCCACCCTAGCGCCCCGGACATTCACAGTGAGCTGTTCAAATAATATATCACTGTTTTTTGCTCTTCACCACTTTTCATCATCGCGACCTACCCAAGGGCCCATTTCAGCGGCTGGCGGAGGCGGTGGCGGGGCATGATGCTGCTGTTGCTCTAAATTATTTGGCTGCTGTGGAGGACCTGGTGGTTGTTCAGGCTGTCCCTCATCGTCTTGTTGCTGGAACATTCCTACTGTGGGCAAATTTCTGAAGGCGAAACCTGCAAGAAAGTGAGCAATGAGGGGTTGCTTTTGGTGAGACTCTGAGACTCCAAACCTGGCAGGCCGTCGCTGCGGGCGCATCGCACTGTCGGTTTTCACATATATAAAACTGTATCCCATCATCTGCTCATCGCATCACCAATTGTATTTGCTACTTCATCAAGTATAGTGATTTTATTGTCGAGAGATACTAAAGTATGTACGCCCGGAAAGGTTGGAGTGAAGTGGGTGTCGAATACAGAACAAGCGGATCAGCGAGGCCTCCGAGTCAGAAAAAATACGTTCCCGCTTTCTTGCGACATACGATTTCTCCCGAGCAAAGGTCACGGGTTTCCCGCGACTACAGGGCTTGGGTGGGTGGCGATGCCCTGGCTGTCTCCTACAGCAGCAGAGACAACGCGCTTCTCGTACCGCCGTCGCAATTTTCGGCAAACATTAAAGCGCAGGCAGGCCGCGACTCGATCCACGACTAGGCTACAAGCATATGTAACGATAAATGAAAGGCGAGAGGTGGCAGAGACATGTGATAGATGGATGGTCCTGCATACCTACGTAGGAGGCCGCACAAAAAAATGGAGTCTGTTGTTAGATGCGTCAGGCACACATCGCGGGCTTCTGTATGTTATCTTTAGCCTTCTGTGTCATCCCTTTTTCGTTGGCTCTAAACCCGAGTGCCTCACTCACGTGCAACATTCCGTACTATTAAGAAGCTTGTTTCGGTAAAGAAGTGCACGATTGTGTGCTCACATATCCAGGCTGAGACAAAGAAACCTATCAATGCTCTTCACACTCGCTCTACTAGGCCTCTCTCGGTCAAAGATGTTGAGCTAGTTTTCCCATCCCCGATCAAATTCCCCCCCATAGTCCGAAGTTGAGACATATCAAAACGTAGGAATGACAGAAAAGTCGATTACATGATTTTCTCCGGCTGTCAGTAGTCCGTCTTCGATTTGTACATTTATATATATGTTAATAATCTACAAAGTCCAGTCGTACGGTCCGTACCACTGTCCTCGCAAAGTTCCACTCTGTTGTCAACATAAGAATTTCTTCGCCGAGATGATGACTATTTTCAAAAGTGTTGGTGGTTCGACAAGGAATCCTCTGAGGACAGAAAATCAATAACTTGGACGAGGAAATATATCGAGGCCCTTGAAACGTTGTTCGATGGGGGGGAGAAGTGAGACAGAGGAAGCAGTGAAACTCTGAATCAGATTCAAGCATTGTGACAGAATGACCCGTAGCTCGTCCTCTTTCCTCTTAGATTCGTAAGCGAGAGCCCTTTGCAAAGCTGGAAGCACTACGGGCAAGTCGTCGACTAAGGAATCTTCGTAGAAAGTTATGAGCAGCAGTAAGAGTTTCGCACTTAAAAGACGCGTGTTCAATGTCCAGTTGGTCAACTCGTTCATTAAGGCTGGCAGACTCCGTCGGGTATTTCTGCGAATGTAAAGACGGGTGGCCAGGTCTGGACGTCTCTGAAAAGGAAAAGGTAGCGCGTGGTAATTATTTGCGTGGTCTTTAAAAGACTGAAAAGTTTCCACGTATTCGTGGATTTCCTCTTTACTGTCTTCCGCATAATGTTGCGCGCAAATTGACAAGGATTCCCAAGCTGTGACTTGAATTTCCTGTTTGATGCAGTAGAACAAGTAATGGGGGGGTTTGATGAGTTTTATCTCTGGCTATCTCGAACCAAAGTATCCGACAAAAGTACTTAGGTATGCATATACCAGGATATCGTCATTGAGGCCGTGGAGCAGATAAGGGAGGAGGCGCGTCTCGAAGTCATGTCGGTCGGGTAGCTTTGTCAGCCACTCGGTGAGCATGTTCATCAAGTGTTTGCGAACCAAAGGATTGGCGTCCTGGGCAATCTGTCGTCAAAATAATAGAAGAGCAGCCCCAGCGACAGATGAAAACTTTCTGACATCTACGTTCTTTAACGGCAGATTTTCTCAAATATGCCTCGGGTACCAGGATAATGAATGCGTTACAGGTGGGAACAAGCTCAGAAATGATGGGATAATCAAGACTTAATGTGAATCTTCCGGTGTTTGAGGGCTCTCGGAACCTACCTGAGCTATATAGTTGATTGACACGTCGGTGCCAAAAAACATCGATACAGGGACAACGTTATCGGCGCGAAATCCTGTTAATTCAGGAATGGTACTCGTTGCGGCACCTTTCCCCTTGTCACGATCTGGCACTTTCACTAGGTCTCGTATCGCATCAATAGCAGCAATGCGAACTTTTGCGAGACGATGTCGAAGGCGCGGCATTACTGCGCGCACAAGGGCAACCGCGTACTCCTTCATGCCGACCTGTTCACAAAGGATCAGAATGAGCACAATCTACTAATTCATAAGTAAAAGGACAGGACGTATGCTGTACATGTTGTAAATCACAATCCATACCTCGAATGCACGAGACTGGGCTATTGTGCCTATAGCTGAGCACGCCTCAACTTGCAATGCCTGTGTGTAAATACCTACGTTAAGTTTCAATGCAATCTCGCATATTTATTGTGAAAGCGTACCGGAAACGGGTCATGTGTAACTCCTTCAACGATGCGAATCATGTCATGAAAGTAAGGGTACAAGCCAGAAGCAAATTTCGGCTGCGAGTTCACGCGGACAAAGTCGTGAAGCAAGCGAACCAGTTGGAGACGAATTTCCTCAGAGGGTTCCACCTGTTCCTGGCACATGTCTTCTTCCTGTCAATTTTGTTGATGGTTCATCAAAATGTAAGCTCGGATCAAAGTAAATCTTCTTTTCATTCGGGGAGGCTATCGTGCCGACCTTGTGTGAACAGATCACTTTCCCTCTTTTTCTAGCTTCGTAAGCTTTGACATTATACACGAAGACTTGAAAAGCAGGTTCATAGTAAGCGAGAGGCTTCAGCCGAGCAAGAATTGCCTATCGTTGAGAATTTTGTGGATTTCTTTGAGTGTACGGGTGTGTGCTACGTCACACGGCATTGAAAATATGTTTGCAGATGAAGCACAAACCTACCGAGAAAAACCGATCCATCAATGTGCTCTTTATGTTTTGCGCACTTACAAACAGAATGGAAGCAATTTGGATTGCCAGCGCGCGGATCGCCTCCGAGATATCCGCGAACATATTGAAAAGGGGCATGTGACATTTATCCAAGAGTCTTTGATGGTAAAAGGTCAATTCCTGCAGTACAGATGGACGTGGTTGTGCAAATATACAACATGAATCCACAAACTTAGTTTAAAATGTATATTCCATTGTTAATTGCGGTATTCCCTTTCATGTATACCTCTTCAGAGCTTGATTCAGTTGAGATAATCACTTCATGCAACTCAGATAGCGCGGCTTTGCGTACTGACAGCAGTTCGCTATCCATGCGAGACAAGGTCCTAGGTAGGGAGATTTTTTTCATTTGTTGTGAAAGTTTTCCGCTGTGATAGCTATCCTGCGACTTCTTGGCCGGATCTGCCGCTATCCATGAAAGTGGATGGCTTTTCAGAGGCGGAAACAATATGCTTGAATCTAGGGATCTGGATGATTTGGCTTCATTCATCCGGGCTCGCATAAAATGCCGGTCCTCGATTTTCATTTCTCTCAATAAAGCCTCCATATCTTGTGGCATTAAAATTCCACTAAAGTAAAATGAAACGTTGAAAAAAAGTTGGGTGTATTTGTGGCCGAGAGGAGGTCCTTTATTGACAAATAAAATTGAGTCGCAACAAACAATTAACCGCGTTTCATCTGCTTGACTGTATACCTCTTGCATGTAAAACCACTATACAAGACAATGTCGGAGGCTTTCCAGTTAACAGGGTGGAAGAAAAGCCGCGGCCCATCTTGGGCTTCTCTAATTTTCGCCTCCCAACTGCCCTCCAAGTCGTCGCCGTTCGCGAGAGGGGATGGTGCCGAGTGGGCTGACACGGAGGCCGCAGAGACCCGCTGGGTCAAGTTTCGCGGCCATGTTCGCTGCTTCTGGTTTTTAGCTCCATGCAGTTACCACGTTCGCCCAGCCCT
>Ga0209925_1001916_pt1 | contig 10357 bp, 9 predicted proteins | sample SalPonR2_A_D1_MG_FD_185702 | JGI IMG/M metagenome (GOLD analysis project Ga0209925, IMG submission 185702) | Salt pond soil microbial communities from South San Francisco under conditions of wetland restoration - Salt Pond MetaG R2_A_D1_MG... ...
TTAAAATAGAACTGCGTTTTACAATATCCTTATTCAGATGATCCTGCAGTTGCTGCATCAACTCGTTGCGCACGCCGCTGCCAATACTTTTTGCAGAGGCTGCTGAGGAGGACTGTCCCGCATCTCCCCGTAGATTAACCTGCATCACCTGAAGTGAGTCGCCGTTTTCATTGCTGATTCCCTTACCAGTGCTGCTGACGCTTTCGTTTCCCGAACTGAACAGCTTGAACTCGGAGCTCTGCTGCCGGCTCTCGGAGCCGGTGTGGTTTCCGCTATTATTGCGGGAAGATGCCCCACGCTTATCAATTACCGTCAGTTTAGGTCTTCCCTCGCTCTCTCCGGTACGCCGGCTGTTCGGGTCATTCGTCCCTCGGTCTCCGCGCTTTTCATCACCCCCTGGCTGGGAAGCCCCTGGCTGTAAAGAACCCTTCTTTGCGGCCTCCTCAGATACTGCAGCACTTGCACTTTTTTCGCCAACTACACCGCCATGGCTTCCCTCAGCAGCAACTGCCGCCGATTGCAGCTCATTTTCACCGGTGGAGTTTTTGTCCATAGCCGCTTGGGCTGCTGCTTCCGAATTCAACTGAAGCTCTTTAAGTTCAGCTTTACGGGATGCCCTACTGTGCTCCGCTTCAACCCGGCTCTGCCCGGATTGGACAAGTTTTTCGGTATGCTTTTCATCGGAAGTCTGCTTGAGTGCAGCCTCCCGTGCATCTTCAGCGCTTATTCTTTTTTCCGCCGAAACCTGTTTGGACGACTCCTGTGCCCCTTCGTCTATCTTTGTCGTATCAACCTGTACTGTTTCATCTAATTGCCCTTCCGATGATTGAGTTTTGGAAGCGGCCTTTTCACCGGAGGCAGGAGTACTCATCCTTGGGCTGGATTTCCCATCTTCAATTTTTTCCGTATTTACTAGGGGCTTTTCATTCTTTGAGTTTTCATTTTGTTCATCTATCCTGGAACGATCTTCAGCCGGCCCGTTCTTCTGTTCCGCAAAAGTACCGGTGGCATCTGATTTGTCTCGACTTTCAGTCCAAGTTTGGTTGCTTTCCGCTGAGGAGGCTCGCCTACTTTCAGAAGCAGCCTGCGCATCAGCTTGAAGCCTACGGTGTTCCTCCGCCGCATCCTGCTCTGCGGATCTTAGCAAGGCCGCTTCCCGCTGCTGCTGAGCTTCACGCAGGGCAAATTCGTCTTGCCGTGCCAGGTTGGTACTTGCTGTGCCTTCGGCCGGGCGTTCTGCAGTCGAAAAAGAACTTTCCCGTGAAATTTGCTCCAAATAAGAAGCAAAAGAAGAGCGTGCCAAGGAAGACGGAAACTCCCTCTGCCGGTAATCCAAAGCCGGGTGTGAACCGCCGGGAGAACCGGGAGCTTGAATGTCGGCCATTAAAGCATTTATCACTGCTTTCACCTATCCTTCAGGTTTTTTCAGCATTTTTCTGCTGAGTTGAGCAGCCCGTTCCGACGGCATGAGGGAAAGCCAATATGCAACCAGTGACCCCTCTCCGCGTTCCTGGGCTAATCGTTCAGAAGTTCTCAGGATATCGATTATATCCTGATCTTCCATCTCGAGCAGTCTATCCACCGCTTGCTGCGGCGGCATGCCGGTAAAATACTCAGCTGACTGCCTAAGGTTCGCTCTTCTATTTTCGTACTGTTTTAGTCTTTCGTTAAATGATTTTTCCCGTTCTGCTAGGGCTTTCTCTTTTTCTTCCAACAATTCCAACTTTTGCTGGACCTCAGCCTCCATTTCGGCAATTTCTTCGGACTGTGATTCAAGAGCCTCCTGCTGAAGTTTAACCGCTTCTTCTCGTTTCAGAAGTCGCTCCCGCTCCAGTAAAAGGGCGTCCTCATCATTTTCTAGTTTCTCAGGCGCTGAAATACCGACCAATTGGGTTGCCGGGGCGAAGATCTGCTTCACGTTCATAAGTCCTAAATAATCGAACCAGAGCAGTCCTCCAACCAGAAGCACAGTTATAAGTAACAACAACATCAGGATACTCGAAAATAACTTCATTCCTCCAGCCACAATTGCCTCCTAGGGTGCGGTAATCCTATTTTCATCCGACATCCTCCAGCTTACGTGCATACTGAGCGGAACTAATCTCATCGAGTACTTTCTGCTCCTGCTTTTCCTGCTGCTTATAATACATCTGCTGCTTTCTTTCTTTTAGCTTATCTAAAATTTTACGTTTTTTTGAAACTTCCAGAAATTTCTCCTGAACTTCCCTTCGCTCTTTTTCGGCCTGCTCAAGCTCTGCCCTCAGTTCCGTAATTTCTTGATCCAAACGATGTGTATAGTTTTCTACATACATGAACATTCTCATATCGCCGGTATCAAGATGTCGTTGATTGAAAGTTCGTTTTCGCTTCGAATGCCGCTCTTCAATTTTTTTCTGCAAAGCATTGCAGCGTCCAGTCGTCTGTCCCAGCTTCATCTCCCACTGTTGCTCATCATATTTTCTCAATTCAAGAATTTTCTCTAAATTAAACTGAAACTTCCGCATCTTCTTCCTCCGGCAGCTGCACTTCAAGCCCTGAAATTTGTGCTAATCGCTGAACCGTATCCCGTAAATGGGCTTTCTCTTCAATATCCTGGCCAAGAAAGTCCCAAATATCGTCTATTTTTTTGATTGCCTCATCTATTTCACTATTACTACCTTCGGCATAAGCTCCGACGTTTATAAGGTCTTCAGAGTCGGTATAGGTAGCCAGCAGCCGCCGTACTCTTCCTGCGGCATCCTGCTCCTCACGTCCAGTAACTTTTCTACCCAATCGAGAGAGAGAAGCAAGTATATCAATGGCCGGATAATGATACGCCTGGGCCAACTTCCGACTTAATACGATATGCCCATCTAGGATACCTCGCACCGTATCGGAGACCGGCTCATCCATATCATCACCTTCAACTAAAATCGTATAAAACCCGGTAATGGTTCCTTTCTCCGAATTTCCGCAACGCTCAAGCAGCTTTGGCAGTATAGAGAACACGGATGGGGTATAGCCGCGGGTTGCCGGTGGTTCGCCTAATGTGAGGCCGATTTCTCGCTGAGCCCGAGCAAAACGGGTAATCGAATCAAACAGCAGCATGACATCCTGCCCCTGATCACGAAAGTACTCCGCTATGGCAGTTGCGACAAATGCACCGCGCACACGGGCCAAGGGGCTGGTATCACTAGTGGAAACAACCAATACCGACCGCTTGAGTCCTTCCTCACCAAGGTCCTGTTCGATAAACTCCCGTACCTCTCGGCCACGTTCACCTATCAACGCAATTACATTAACATCTGCAGCAGTATTGCGGGCAGTCATTCCCAGAAGCGTAGATTTCCCAACTCCACTACCGGAAAAAATACCAATACGCTGTCCCTTCCCAACCGGTGTCATCGCATCAATTGAACGTACCCCAGTAATCATTCTGTCTTCAATGGTTTTTCGGAATAACACGTTCGGAGGGGTGTTATTGGTGGAAGCCCCAACGGCGGACCCGATTGAACCCTTTCCATCAATCGGTTTACCCATTGCGTTGAGCACACGCCCTTTCAATTTGTCGGAAACAGGAACGGTTAGGGGCTCACCCATAGCAATTACTTGGCAGCCAGGTTCGATACCCTCCATCTGGTCAAAGGCCATCATCTGGACACTGGTTCCGTTGAAGCCAATTACTTCTGCCCCAACAGTTCTGTCTTCTCCTGAAATAACAATTTGGCAGCTCTCTCCGACTACTACCTGCGGACCGTGGCTTTCGATCAGCAGACCCTTTACCTGTTTAACCGTTCCGGTGTATTTAATGGGGTCCATCTGCTCAACCATGTCACTGTACTTTTCAAACATATTCCCCTCCCAAGGTATGTTTTCCGCTGCTCAGTCTGCTATTCTCCCTTGGATCGTATCGGCGCAAGCTCTATAATTTTCTCTTCAATCTCCTGCAATTGTGAAGAAATACGGGCATCAATTTCTCCAAAATCCGTTTCTATAATACAGCCGCCCTTATCCACGGTTGAATCCTCCACTACAGTTACCGACTGTACATTATCTACCATCCGCATAAAGTCTTTCACATGCTCGGTAGTAAGCTCCACATCCTCAAGATTCACCTTAATGAGAACCTCTCCTCGACTTTTTAGCTTGCGCAGAGCCTGAATTACGTTGTTGATAACTACATTCTTCTGATTTTCAGAGATGACCTTCACCACTTTCTTAGTGATCATCAACACTAGATTCACTAACTGGGTTTCAGATTCCTCAATAATTTCAGCGCGCTTATCCAAAGTCTTATCTATGATATGGTGCAGCTGCTCGACCAGACGCTCAACTTCCGGTTTCCCCGAGGAAAAACCCTCCTCATGCCCGGCCTGATACCCCTCGTTGTATGCATCCCGGCGTATCTTCTCAACTTCATTTTCTGCATCTCCGCGCATCTGTGAGGCCTCCTGCTGGGCCTCCTGTTTTATTCTCTCTGCTTCTTCCTCAGCATTTTGTTTTTCACGACGTACATCTTCGGTTTTTTTCTGAACTTCTTCAAAGGCGTGCTGTTCGGCTTCCTTGACAATTTTTTCCGCTTCAGCTTTAGCCTCATCGAGCATTTTCTGTTTTTCACTATCCCAGTTGCGCTTGAAGGCTTCAGCTTCACGCTTCAGGTCGTCTGCAGTCGGGCCTGTATACTCTTCTACGGACTCCACTTCAACCTCAGCAGCCTCTTCTTCAAACGGAGTTTCAAGTTCTACCCATTTTCCGGTGTGGGTTACTTCCTGAGCGCGAAACACATTTTTAGCCATGGGCAACCTCCCCTATCTTGCAACAAAACTAAATTACCATCTCGTCTTCGCCGCCACGGGCAACTACAATTTCGCCCTGCTCTTCCAGCTTGCGTATAGAGGCTACTATCTTCTGCTGAACCTCTTCCACGTCTTTCAGGCGTATCGGGCCCATATATTCCATTTCTTCTTTCAGCAGAGCTGCTGCGCGTTTTGACATATTACGAAAGATCTTATCCTGTACTTCAGCTTCAACCCCTCGCAGCGCCTTCGCCAGATCGTTTGTATCAACCTCGCGCAGCACCTTCTGGATCGCCTGGTTATCAAGCAGCACGATATCCTCGAATACGAACATCCGCTTCTTAATCTCTTCAGCCAGTTCGGCGTCCTCTTCCTCCAGAGACTCAATAATGGTCTTCTCCGTGGTTCGGTCGACCAAGTTGAGGATCTCGACGATATTTTCAACACCACCTGCTGCAGTAAAGTCTTCATTAGAAAGGGTGGAAAGCTTTTTCTCCAACACGCGCTCTACCTCACGCAGCACTTCCGGACTGGTACGGTCCATAGTTGCAATTCGCCGGGCAACATCAGACTGCACCTCATGGGGAAGGCTGCCCAGTATATTGGAGGCTTTCTGGGGCTCTAAATACGCAAGAATCAGAGCAATGGTCTGGGGATGCTCCTGTTGAATAAAGTTCAGCAGGTGTGCAGGATCGGTCCGACGAACGAAATCGAAGGGCCGGACCTGCAGGCTGCTGGTTAATCGATTGATAATGTCGACAGCCTTCTGACTGCCTAAAGACTTTTCCAACAACTCACGGGCGTAATCAATTCCCCCGGAGGTTATGAAGTCCTGGGCCATCATCAACTCTTTAAACTCCTGCAGCACTTTATCACGTTCTTCCGACTCAACATTGTCAAGACGGGCTATCTCAAAGGTGAGGGTCTCTATTTCATCCTCACGCAGGTGTTTAAATATTTCTGATGATATCTCCGAACCGAGGGTTACCAGGAAAATTGCGGCTTTCTGGCGGCCGTTCAGCTCCCGCTTTCCGCCTCGCTTCTGAGAGGAACCGGAGGCGGCTCCCTGTTGTTGACCAGCTGCTTTTGCCATAATTTACTCCTCCGCCAGCCAGGTTCTTATAAGCTGTGCAACATCTTCAGGATGCTCCCTGGCCATATTAATGGCGTTTTCCTGCATCTCCATTCGAGCACGCTCCTCAACCGACATACCAACTTCCATGCCCTCCTCTTCCTCTTCAGCACTGCGCAGGGCAGCCTCACGGGCCATCTGGTGCTGTCGAGCAAGTTCCTCTTCGCGCAAGCGTCGTCGTCGCTCAATTTCCCGCGAAATCAACCTAAACACTACAAAAGCAACGATGATAATAACGATTCCGAGGATTGAATACAGCAATATCTGCTGCACCCGCTTCTGCCGGCGAAACTTTTCGTCCTCTTCCTCAAACTGACTGGTCCGGTCAAACTGCAAATGCTGCACTGTAATTGAATCGCCCCGATCTCTATTGTAACCCACCGCATGCTCTAATAAAGTCTGGGCTTTTTCCAGCTGTTCATCGTCAACCGGAATGTATTCCCTGACTATCCGGCCTTCCTCATCAAGTTTAACCGTACCATTTTCATTATACTTCTTTTCCCATATCCCATCGATAGCCACACCAACCGATATCCGATCTATCTCCCAGGGACTTTTCTCCTGGTAAATATTACGGGTATTAACCTCTTCGTTCACAATTTCTGAGCTGTTTTTGTATTCCCCAACCAGGTTATCAAGGTCTTTATAGGCCGGCGGAGTCTGTCCCTCCTGCCCCGGAGGCCCCTCAGGATTAAAGCCGGTACCCTTAAACTCTTCGTTTACAATTTCCTTGGACCGTGGTATCGAAAGCACATATTCACGCTCGCTAAAGGGAGTATTCGGATTATCAGGGACTGTAGTAATTGGATAATGTTCCTGGGTTTCTACCGTCTCTTTCCTAAAGTTAAGGCTCATATCAACTTTCAGCACACTTACCCTTTTAGCCCCGAAGATTTGCGAAAGCTCTTTAAAAATCTGAGATTTATATTTATTCTCAAGCAGCGCCTTTTGATCGAGCTGCCGTTTTGAAAGTTCCAGCCGATCAAATTCAGCCATATTTTCAAAATCGTTCAGCACCAAACCGTTGTGATCAGAGATGACTACATTCCTGTCCGACAAGCCTTCAACGGCGAACATCACCAGCTTCTCTATACCCTCAATCTTCTTTCGATTTTCAATAATATCACTCCCCGGACGCGGCGTGATAATAACAGAGGCGGTTACCGGTTCCTGGTCCTCCTGAAACAGAGTATCCTCAGGCAGCACCAGGGTAACCTGAGCTGAATCGACATCCTGCAGCGATTCGATGTGCTGTTCCAAGTTCCGGGTGATAGCCTGGCGCAAGTTCACGTTCCTTTCGAAGTCCGTGACACTCCAGCGGTCCATCTTAAATACATCCCATGGGCTGGCTTCCTGCGGAATAAGGTCCTCCCGCATCAGCACCGTTACCATCCGCTGGGCAGTACGCCGGTCCTCCACATACACCCGTCCTTCCTCGGTTATGCTGTGCTGCACACCTTCCTCGTCGAGTCGCACAGAGATGCGGTTCAGTTTCTCCTGATCGGTAATCGGCGCGGTAATAAGCGGCACCATGCTCGGGCTGGCACTGAAGTTTACCAACAGTACTATCCCAAGCATTGAGACAATCACTACTGCAAATAGGATGACCTTTTGCACAAGCGAAAATTTGCCCCACAGGTTTTTAATCTGTGTAATTGTTTTCTGAAAAAATTCGTTCATTTCCCCTCCCAAAAAGAAGAACGATCACATCACTTTATCTCAAGTTTGAAATCTCCCTGTAAGCCTTCAACGCTCCATCGACGACTGACTTTGTCAGCGATACTGCAAAATTAGCCTTGCTCATTGCAATCGTCACATCGTGTGCATCTACACTATCAGGGTCGGTAATAAATTGCTGACTCAACTGCGTACTTTCCTGGGTAAGACTATTCGCTTCCTGCAGTTTATCAAACACCATCTTTCCAAAATCAAGGTTTTGGCCGCCTTGCTGCTGCGGCTGTGTGAGTTTTCCGGTCATATGTCGAGGGTTTGTAAGTTCCATCGGAACAATGTGACCGCTCACCTGGCTTGAAAACATATTTGACATTTAGTTACTCCTCCCTCGAAATAATCATCTTCCAATATTAAGTGCGCCCTGAAACATGGTTTTCGCACCATTTATAACAGCGACGTTCGCTTCATAAGAGCGGGAAGCCGAAATCATGTCCACCATTTCTTCGACAACATTTACATTCGGCATTTCTACATACCCCTGCTGCGGACCGGTTTTAATTGCATCCGGATGGGTCGGATCGTAGACCATTCGCGGTTTTGAATCGCTATCCTTCTCAACCTCAACTATTCGAACCCCCTGACCAACTCCATTATCCAGAGTTTTAGGCTGAAAAGGGCTTCGCCAGTAAGGCTGACTGACCCGCGGCCGGAATATAACCCGACTTCGGCGAAACGGTCCGCCTTCAGGAGTACGGGTGGTATCGGCATTGGCGATATTATTGGACACTACATCGAGTCGTGTTCTCTGTGCAGTCAGGCCTGACGAGGCGACATTAATACTACTGAATAAACCCATTGTTTACCTCCACTACCGCAGGACCAGATTAACTCTATTAAATTGCTCAGAAACGGATCTGGTCAACATGTTATAACGCAGCTGATTTTGCAGGAGCAGCATACTCTCCTCTTCCAGGTTCACATTGTTCCCGTTGTTATCGGTTTGGGACAGATAGTCCAGTACCCGTCGGGGTTTCACTTCTCGATAATTCTGCACTTTATCGAAGGGAATATGTTTGGGGTGCGTCAGGTACGCCTTCGGTTTGTCTACCTTTTCGGAGTCCAGCGCCCGCTTCAATTCGGACTCAAAGTTCACTGTGGTTCGCTTGAAGTTAGGGGTGTCGGCATTTGCGATGTTGTTGGCACTCACCTGATGACGCAGCATCGACGCATCCATTGTTCTATGCAGAATATCGAGGGTTTTTCCAAAGCTATTATTCAAAAACACCCTGTGCTCTCCTTTTTACTGCGGGCATCTCCAAAAACCGAAAGTTTTTGAAAGGCCCGGGTTTTCTAACTTCTATTTTCGACACATTCACCTCACTCACTTAGTAACTTCTCCCCAAAAAACCTTTATAGAATGTAGCGTGAAAGATCCTGGTCTTGCACAATATCCTGTAGCCTTTCATTCACATAATCCGGAGTAATCGGTATTTTCTGTCCTTCAAGCTCCGGAGCATTGAAAGATATATCCTCTAACAGCAGCTCCATTATCGTCTGCAGTCGACGGGCACCTATATTTTCGGTTTTCGCATTCACATCGGCGGCAATCTCACTTATCCTCTTCAAGGAGTCGTCGGAAAAATCAAGTTCAACCCCTTCTGTTTTCAAAAGTTCACGATACTGTTTTGTAAGGGCGTTTTCCGGTTCGGTTAGAATACGGAAAAAGTCCTTATCAGAGAGGTCTTCAAGTTCTACCCGCAGGGGAAACCGTCCCTGCAGCTCAGGAATCAAATCCGAAGGTTTGCTCATATGAAAGGCCCCGGCTGCAATAAACAATATATGGCTAGTATCTATCAGCCCGTATTTAGTATTGATTTTGCTGCCTTCCACAATTGGCAGGATGTCGCGCTGCACCCCTTCGCGGGATACATCCATTCCGCCGCGACCTTCCTTGACTGCTACTTTATCTATTTCATCGATAAAGATGATGCCCATCTGCTCAACCCTCTCACGGGCAACATCCGCGGCGCTTTCGTCGTCGATCAGCTTATCCATTTCCTGGTCAAGTAGAATTTCACGGGCATTTTTAACCGATACCCGCCGTTTTTTCTTGTTCCCCCCAAAGATATTCCCGAGGTTTCCGAAATTCATATTCATTTCTTCAAAGCTCTGTCCGGAAAAAACTTCAATCGAAGGGGATTTGGACCCGGAGGTCTCAACCTCGACCATTTTATCGTCCAGTTTTCCGTCTCTCAGCATTTTTCTAAATTTTTCGCGAGTGGTACCGCCACTATCGGTACTCCTCTCAGAGCCGTTTTCCGTACCATCACCGACATAGATCACGTCGGAAGGCCCCGCCCCCGAGGCTGCGGAAGTGTTGCCGTTTCCATCGCCGGGTTTACCCTTCTTATCGCTGCTGCGGCCGCCTTTTTTCACACCCGGCAACAGCAAGTCCAGCACAGACTCTTCTGCACGCTTCTCCGCTTCTTCACGCACTTCTTCAGCCATTTCGCTCTTTACCATCGACAAGGCTACGCTCATAAGGTCACGCACCATCGACTCAACATCACGCCCTACGTACCCTACTTCGGTGAATTTGGTTGCCTCCACTTTGATAAAGGGTGCGCCGCTGAGTTTTGAAAGGCGGCGGGCGATCTCGGTTTTACCGACTCCGGTTGAACCAATCATAATGATATTCTTCGGAGCAACCTCGTCCCGCAGGTCATCCGGCAAATTACGCCGCCGTACTCTATTACGCAGGGCTATTGCCACCGAC
>Ga0209925_1001921_pt1 | contig 10345 bp, 11 predicted proteins | sample SalPonR2_A_D1_MG_FD_185702 | JGI IMG/M metagenome (GOLD analysis project Ga0209925, IMG submission 185702) | Salt pond soil microbial communities from South San Francisco under conditions of wetland restoration - Salt Pond MetaG R2_A_D1_MG... ...
ATGGCTCAAGGACAACAACCTGTCGGTCCCCGAAGAAAAGGAGGGCGACCTGCTGCAGGCGGTAAAAAACCTCTCGGTCGAGCTGAAACGCGACATCACCGTCGATGAGTTCAAGGAACTCGTACAAAAATATACCGAGTAAATCGGGTCGGCCCGGCCTCCACGGCCGGAACGGCCGGCCTGCATCCGCAGCGTCCGGTCGCCGACAGCGAATAACAATAGAACTTAATTAAAGGAGTGTTCTATGGCGGATTCACAAATGAACGAGTCGAAACGGGGTAATTTTACCTCTAATATCGGCTTCGTGCTTGCAACTGCAGGCTCTGCAGTTGGCCTCGGAAACCTGTGGCGTTTCCCCTACATGACGGGAACCAGCGGCGGTGGCGCATTTGTACTGGTCTACCTGCTTATCATGGTCATCGTCGGAGTAAGTCTCTTATTGGTAGAGTTTACTGTCGGAAGAAGCGGGAAGGCGAATGCAGTTGACAGTTACCGGAAAATCAGTCCGAAAATGGTCTGGGTCGGGTATTTGGGCTTTTTCACGGCCTTCATATTCCTGTCCTACTTTTCGGTAGTCGGCGGATGGACCATCCACTACGCAATCAGCTCCTTCACCGGTCTGTTCAAGCTTGCACCGGACGAAATGGGCGGATTCTTCGGCAACTTTATCGGCAACCCGATCGTGCCCCTGATCTACCACTTCCTGTTCATGGGAGCAACCGTGTACATCATCGCCAGCGGTGTTGAGCACGGAATTGAAAAATGGGCCAAGATCCTCATGCCGGCACTGTTTATCATGATGCTGATTCTGGTAATTCGATCGCTGACCCTGCCCGGCGCTCTGGCCGGTGTCGGCTGGTACCTCAAACCGGACTTCTCAGCAATCAATCTCAGCGTTATTGTTGCCGCCCTCGGTCAGGTCTTTTTCTCCCTGAGCGTCGGAATGTCCGGTATGGTGACCTACGCCAGTTACCTCAAGCGCAAAGACAACCTGCCCAAGACCGCACTGCAGGTATCCATCACCGATACCGCAATCGCGCTGATCGCCGGATTCATGATTTTTCCGGCCATCTTCGCCTTCGGTATGGAACCGGGACAGGGAGTCGGCCTGCTGTTCATCACCCTGCCGGCCATCTTCAGCCAGATGCCCCTCGGCGCACTCTTCTCATTCATCTTCTTCGTACTCGTATTCGTAGCCGCACTCACCAGTGCTATCTCGATCCTCGAGATGCCGGTGGCCTTTATCATCGAGAAGAAGAACATGGCCCGTCCCAAAGCAGCCCTGCTGGTAGGCGGAATATCCTTCGTGATGGGTATCGCCGTCTCCTTCAGCTTCGGCATCTGGGGCAGCTTTACCATCTTCGGCCAGAACATTTTCGGCCTCTTCGACTACTTCGGAAGCAACATCAGCCTGCCCCTTGGCGCCCTCGGTGCCTCGATCGCAGTCGGCTGGTTCTGGAAGAAGAAAGGCGCCACCGACGAAATCACCAACGGCGGCGAGCTCGCATCGGTTCGCGGCGTAGCCAACACCTGGTTCTTCCTGGTACGCTACATCATCCCCGTGTTTATTTTCTTGATTTTTCTCTCAAGTATCGGACTACTGGCCCTATAAACCGAAAGCTTCGGGACAGTTTACATCGCTATCGAATTTTTCTGTTCACCGCTCCCTAGTTCGGGGGGCGGTATTTTTTTTAAATTTGAATGCGCATCAGGGGTGTTTTTGGGGTACACTGTAAAGAGAAACAATTCGGGAGGTAGAGAGGCATGCAAAAGGTTTTAATAGCACTAATGCTCTTGCTCGGCACAATGGTCCCCGTACTTGCCGCCGGACCAAAGTCTGTAGAGTTCCGGCAGCTGGGCTGTAACGACTTGCTGGGCCACTTTTATCATGTATCATCGGAGCTTGAAGACCCCGGCAGCCATCTGCTGGGAAAGTACGGTATGCATACCCTCTTCGACGGTGATACCTACACCGGCTGGTCCGAAGGAGTTGACGGCAGCGGGACCGGGGAAACCCTGTGGTTGCGGGTGCCTGAAGGTGCCGACACTCTGGCGGTGGTAAACGGATTCGCCCGCTCCCTCGCCCTTTTCCAAAAAAACAACCGAGTAAAAGAGCTTGAACTCTCTCTGTATTACGCGATTTTACCCGAGGCCATGGTTACGGAACTGGGGCCGGTCTATTGTATAAGCCCCGCCTCCGATACAATCGATATTACCCTAAAAGACTCACCAGAGCTTGAAGTATACTCCCTTCATTTTAACTGGAGCGGTATTTCCGGGGGCTACGGCAAAGCGACCGAGGCGTACCCCGCCTATGCCGAAGAGGAAGGCCTGCCTCCAAAAATCCAACACAAAGATTACCTGCTGAAGATGGAAATAAAAAGCGTGTATCCCGGAAGTGCCTGGAACGACACCTGCCTAACAGAGCTTCGCGCCTTTCCACGGGAGGGGGTTGAAGTAGAAAGAGTGTACGGCGAAGAGGGTAAAATAATGTACGAGGTTGAAACCCAGGGCCGGTGGATGCTGCCTAAGGTGTTGTATTACGACCGTGAAGTTTCGTATGAACCCCTCGAACTCGGCCCTGATGCACGCTGGCTTACGGCGATCGGCACTCCCCTGGAGGGGAGGGGGCGCAGCGTATCGGAGTTTAAACTCTTCCGCATACCCTATCCCCAGCCGGTCAACCTGAGGAAGTTCTCCGATGGAATAGGGGCCGGGCTTCTACCGGTGGGCTTCGAAGGGCGAAATGAAAAGATTTATTTGCTGATGGACGACGGCTCGGAGATACCCCTGATAAAGGAAGATCTGTTTTAACTCTTCCGCTTTACCTCTTCAGTGCATTCTGGAGCAGTTCGCCAAACTTTCCTTGGCTGAGTACCGGTATCTGCTTCTCCTCCGACACCCGGCGCTGTTCATCGGAGACATACCCCCATTCGGCAAGGTACACTTCTACCCCCATAGGTGCGGCGGAGATCAGATAATCGATTTGGTCTTCAATGTACACAGTCCCGGCCGGAGAGACACCGGCAGTCTCCATAATGCTCCGAAGCCGCTCCATTTTACCGTTTGATGCAACCGCGTGGATATGATCGGCGGGAAAGCGGATGCCGTGGTACTTGAAGATATCTTCAACATCCGGACGGCGTTTCGTTGTGAGAATGTACACCTCTTCAAAGGACTCACGGAGGCCGAGGGCCCTGCCCACATTACTAAAAAGGGGGTTGAGCTGCAGCCAGAGTTCCCGGTGGTGTTGTCTGAGAAAATCGCGTTCCCCATAAAAGGCCTGTTGATAGGCGGGAAGTTCCCCCAGAAGCCGGTTCCGGAGGGCGTCGAACTCCCCTTGTGACTCAATCTTAAGGGACTCCTCTGCGGCCAGATAAAGGGGGATAAAATCTTCCGCCCCTCTAAGGTAGGGCCTTAGCTGTCGGAACCTGCTGCGCCTGTCCTCCGGGATTTCATGTATGTCAAAAATTCTTTGTGAGTTTTCACCCTTCTGAAACTTCCTCCAGGCGTTATCCGCAGCCAGAAGGCATTCCGAAACGCTGTCGCAGATAACCCCGTCAAAATCCGTTACAAATAGTTGTGCCATAGAATAGTCCTTTTATGAATGCTTCTTTGCGTGGTCACCGTCGGCCCGCCAGACGTAGCAGCTGTCGACAAAATAATCGCGGACTTGCTCTTTTGTGGGGACCGTAGTCGTCTCAACCCTCGTCTGGTAGGTAAAAGCGGCCTGGACAATCGCCGGCCCCATGGTAATTATCAAATGCGTAAGATGGGCACAGCCCTTTGTCCCGCCGACCTTTTGCAGTACCGCCCGGGTAAAACCGGATTCAATATGTAGGCCGACCAGCTGATCATAGACCTGTTGCAGCTCTCGGCATGCATCGTAGGGCGCATCCTGCAGCTCAACATCGATGTGCTCGATTTTCATGCTTTCAGGATCTATCTCAACACGGGCTAGAATGGTGTGAAACCGGCCGGATGTAATTACTTCACCGGAAAAGCCGTTAAAATTGATATGCCTGTCGTCCTGGAGGCTCCCTTCCGTGACTATATGTCCCTCTCGGCCCTCAAAGCTGCGGATATTAATTGAGCGTGTGGCCAGGGGCCTGCCATTTGTTTGTATTGTATTGGTTTGCATATGTGTAGTGTACAGAATAACAGCGGTTTGTGCTATGACTTGTCTCTTCTATCTCTATAAAAACTATTTTGAATATCACGAAATTCGTTATATAATTGCACCATATACTTATGGAACAAATCCCGGATACTATATCGGAACTACCGGCAGGGGAGCGTCAAAAAAGGTTTATTTATCTGCTGGACGACATGAACAGTTCCCTTGAAATTATGAAATACCTCATTAGCTTTGGACGTTCACAAATCCCCTTTACCCAGGAAGAGATTGAAATGGGCCGTGTGTTTGAGGAGTGTTCAATTACCGTACGGTATCTCTTTATGAAGGACCAACACAACAGTACCTTTATTAGAGTAAACAGCGATTCCCAGGTATTACAGGGGGTTCTGGCGGTTTTCGCCGAAATATACCAGGGCTGCTGTGCGAAGGAGATCCGCACAACAAAGCCCGAGTTTCATAACTACCTGCCCCAGGGGCTTGTCCCCTCGTTTGAGCGTAAAAACGGACTGCGCCGCCTCTACTACCGGCTGCTTGATGCTGCAGGGGGCTGGTAGCCCGGCGGCATCTCATTATCTTTCACTAGTGGAACCGACGGGAGTTGTGTCCCGGCGGCTTTGCTTAGCGCATATTCATCCCGCCGTTAATATCGATAGTCTCACCGGTCATAAAGGGAGTTTCCAGGATAAAACGAACCGCCCGGGCTATCTCCTCCGCCTCGCCGGCATACCCGACGGGGGTAGACTTCATAAACTTCTCAAGCTGGTCTTTCGGGGTTGCTTTATCATGAAAGGGGGTCAGAATTATTCCTGGTGCAATGGCGTTTACCCGTATATTCGGCGCCAGACCCTTTGCCGCTCCGCGGGTGTAGGTATCCACCGCCCCCTTGGCCGATGCGTAGGTAATGGCTGTAGGAGAGCCGTTTCGTGCGGCCACCGAGCTCATATTTATAATGTTTGCTTTTTCGGCCTTTTTCAGCAGAGGCAGCAGCAGCGCGGTAACCCGCATTACCGAAAACACGTTTAGCTCGAAAGTGCGGGTCGCAATATCCCATGTGGTGCCTTCAAGGCTGTGACGATCCAGTAAATCACCGGCGTTGTTAACAAGTACATCGAGGGTATCGGTGTGGGCTTTTACCTCTTCCGCCAGTTTACCGCAGCCGGCATCAGTGGCAAGATCGGCCTGAATGAGAACGGCCTTGCCTCCGGCGGTCTCAACCGCCCTGGCCACCTCTTCGGCTTTATCTTTGCTTCTATTGTAGTGGACAAATATTGTGTTTCCCGGTGCCAGGTCCTTTGCTGTGGCGGCCCCGATACCGGTGCTTGCGCCGGTAATAACTATCTGTTGCATAATTTTCCTCCAAGTTGTTTTAATAAAAGATAATATAAAAAAGGACTTTAATCAAATTATACCGGCTACTGAGTGTCGGCTCATCGAATCAGCACTACCTGCTCCAATGTTAATTGACCTTGCGTATCGATGGATACCCATGTATCCTGTACAAACCATGGAAAGAGAAAAAATGCAGGTACTGCTGTTTGATTTTGACGACACATTGATTAGTTATGATGCCTCCGAGGCCCACGGGCTTCAGAAAGCCCTTGAAGAGTATAATATACCGGCGGAGCAGCGGCTTTTCGACATCTACCGTGAGGAGAACCGTAAACTCTGGAGGCTCATCGAGAGCGGCGAGATTACCTCCGATGAGCTGCGGGTCCGCCGCTTCGAGAAGCTGATAGAAATCGGCGGCATAATAACTGATGTGGCGGCCGGAGTTTTCAGCGAAACATATCTGAAGCACTTCTCCGAGTCGAAACAGCTGGAAGACGGCGCCCGCGAGGTGCTGGAATACCTTCACGGGCATCCGCAGTTCTCAAAGGCGATCATTACCAACGGTTTCAAAGACACCCAACGCAGGCGTCTCGGAGTTACTGAAGTAGAACACTATTTCGACCACATCTTCATCTCCGACGAGCTGGGGGCCAAAAAGCCGGACCCTCTTATGTTCGACCGGGTGATGGAACGGCTCGGAAATCCGGCTCCGGATTCAGTGCTGATTATCGGCGACAACCTGGTGTCCGATATTATGGGCGGAAAACAGTCCGGACTAAAAACCTGCTGGTACAATCCGAAGCGGGTTGAAGCCGGTGAATACAGCGGGTTCATAGATTATCAAATTCAGCATTTGAGCGAGCTGCCGGGCCTGTTGGGGATATAGTTGGCTTAAATAGATTTACTAATAGCCTGTTGTGGGCCAAAAATGTTGCGACGTCGAAAGTTCAACTACACATATGTTTAGTATATTGGCTGCCGGAGATCTGCAACGAGCTCTGCCGGGAGTTTCCCCAGGGAAATCGCATGCCCGTCTTATCATCCTGTCTTATCATCCCAAACTTGATAGATATTTGATGATATGATAGACTTAATTATGCCATCATATTAATGATGGCATGGAGGCATTCTATGAATCAACTTACCTTACGTAATATTCCGGAAGATCTAGAGAAAGAAATCCGACGAATTGCCGAAGAGCGCGGAATGAGCATAAACAAAACAGTGCGTGAGCTCCTGTGCAAGGCCCTCGGCATTGATAAGTCTTCAAAGAAGAAGCGCGATCTTTCTGAGTTTGCCGGTTTTTGGGACGAGGAAGAGGCCAAGGAGTTCGAAGAGGCTACCAAGCTTTTCGAAGAAATAGACGCGGAGCTGTGGAAATAATGGAACTCTGTATTGACACTAATGCCTACTCGGCACTCATGAGGGGACATGACATAGTTAGGGATATACTCGAGAAGGCCGACTCTCTCATCATGCCGACTGTTGTACTTGGAGAGTTGCATGCCGGTTTCGCCGCAGGTAATCGAAAAATGGAAAATGAACAAAAGCTTCAGACCTTCTTGGCTACTCCGGGAACTCGGGTTGTCCCTATAGGTCAGGAGACTGCCGAACGCTATGGTAAACTCGTCCGGCATCTCAAACTCCAAGGCACCCCGATTCCCACCAACGATATTTGGATCGCCGCCGTCGCCTTCGAGACGGGAGCAGTTCTCCTTACTGCAGATACGCATTTTTCTGCTATCCCGCTGCTCGAGACAATGAATTTTACATAGTCCTTGGTGTTTTAGTACGCATCCTCCTGATCCTTTGAAGCCAGACAGGTCTGCATTAAAAATAGTTGAGCATTCACTCATACCGAAAGGTAAAGTTTACCTATATTTCCTAAGCTTCCACGCAGAATTTAGTATATTATGTTATGATGGATTTATCGCTTCTGGAAAGAGGGGGCTGGTTGCTTGCATCAGAAACGCATGGATATGTTTCGCTTATATTAGTAAATCGTAAACCTCTGACCTCCCCCTCCTTGTTTACAGCTGTGTAGACTTGGAGTATACTCTAAATAAAAGCTAAAAAATTAGGAGTATGGTCTAATGTTATCAAATTTTATTGCTACCTATCAACGGCTTCTGCAAAATACAAACTATAGATACCATAGGTATATCTACAAAGATTTCAACATAAATAATCGTCTTACAGGCTTGATTGGTCCACGTGGAACAGGGAAAACAACTCTGTTGTTACAGTATATTAAAGAGAATATTGGAGATAAAGATGAATGTATATATGTATCTGTTGATCATATATATTTTTCAAAAAATACGATTATTGATTTTATAAATGAGTTGTATGAGGATTACGGAGTTAGATATTTTTTCTTTGATGAAATACATAAATACTCTCAATGGAATCAAGAGCTAAAAAATGCCTATGATTCATACCCAGATATTAAAATAGTATTTTCAGGTAGTTCGAGTATAGATCTAATCAAAGGATCTTATGATCTGTCACGACGAGGCGTACTGTTCAGAATAGATGGTATGTCTTTTCGCGAGTACCTACTTTTTAATAATATTTATGAAGCAGAATCAATTACCTTAGAAGAGCTATTGAACAATCGAAGCGAGCTTGAAAGACAGCTATCGAACATAAAAAAAATTAAAGGGTATTTTAAAGAATATCTACAGGGAGGATATTATCCTTTTTACCTCGAAGATAAAGCAACCTATCATCAAAAGATACTAAGAGTAATTGAAAAAGTAATATTTGAGGACATATCAAATTTCTATAAGTTGAAGACAGAGAATTTGTCGAATTTTAAGAGAATAATTTCATATCTTGCAACTATTTCACCCGGTGAGTTAAGCATAAACAGTATTTCAAAAAAAATTGGTTTAGATAATAAAACAATACAAAATTACTTAAAGATATTATATGAAACGGGAATGATAGAATTGTTAAACAAGAATAAATCTGGCAGTAATTTATTAAAAACCACTGAAAAAATGTATCTGGATAATCAAGACTTATATACCGCTATCATTGAAGAAATAGGATATGCAGCACAAATAGGGACAATAAGAGAGATATTTTTTATAAAAATGATAAAAAACTCTCACAATAAAATTTATTATAACGAGGTTGGCGATTTTTCTGTTAATAATTACCTATTTGAGATTGGTGGAAAAAACAAAGATAAAAAGCAGATTAAAGGAAAACTTGATAATGCTTTTTTAGTTAAAGATGACATTCTGTATGGCAACAAGAAAGAGATTCCCTTGTATTTATTTGGGTTTCTCTATTAATAAAATGGGTTTTAAAATCACTGAGAGTTGGTTCGGGGGCTCCTGTTCCCCGCCAAGAGAAATTTTCCCACTAGGTGTTAGGATTATATCATCGGGTTGAATAGGAGCGATGTGGATATTGCACTAAACTAATCGAGAAAAACCGTTGAATCAAGAAACGCACCATTGGAATCGGGTAAGTCTTCTAACTCGAGTATCAGCGCACACGGCCGGCCGTCGTACACATTGGTGCTGCTGGTGGTAATAACGCGCCCCTCGTGTTCAAAGTAAGGTCCCTGCGTTGCTTTTCTGGGTTCGTGGCTGCGGATCAGATACCGCAGATCCAGGCGCTGCAGTACCGTCTCAGTGATATCCGGGCCGAACAGTGAGCCGGCTCCCCGCATACTGGCGTACAGGCCCTCTTCAGGATAGGGATCGTTCCATAACATCTCACGCCGCAGGGCTGGGCCCGGAAAGGCCAGCTCGTCTTCGGAGTAGATGCTTGAGTTGATGCCTCCGTGAACGAACATGGCGTAACCGGGAAGGAGTGCTGTGAGAAATAGCTGATCACGAAATTCCTTGAACCTTGGAAAGTACTCATCCCAGCTGCCGCGCTTGCGGGTTGCTTCATCTATCAGCGTGCAGGGCATAAAGGTGGGCTCCCCGTACTCGCTGTAGTCCTCGTGGTTTCCCATGAGGGCAATTACCTTGTTGGGAATCCGAGCGCGTAGTTCCTGAATTCCTTCAATTACTTCGATACCGGAGGGCCCGCGGTCGGCGTAGTCTCCAAGGAAGATTACCAGATCGTCGGGCCTGCGCAGATCCAATCCATTGCGCAGGGCCGGCAGATCGCCGTGGATGTCTCCGAACACGATGATTCGCTCGAGTTTTTCCGGTTTGATTACTGCAACTGATTCGTGCCGCTCAAACATGCTTATCCTTTATCGTTGGTGTTCTGGAAACCAATTCGGGTCGGCTCAGGTTCTTTGCCCGGGGTTTCGATGTAGATAGTCTGGGTAGGATAGGCAAATTCAATTCCCTCGTGTTCAAAGGCCTCATAAATCTTCAGGTTGATCTCCTGCTGTATGTCCATATATTTTGCATAATCGGGAGTCAGCACGTAGTAGACGGTTTCGAAGGTGAGGGCAAAGTCGCCGTAGCCCTGAAAATGGGAACGGTCGAATTGGGTGTCTTCTATAGATTCTATAAAACCACGAATCATATCTGGAATAGCTTTTAGTTTTTCCAGCGGGGTCTGGTAGGTTACCCCGATTCGGAAGACCACCCGCCGTCGCTCCATTCGTTTATAGTTGTGGACCCGGGCGTTCACCAGGTTCGAGTTGGATATAATCAGTTGTTCCCCCGAAAGAGCCCTGATGCGGGTGGTTTTTATGCCGATTTTTTCTATGCTGCCCAGCTTGTCGTCAAAAATAATGAAGTCGCCCAGTTCGAAGGGGCGGTCAAAGAAAATAACGAAGTAGTTGAACAGGTCGCCCAGAATGCCCTGGGCGGCAATTGCCACGGCAATACCGGAGACACCAATACCGGCGACCAGGGTGGAAATATTAAAGCCGAAGTTGTCCAACAGAAATAT
>Ga0209925_1001922_pt1 | contig 10342 bp, 9 predicted proteins | sample SalPonR2_A_D1_MG_FD_185702 | JGI IMG/M metagenome (GOLD analysis project Ga0209925, IMG submission 185702) | Salt pond soil microbial communities from South San Francisco under conditions of wetland restoration - Salt Pond MetaG R2_A_D1_MG... ...
GATTTCTACAAAATGCCTTAATTTCAATATTGATATGCATGATTTAGAAATGAAAGAATAAAACTAATTATTCAATGCAGACCATAAGGGTACAAATACTGCAACCAATACAATGAGCGTCATCTGCCAGTAGTAATTTGTTACATACAATCCACTTAACAAAAGAAGGTCGTCATCTGTGTTTGTTTCAATTGTTCCCTTGTTTGAGGCGCCGGTATAATGAATATGAGTACCATCCTGTCCTGACAGGCTCCACTTGGTATTCCATACATTGTTGTATTTCCAGTTTGAAACTTTATCATAGGTGGAAAGGGTTGCTTTTGTCATCCAATTGTTATAGCTTATTTCCCCTACCATTTGATTATTTGAGTCATCGAATATCTGGGTTCGTTGCTGAAAAAAGCCTGTCGTCCGGAAAGTAAAACTTTTCCCATTTAAATGACCTGTGGCTTTTTTAGAAAACAAATTGTCTTTTAATTCACCGATTTGACTACCATTTTCATAAATACTATATTTCCCTGAAAAAACTCCCTTTTCCCATTTTAAATTTTTCATAATTAAATTTTTATTTATGCCTTTAGTAAATCAAAGATACTAAAATTGATTTCAAATTTTGGAAAGACCGGAACTTTAAATTTTTTGAAGGAACATCTCCCAGACTTACCTTGAATTATTCATCTGCGATTTCGTCTTTTTTGCCATTTAATTAACTGACTTACAAATACTAAAAGTATACCTGCAATAATAAAAGGCAGCCAGATACTCATTAAAGCATCTGCCTTGTCCAGGTTGAACATCATAAAGATCAGAGACGCTATTATAAGCAAAATGCCAAAATAAAGCGAAGTTTTACTCGCAAGGGCAATGCTTTTTTTCTTTCGCTTTTCACGTTTCAGGTTTCTCCTAATAAATCCTTTTTGTAACATTTTAGCCTTTCTTATTATAAATAAAATGTATCAACAAAGTTATTCCGGTTTAAAAGACTTCATCATTAATTGAGCCTTTTCCATTTTATTCAGCGACTTTAACTTGTGAACTAAAAATTTGAGTCCGTTAATATCAATTTCGTATTTTCCTGGTTCATTTTTCATTTCCTTTATCTTTTCCTCCATCTCCTGCAAACTACTTTTTACCGCAATTTTGGAGAGTTCTGTACTTGCCAGTAGTTTTGGAATATCAATCTTGTTTCGATAGGCGATTTTCCAATACGCAGGATAGATCATTCTTTGATAAGAAAGATAAGAGAGATAATCATTCATAAGGTAAATTAACAAGTGATCCTTACGAACCTCCCAGATCAGGTTTGAAACATAGCCGGGCAACTCTCCACCTCTTTGCACTACCAGCTCCGGTTCCGGGGCTGGTGCAATGGTCCAGCCATATCCGTAACTGGTTTCATATTCATTTACACCATTCATGTTTCGGGCAAGAATATGTTTGGTGGTTGCCTTTTCCCAGGATGCTTTACTAATCAGTTCATGATTCTTAAGGGCCTGGTAAAGGCTGAATAAATCCCAGATTGTTGAATAAACATTTCCATCTCCTTCAAAACCACTGATTGCATAATGAAAAGAAAATTCTGGTACTTCTACCGCTCGTTCGTACTGACCTGTAAAAGGATAGAAAAGATATCCGCGGGCTACATTCTTCATTTCTTTTATCTCTTCCCTGTTGTAAATCCCCGTTCGGTCCATTCCGGCAGGTTCAAAAATATGCTCTTGCAAAAAATGATTAAAATCCTTACCGGAAGCTTTTTTAATCACCTCGGCAAGAACCATATATCCCAGGTTACTATACCTACTCTTTTCTCCCGGGGCAAATTTTAATTCAGGTTTTTCCTTGTACAATACTTTAAGCACATCTTTATTGGTTGCAATCTTTGAATAATCCCAGTTTACTATATCCAGAAGGCTTTTGTCTACTGGTAATCCTCCGGCATGAACAAGAAGATGATGAATTGTAATGTCAGGGTAGGGAAATTCGGTTAAGTATTTATTCACATTATCAGAATAACCAATTTCCCCGCGCTCTGCCAGTTGCTGAACAGCCAGGGCGGTGAACAATTTGCTCATCGAACCGGTGTTAAATAACGTGTTCATATTCAATTCTGTTTTGCCCGCTCTGTTAGCAAAGCCGAAACAATTTTCATAAACAACATCTCCTTTCTCTGCAACAATTACATTGCCATTAAACTGATTTCTTTCATGCATGGTGCTGAACAAGCTATCGTACAAAGCTGTTTTTTCCTGTGCTGATGTTAAAAATCCAATTAACAAGAATAAAAACGAAATTTGTAAACTTTTCATAAAGACTTTCTTATTTTAAAAACGAGCGTTTGTTACCCCTTGAAGCATTGGCTCCTTTGACGTTGCCTCCTCCCCATGTAAGACCCGACCTTCTTTCTCGGAAAGGCGAATTATTCATATCCCAGCCCTTTGTTTTAGAGTCTCCTCTTTTAAATTCAGTTTTCTCCTTCTTTTTCCCTTTATATGATTTAATAATGGCATCAATTTTTTTGTTTTGACGTTGTTTCTCTGCAAGGGTAAGAGGCAGGCAAACAAGTACCAATAAAATCAAACCCGAAAAAAGAAGAATGCTGTTGAACGGAAATTCCATAAAAACTCCTAACAACCTGAATAGGAGCAACAAACCTCCGGCAACTCCTGATATATAAATAATTTTTTTCATGCCCTTTAATTGAAATAATTGAATGGGATATTCTATAATGAACTAAATTAAGAAAAATATGGTAAAATTTCAGAATTTCATATGATTAAAGACTTTTTATTTTTTTCATCCCCTCGACAAATTTTTGTTTCCCTCCATTTGCAGGGTGTCGAACATAAGCATGATCCAAATTCATTTCTCTTAGTTTCAATTCTGCTTTTCTCCCTATAGCGGCAATTTTTGAAACAGGAAATATATCCAGCAATTTTAAGAGAACTTGCTTGCCAAAATTTAACTCTTCTTCATCAGGGGTTCTGTTTGTCATTACCTCACTCCCTTTAAAGGGATGAAAAGGAAAGATATTCCATATTAAGGGTTTGATTTTCAGATTATTCAATTCATTCCAGATAATTGTTGCGGATTGTTCACTCATTAAGTAGTTTTCGGGATTTATGAATTGATAGTTTTCTGTTCTGAAAAAAGGATGAGTTTTTAATATTCTTTCGCTGGTAAACGGAACGCCGGTTAACCTGCACCCTCTATACCCAGGAGCTTCTCCCAGCATCAGAATTTCGGGTTTCAATGCCTTCATTTGCTCCAGATACAATCTGAGATTATGACGCCGGATATGACCTTCTCTTGATCTACGCTCGTATAATTTTTCTGAAGTGCCCGGACAAGTAGCACCAGCATTTTCAAGCTCGTTAACAAAATCATCAATTTCTTCCATAGATATTCCAACCAAAACTATTCAATAATACCTGGCGTATCGCTCATTATAAATACAATTTCACCGCCTTCAATAACATCCCTGTGTGTTAACAAATTTTCTTCAAGGGATTCCCCATTAACCAATATTTTATCCACGTAAACATGATTTTCTTCCTGGTTCTTTGCTCTAATCGTTAATTTTCTCCCATTTTCCAGCGTGATAACTGCCTCTTTAACCAATGGGCTTCCTGTTGCATAATTTACCGAACCGGGTGTGACAGGATAAAATCCCAGGGCGCTAAAAACATACCACGCACTCATTTGCCCTGCATCATCGTTTCCACATAAACCTTCCATCGTGGGTCCGTACATTGTTCTCATTATCATACGTATCCGCTCCTGGGTTTTGTGAGGATCATTTGTCCAGTTATACAAATAGGGAATATGGTGACCCGGTTCATTTCCATGAACATAGTTGCCAATGATCCCATCACGGGTAATGTCCTCATTTTTACTTATGTATCTATCTTCCAGACCCATTATAAACAAAGAATCCAGGTGTTCACTAAAACGGTCTTTTCCACCCATCATATCAATCATTTTCGGAATATCCTGGGGAACATAAAGTCCGTAGTTCCATGCATTCCCCTCTATAAAGCCTTGTCCGTGTGTATCGAGCGGATCAAAATCTTTTCTGAAAGAGCCATCTGTTAGCCTGGGTCGCATGTAACCAGATTTTGAATCAAAAACATTTTTGTAATAGGCAGACCGGTCAGAGAATTTTCTTTTTATTCCATCGTTTCCTAATTGTCTTGCTAGTTGTGCAATACACCAATCATCATAAGCATACTCCAACGTTTTTGAAACAGATGAATGACTCTTATTGTCCGGCACATAATGAAAATCAATATAATCACCCAAACCATCAAAATATCGTACATTTGCAGTATGAACAGCTGCCTCTAATGCCCTCATCCTGTCAAAATCCCCGACATCTTTAACTGTAGCATCAGCAATCACAGAAGCTGCATGATACCCAATCATACACCAGTTTTCGTTGGCATGATGACTCCATACAGGCAACATATTATGCACACTTTGGTCATGGTGTGCCAACATCGATTTAATCATATCGTTATTGCGCTCAGGTTGTAAAATATTAAAGAGGGGATGAAGCGCCCGATATGTATCCCACAAAGAAAAAATGGTGTAATTTTTAAATCCGTCAGAAGAGTGGATATTCTGATCAAGCCCCCGGTATCTGCCGTCTACATCCTCGTATAGAACAGGACTCAGCATCGTATGATAAAGCGCTGTGTAAAAGGTAATCTTGTCGGCTTTTGTTAAGGTTTTCACCCTAATTTTTGATAGCTCCTCATTCCACTTTTTCCGTGTTTCTTTCTTCACCCTGTTAAAGTTCCAGTGAGGAATTTCAGACCTGAGATTTTTCATTGCACCTTCAATACTTACAGAAGACAAGCTCATCTTTATCTTAATCTTTTCGTTTTTCTTTGTATCAAAATTAAACCAGGCCCTCAAATTTTTCCCTGCCATTTCAGGAAAATTTTCTGACTGATCAAACCTTCGATAAAATCCATCATAAATTACTTCATCATATTTTTTGTGTCCATAATTTTTAAAAGGTTTTGAAAACTGCATGGCAAAAAAGACCTTTCTGTCACGTGCCCAGCCTTTCGTTTGTCTGTAACCGGTTACCAGAGAGTCATTTTCGACCCGGATGAAGGTCCATACATTCTTATTTTCATGATGATATACATTGTAAATCATGTCCAATATGATGTGTGATTGCTCCGATTCAGGAAAAGTATACTGATGAAATCCGACCCGTTCACTTGCCGTCAGTTCAGCCAGGATATCATAACTCTCCAGGCTTACTTTATAATAACCTGGCGAAGCTTCTTCCCGATTGTGGGAGAAGGTGGAATAAAACCCTCTTTTCTCATTGCTGGAATTCAATGGATCAAGAACAAGCTTTCCAGTGGTTGGCATTACCAGAAAATCACCCAGGTCGGAATGACCTGTTCCGCTGAAATTGGTATGGGCAAAACCAATAATGGTGGTGTCTTTATATTGATAACCTGCACAATATTCATAAGTTTTTTTGTTATAAGTCCCGTCTTCATGATACATGGGAACAAAATTCGTTTGCGGACTTAATTGAACCATTCCAAAAGGGGCTGTGGCTCCGGGATAGGTATGTCCCATTTTGCTGGTACCCACAAAAGGATTCACAAATTGAGCAAAATCCTCTTCTATTGTTCCCTGCTTTGCACTGTCCTGATTTTGACAACTAACAAAAAGGAGAATCCCCATTAATACGCAAATAAGTGCTCTCATAAATCTAAGATTTTAATTAAAGATGACAATCCTGTGAAAATAAGCAATCAAAATGAAATATCTATAGTAAAAACTATCTTGTTAAACAATTTATCAATAGGAACAATCGGATCATAATCATATATGTTTTCATATTTCAGCAGCAGGCCAAGGTTGTCTGTAAAATTATAGGTAACCGACGTGCTGCTCGCAAGCCTGGGAGTAGTAAAAAAATCATCCAATGTGCTTTGGTGATAAGCACTGAAATCAAAGGTTAAATTAATATCAGAAATCCACTTAAAGCTGATATAGGAAGCAATCTTAAATTTTTCGGAAATAATTTTTTCTGTTTGATCAGGAAGCAAATGGTCTTTTACCCCATCATAGCTCCAATGTTCATACTCATAAAAAGGACCCAGACCAAAATAAATACCAAGTTTTTTATTTTGTAAAATATGGTATCTGCCCTGAATTCCCCCGGCATACTTAAATTCAAGTCCTCGTGCATCAGACCAGTGAAGTTGAGAATAAGGTTCGACGGTAAATTTTTCCTCAAAAATTCTTCTGTATTCAACATACAAATAACCTCCGCTAAGCAGTACATCCCGGCCATATTTAGACAATTCAATTTTGTTGGCAAAGGTAATGGCATGGTTTTTAAGTCTAAAGGAGATATCAGAGGTATTTTCAAATTCAATCAGATTTTTTTTCTGGTTTTGAAATTTCAGATCCGGAACTATACTCCCTTTAATTTTCTGAGTGGTATCAATAATCACAGAAAAGGCCTCAGTATGCAATACTTGTGAGTTAATTCTTCCAATACCAACAAATAACAAGAGAAAGAGAATTAAAGAAAAATGACGTTCCACTGTTTTATTTACTAATTTAAGAAAAATATCTGTACTTTACTCAATGTCAGTACTTGAAAATACTTTTTACGCACATTTTGACTTACTAACAATCTTTTCGTAATTTGAGAGCTGAAGTGTTTATAAAAAGAAACAAAATGAAAAGATTAATATGGTTGATAACTTTCCTCGCCATCCTAACGAGTTGTTCTTTCTACGAGGATATTCCCAATATTAGATATACCACTTCGGAGGGCATCATTAAAGAAGACAAAACGTATTTTTTTCTGGAGTATAAAATATATTTCAAACCGAAAGGGATCGCCCGATTCCCAGACGGAGGCATTTCGAATTATAAAGTGGACAAAATATTTCTGATTTCACGCAATCATCAAAATAAAAAATTATCGGTTATCAAAGAGGTGACAGGCATATATGATCCATTATCCGTTAAGGGAATGCACCCCGAAAAACACAAAAACAATTTCTACATTTCTTTATCTTATTATTTAAATGGCTCGTATGATCTTCACAGTGGAATTTTCATATTTGACGAGCAAGACAGTTTGAAATTATTGCATGAAGGAAGACAACCAAGATTTTCACCTGCCGGGCAAATGGCTTATCTGAAAGATAGCAAACCTTACCTTCAGGGTTCTGAAAAGCCGCTTTTTGAAAATCCCCCGGTGTATCGCTACAAATGGAAAGATAAGAATACTTTAATATTTAAACCAAGAGGAAGAAAATCTGATTCAATAATTGAATATAAACTAAAATCAGGGAAGAAAATCATCCATCAAAATCAAAATTATGTGGATTCTTCAACATTAAGTATCACGGATACCAGGAAATATTTTGATGATATTTTATATCCCCCTGCTGCCGGACTACCGGATCCTTTTCAGTATTTTAAAAGCAGCAAAAAAAGGCTCTTAAGCATTTTGGTAAACAAACAGGAAGAGGGGAATAAATATCTTAAAAATGCAATTCTTGGAAAGATTATTGAAGACAAAGCATTCGAAACTTTAAAAAAAGTTAAAAAAAAGACCGAAGATGAATACGTCAAAAGAATGATCAATTCATATTGGAAAAACCATTCAATGAATAAGTGAAAATTTTATTTACAAATTACCCCTGGGCCCGGCTTCTCATTTTTGAACCGTTTATTCCATAGAAAGCAATATATAAAAAGCCGATTACAGGAACAATAAAAGAAGTTTGTATACTTGTGACATCAGCTACAGCACCCTGAACTGCCGGAAAAACTGCGCCTCCTACGATAGCCATCACCAGTAAAGAGCTGGCCTGGCTGGTATGTTTGCCCAGTCCTTTTATAGCCAGCGTAAATATATTTGACCACATGATGGAGTTGAAAAGACCTACGCCAACAACCGACCAGACAGCAACATGGCCTTGTGCAGACATCGTGATGAAAAGTAAAACTACTGCTATAAGTGCAAAAATAAACAGTGATTTCCCGGGCCGCGAACGTCCAATGTAAAATCCTGCAAGACTAACCACCAGAAAGATGCCGTATGTCAGGGCAATAGTGGGACCCTTTAGAAGCCATATTACCACAAAAGCAACAACTGGTATAGCAGACATCAAGAGTAATTTTTTTTGTTTCCCGATGGCGCTGAGGGAGACTGAACCAAGGAAACGTCCTATAAGCAGTCCACCCCAGTAAAAAGAAACATACCCGCTGGCAGCACTCTCGGAGAGTCCGGCAATATGATCCTGACCCAGGTAGTTTACCATGATGCTGCCAATGGAAACTTCACTTCCCACATAACAAAAAATTGCCAGTATGCCCAGGTTAAGATGTCTGAACTTTAAAGCCTGTATTCCTTTCTCCGGCTTATAGTTACTGGTAAACCTGGGAAGATGCGCAAAACTGATCAACAAAGCAAGCAATAAAAATAAGCCGGCAAGAAACAAGTAAGGAACTTTTACAGCCTCAGCACCTTCAGCCTCAAAACCTCCAAAAACTTTAAAAATGAAGATCCCCCCAAGAAAAGGAGATAAGGTGGTACCAATAGAATTGAAACCCTGTGCAAGATTCAAACGGCTGGAAGCCTGCTCTTCAGGTCCGAGAATAGACACATAAGGATTGGCCGCAATCTGCAGAAGCGTAAAGCCAAGTCCGAGAACAAATAAGGCAGCCAGAAAAAAGCCATAAGAGGCCATATCAGCTGCCGGGTAAAACAAAATACAGCCCAGGGCACTGATAAGAAGTCCTATAATAATTCCATTCTTGTAGCCAATGCGATTTATCGGATCGCCACCAAGTGCAGAAATGATAAAATAGACAACCGAACCAATGAAATAGGCACCAAAAAATGCCGTTTGTACAAGCATCGATTGGAAATGATTGAGTACAAAGACTCCCTTCAGATAAGGTATAAGCACATCGTTCATAACGGTACCAAAACCCCACATAAAAAAGAGTCCGATAACTATAGAAAATGAAAATCCATAAGTTTGTTTACTATTCATCGCTTCGGTTTTTTATTATTTAACAATGATTTCATCAATAAAAATAAAAGCTTTACCATCATAAGGATAGCCTTTATGCCACTCAGGACAGTATTTCAAATTTTGGGCTTTTACTTTTACATATTTGGTTTTCTGATTGATTTCAGTACTAAAGTCTTTGATGATGGGGTCCGGATAATTCTTCGGTACAGTATTCTCCAGCGTGGCGACTTTTTCAAAATGTTCCCCGTCATCTGAAATATAAAAAGAAACCTTTACCGGCATAAATATCCAGGAATTCTGATCCTGTAAAAAGCCAGCTGCAACTTTATTAACATGCTGTTTTTCATCCAGAGTTATCAATGCCTCAAAATCATCGTACTGATAGCCCTGCCAGTCGCCAAGCCTGAAGTCTTCCCCTCCGCGAATCCCATCTATCAAAGCCTCTTCACCACCAGCAGTATATTGGGGATTCGGGTCCGGTTTAATTTCAATTTTTTTATCATCCGGAACCCTGAAAAATTTGGATTGAAGTACCGGGCTTTTCTCTCCTTTATCATTCACTGCATAAAAATGTATTTTCCGGGTAGAATCCAATATAAGAGGTTTGATATATTTTTTAAAATTTTCCTGGTTGTCAAACCGATAAAAAACATTCATCTTTTTATCCCCATGGGCTAACCTGAGCTCCATTTCATTCTTAAAAGTACGATCTGCTTCTTCAATATAAGGTACAGTGACTATTGAATATTTCTCTATGGATGATTGCGGGGCTTTTATATTGCCCGCCCCCCGGTTTTTATTGGGTTCTGGTCCCATTATAAAAACCAGTTCGCCGCCCTGCATAATGGTTTCATGTTTTATGAATGATTGTTTGAAAGGACTTCCGTTTAGTTCAGCTCTCTGAATGTAAATATTCTCATCAGTAACATTTTTTGCCCTTACAGTAAAATGCTTTCCGTTCTCCAGGTGAATCTGAGCTTCTTCAAAAATAGGCGTACCAATAATATATTCATTGCTTCCGGGCGTTACCGGGTAAAAACCCAATGCACTGAAAACATACCAGGAGGACATTTGTCCGCAGTCTTCATTACCGCAAAGACCATCCGGTTGGTCGCTGTATAAATCATTCATAATCTTCCGGACAAGTTTTTGGGTTTTCCAGGGTTTTCCAATATAATTATACAGGTAAGCCATGTGATGACTGGGTTCATTTCCATGAGCGTACTGACCAATCAGTCCTGTAATATCTGCCTGGTTTCTTCCGGTTGTTTGAGTGCTTTCTCTGAAAAGCCGATCCAGTT
>Ga0209925_1001926_pt1 | contig 10333 bp, 9 predicted proteins | sample SalPonR2_A_D1_MG_FD_185702 | JGI IMG/M metagenome (GOLD analysis project Ga0209925, IMG submission 185702) | Salt pond soil microbial communities from South San Francisco under conditions of wetland restoration - Salt Pond MetaG R2_A_D1_MG... ...
CCCGCCGCCGGGAACGAAAGCGGCCAAGGGAGGGAACTTGGAGCCACCGCAAGGACAGTCGTCGGCGCAGGACGGGCAGCAGCGGTGGGGCAGCAGCGTCCTGCCGGGCCGTCTAAAGCCTCGTTCGCTGCCGCCTCCGTCCTCCACAGTCTCGTCTTCCTCCTCCCCCCTCTCCTCCGCTTCCACCCCGCACAAGGTGGCTGAGACCCGTTCCACTACCATCGGTGCCTTGTTGGCAACTGGGAGTCATGTCAACAAACAGAGGGGAAGGACTAAGGGCGGGAATGCGGGGCATGAGGGCGGAAAGCTGAGGGGAGGAGGGGCACGGTCCGACCAGGTGGAGCTCCAGCCCGGACAGGGGATCGCGAGTAACCGATGGGCGTGGCTAGAGATGGATGGGGACGACGGAGATAGCGAGGAAGAGGAGGAGGAGAGGGAAGAAGAAGAAGAAGAACACGAAGAAGAAGAAGAAGAAAAACAAGAAAGGAAGGAGGAGGAAAAAGAATGCAGAGCAGGGGCAGACAAAGGTTTTAATAGGGACGGGGTGAGGGACGGCGGAGCGGAAACAGATAGGGAAGGAAATAGGAGAGAAGGCATGAAGACCACAGCGCTCTCCATGGACGAAAGAGTAGGGGATGGTACCGAGGGAATCGGGGTTGGGGAGGAAGGAGAAGAGGAGGAGGAGTGGGAGGAAGAGGAGCTAGAGGTGGCGTGCTCCGCGTGCACGTTCAAGCATCTGTGCGACTACTGCCCCATGTGTATGACCCCGCGGCCCACGGGGCGATGAGAAAGCCTTTCTCGCTGCCCAAAACTTTGTAATAAAGAAAATCAACGATAGAATTGTACGCATAGCCTATTTTTTTCATCACATGGCGTCGGTTCTATCCGTTCAAGAGGCTACCTAGCGCCGCCGTGCTTCTTGCCCAAAACACCCGCAGCAGCCAGAGGTCTGTGAGGCCGGCGATGTCTTGAGGGTTAAGTCCGGAGTCGGGACTCCTAGTTCGTACCGGTACTCCGCTGCCTCGCTCCTTCCACTCTCCCCGGCGCCCCTCACTGGCGCCTTCCGCGTGCCCAAGGGAAGCAACCGGGAAGGTTCCGGCTGCACATCCCGGAGAAGCTTGAGCTTCTGCTCATGCATCGTGCTCCAATCGTCGAGGAGGATGCCGCCGGTGTCGCCACTGTTGGGGTTGAGGCTGAGTACGAAACGGACGAGAGAGAATGCGGAGACTAAGAGGGACTTGCGATGGGACAGGATGCATTAAAAGCACACCCCTCTTCCTCGCGGCTGAGTGTAGCTTGCCACGTACAAGTAATAAGAGTCTTCTAACCTCAGGGGCTACCGCATTCGGCATTCCCCCCAAGATCTTGCCTGCACGTTAGTCCCCTCTTCGCGCCCTCTCCCCTCACTTACCACCAGTAGAAATTGTCCGCCATGCCCTTCTCTCTGAGATACCGGGCTATGCGCTCCTGCCACTTCGCGTCCTTGCCCCGACAGAAGCCTCCCCACTCGCTCACCACCACCGCCGTCTCCAACACGCCACTCAGGAAACCCCAGTGCAGGTCCCAGACCGCGGGTAGGTTGTCCGGGAAGGACCACGAGGAGAAGTAGGACTGAGGAAAGACGTCGGGGCCGTACACGTGCGGCGTGTAGACAACGCGTCTATTTAAGCCGGTGGACCCCACGTCCACCGGATGTTCGCGGACTCTCCGAAAGTTCCCTCCCCACCAGTGCCCGCCCCCGCCCCAGATGCCGCTGACGAAGAAGAGCCCGCGGAAGTCGGGGTGGGCCGCAGCGATGTGCCGGATGATTCTCTCGCTCGCCGCCTTCCAGTCCGTAAGGGCCTCGCCCGAGCCCCAGGAGCAGGGGCCGTGCGGCTCGTTCTTCAAGTCGAGGGCGAATACATTCCAGTGCGTCTTGAAGCGTGCCAACATAATGTCCCAGCTCCGCAGGATCACCGGCTCCTCGTAGCCCTCGTCGTACCATAGGTCGGAGATGCCGCGATCGGGGTCGAGCCGGTGTTGGTCTAGCATCACCATCATCCCGCGCTTCCCAGCCTCTTCCACCAGTTTGTCCATAATTTGCCCGGAAGTGAGGCTGCTAAGAGAGGCGTCGGCTTGGACGAAACCGGGCTCGGGATAAGTTGTGTCCAGAGCAAGGGCAAGTTTCACAGAGAAGGGGAGGCGTATCGCATTGAAGCCGTGAAATGCCAGAAGGTCTAGATAGTCCGTCAAGGTCTTGGAGAGACCCCCCCAGAGTCCATGAACGCACTTGTCGGGTGTTTCTGCGAGCAAGATCGGAATAAGAGACGAGTCCCTTGAGCTCATGAAACAGATTTTTGACCACATTACGTTAGGCAGTACGGCACGCATGTGCAGGAGCAAGTTCAACAAAGAAAATTCGCGTGGGGATCCTACGATGGGATGGAAATACATGTGTGCCCTCCGATGCATGCTCGGCTAAACATGCCACAGACACATTCTACGGTGTTTTATTCCCTGTATTATTTTTTCCCCTCCAACTTTCTGTGCACTTACCAAACCCGAACCAGTTGATGCCCTTAATCCGGAATTGTCGATTGTTGACCAAAACCATCCTCCGCTCCGATGTCCAGGTTAATGGCCCCTTGAGCGCCGTCAGGCCCGTCGCATTATCCAAGGACATTGCCACCTAATTTAGTGAAGACACTTGAGCTCATTAAGCCTTGCGAAATGTTTCAATCATCTTGTGCCGTCTTTCAGAGCTACTTTGCGGCCCGGCCTTGGGAGGCGCGGGGGACTCAGAGGAGAAAGTGTTGCAATGGGCCAGACAGAGACCGCACGATCCGATCCGTGAACGATCCGTGGCAACCTCGAGTAGTCACGCAGCATGGACAGGTCCTCTGAATGTGCCCTGAAAGGGCCGCTTAAGTCGAAATGGTTTGAAACAAGATGCGTACTTGAGGCGTTGTTTTTTTTTCGCAGCGGCGGACATTTCAAAGATTATGTCGGTAAGGGAAGCTGCTACTGCCCAACATGTTCGGTTCACTCGTCTCCCTTCTCAACACACACTACCACTATCGTATTTATCAGCCAAACGATGAAAACAAGGGGTCCGGACAAAGGCACTAGCAGCAGTGAAGGCCCTGAGCGGGGAGTAGAACTAGAGAATGACGAACGGGGTATGTCTGATACCTACCAAGGACCTGTACCCAACACTTCCACAAAACCTTTGTTATTGCCGCTTTCGATGACAAGTTTGGACGTTAACTCCGCTGCTAGTAAACACAAGGGAGACGCATTGATTTTATCAGGGGAACCACATACTGATCTGTCACCTGCTATGGCCGTGGCCGAGCATAAAGGCACGGCGAGGTATCGGGAACTTCTGTACGTCTACCTGGCCATTGTAGCGGACGCTGTCACTTCCAACGTGATGGCACCCTATGCCCAAGAATGGGTACTGCATACATTTCAAACGAATAACATCGGACTCTACTCTGGCATTTTGGTGGGCTCCATGGCCTTCGCCCGGGCCCTGTCATCACCTTTCTTCGGCTGGCTTTCGGACAGCATAGGGCGACGTTTGTTAATGGCGGGGGGACTGCTGGCCGCTGGCAGCCTTACGTTGGGAGGGGGACTCTCCTAGAGATTCTGGCTTACCTTTACGTTTCGTTTCTTGGCGGGCTTGCTGAATCCAACAGAGACTGTGGCGACCGCCGCTATTGGAGATTTGGCCACAGGGCAGGAGCGAAAGGTGGCCTTCGGAGACAGCAAAGCAGCCTCGCAGGTTGCCAAGATTCTCACATCCATGATCGGTACGTGGCGATAGAAGACGTTCTTGAAATCGCATGTCACGCAAACGCACATTTTCTATCGCAGGCGGCTTTACCTTTAACCTCAAGCCCGACCCCTTGTTCCGCAATTTTCCCGGCTACGAGACTGTCCTGCTCTCCCACCTCATCACTTTTGGAAGCTGCTTGCTAGCTGTCCTCACCATCATTTGCTTCTACCGCGAAGGGCCCGATTTCACCACCTGTCTCCGGGCGCAGGAATACGAGCTACACTTCGGCCACCCCGTAACAGGAGAAACGGAGGACGGGGAGGAGAGCTCCCACGACGACCCAGCCAACAGGAGGGACAGCGCGGAGGATAGCCTAGACAGTCTCGATGCACCGGCGACGCCCAGATTTCCCCCACCCTTAATGCCGGAGCCCACCCTCCTCTCCATCGCCCTATCACACTACCGCTCCCACATTGAAGCTACCCGGTGCTTCGACCGCGCAGGCAGCCAGCCTAGGAGAGCCCGAGATGGAGCCCACGCCCGTCACTGCCATCTTACCGCGCGGGGACCGCACCTTCCAGGGGCGTCCGACGCTTTTCCAGGGCGTCCGCTACGTCCTCTCGTCCCCCCGTCTTGTGCGGCTCATTCTGGTCCTCTCCCTCACATCATTCTTGAACGGCGGGCTCTTCCTCTCCGTGAAGCTGCTCACCCTCCACTCGGAAGGCTTCGACATGCAGCCCCGCGAGTCCTCCACCATCCTTCTTCTCTTCGGCTGCTGGGCCATGGCCTTTAACGCTTGCCTCTTCCGACCCCTCGTCCGTCGCCTGGGCCCCAAGCGGGCCAACATGCTGGGTCTCCTCGGCACAAGCCTCGGCGTCCTCGTCCTACCCCTCGCCGACGCCTTCGTGGAGGCGCGCACCTGGGCGCTGTGGACCTGTACTGTCGCCAGCGTCCTTGTCTTCGCTTCGAGCTACATGCTCGTCAACAGCCTCCTGGTTGGCTTCATATCCGCGCACGCCTCCCCCAGCATGCAGGGGATCACCCAGGGCCTTGCGGTCTCCCTGAGCTCCAGCCTCTTAGGACTCGAGCCGGTCGTCTTAGGCTCAGTGGCAAACGCGGCGCAGGAGGCGAGACTCCCGGTCTTGACTTTCTTGTTCCTCACTTGTGGGTACTTGGTAGCATTCCTAGCCCTCAGAGGTGTTCCACGGGCTGTGCTTGAAGGGGAGTGTAATTCATTGAATGTCGAGGGTGTTGATTTTCCCCCCATCAGACTCGATGAAATAACAATTGTATGTAAAGAATGCTTGTATTTCAAGAAATGGCTACAATTTAAAGCTGACGAATAAAGCTTTTAAAAGAAGCGACTTTGTTTCGCGCATGAAGGAAAGCACGTAGGTGTATTGCGCGTATATATCTCAGCTTCACCTCCCACGTGAATAGCATTGATTCAGCGCACAACCGATGCGAAAGCTTGACAAATATATATGTTTCTGGGATCACTCATGGAAGCACCACTGTACACTTTGTTTGCCTTCATTTCACTGTTGATGAGTCGTACGTTCCCGCACTCACACGAGGCGCGAAGTGGGAGCAAAGTCGTAATTTTGTCATGCTATTTCAGACTGTTTAAGCGTATCTTGATCCCAAATTAAGCATATTCATCATTAAGGCGCGCAAAAGTATTATATGTGCCCCACTATACCCCCGTAGTTTAATGTAGGGCACTTGGTCAAGTAAAACTCCTCTGCTCTCGGCCCCGCTCCGGCCCCGAGGCGCTTCAAGTGCGAGGATGGCATCATTGCGAAGACTTGTCTCCGCATAAGGCTTTTAAAACATAAATTTGCCGAGCGTCTTGTCGTAATATATGTGAGTTTCCTGCACCTGACCTCTCGCTTGCCCTAGGTGGTGATACAAAGCTATCTACGTAGGTCTTCCTGACTATGTCATGTGCATACACATGCACTTCTCTGAGTGTGTCATCTAAGCACAGCATGGTTGTAAATTCTCAGAACCCGGAAAGAGAATCCAGGCTTTAGGTTTTGCATGAAGAGGGCTCCCTTGTTTGACGCTTTCTCTTTATTGCTGGACCTGTTGCTGTCTGCACCGTGTAATACGCGATATCCATGTTAACGTTTATTGCACTGTAAGCCAATCCATGACTGTCATCTGGAAATTCATACGATATGCCCCGAAGCTTCCGGCTTGAAACCAGCATTTCTGTTTCAATAAAGGTGGATTCACCTTTTTGAATGCGCTAAATAGGCCACTCGCGCCTGCATTCAATAATTTTGACTAATTCCTGCAAATCAACATGCTCCAAAACTCTTCTAGTACAATCTTGTCAGTACAATCGTTTTCCCTGATCATTTCTTGAGAACGGCCCATACTACAGCTACAATCCAAGTGCCTAAGTTGACATTTTTGCGCCGTGATATCTATATTTTACGTCCACAACAGTCGTATCACTCATTAAATGATAAAGATAATTCGTCGTCTATTTGGTTGCTCGATAAGCGATGAAATGCAATCAAAGTTCTGAATCAAGACAACGAAAACCGAGCAACGACCTCCGTTGCTGATAGTTGTGCTGGTCTAGGACCGAATTGCGCAGACGACATTAAGCCACATTCCCTTCATTGGACTATTAAAAGAAAAAGACATTTTTTCCTCGTGAAGGCTTATTTTTTTGGGCAGACCTTTGATCATAGTTAAATAATTTGTGAGGTAGAAAGGAAGATAAAGACACACACATGTGTTGAGCGGCTCGAACGTTTTGGCACGGTCAGGAATGGAAGGCTCTCGCGGTTCCAGTCCATCCAGACCTGCATAAGTCTCAAATGCCGTCCAAGTTTTGGCTTACCCCGCTTTGCAAGGACTTCCACCGCTCTTTGTTTTGGAGGCGCATGGGGCATTTCATGTTCCACCGGACCATGGCTACCTTGGATCGAGGCATGCTGTGTGGCGGGGAGGCTCCATACTGACCAATACTTGTCTCTATTCCCTTTGTGTCATCGTGTTTGTGTGAACTATTGTCAATCAATCTATTCAAAAAATCAAACCTTTTCCCCCTCCATTCCATGCACAATATAGAGTTAACCCACAAACATGGGGAAAGGGTAAGTCATGCGAATAGGTTGCTAGAGGGGAGACGAGGAATGAAGAAAGACGGGAGCCGGGGTTGTTGATGAGGGATTATAGCACGCGCCATCAGAAGAGTGCACCCTCACAAAGTCTCTCTCCCATTATGTCTGTGATAGTAAACCTGCGGGGTCCAATGCAGGGCGCAAGCTGCGAGTGCACAGACGCAATGAGAAGTGGGCAAGCAAGAGGTGGAACAAGGCTCACTCGGTCACGCACATGAAGGCCAATCCCTTGGGTGGTGCTGCCATGGCCAAGGGCATCGTCCTAGAGAAGATGTACGTCTTATTCATACTCGCATGCGTTGTTCATCGCGCAGAAGGAAGATTGAGAGCCTGAAAATTTGAGAGGGCAACAGGTCGATGGCTATTCCTTTTCACAATTATCTGCCATCCCTTTCACAGTGGAATCGAAGCCAAACAGCCTAACTCGGCTATTCGCAAGTGTGTGAGAGTACAGCTGATTAAGAATGGAAAGAAGATTGCCGCTTTCGTGCCCCGGGACGGTTGCCTCAACTTTGTGGACGAGAATGTGCGTGCTGGGGGAAGGAACAGAGGAGAGAGGAGCTGTATGATAGGGGCGAATGGTTTCGACAGGACGACATTGTAGATGCAAAGGGCATAAGATGTATATTTCCCGATATAATTTACAGGACGAAGTGCTGATCGCTGGTTTTGGTCGCTCTGGTCACGCCGTGGGCGACATTCCCGGTGTCCGCTTTAAAGTCATCAAGGTCTCTGGTGTGGGGCTGCTTGCACTTTTCAAGGACAAAAAGGTGCGCTTTCCGCTTTTGAGGTGGCGAAGATGAGAATATTTCCACGCACATTGGATTATATTGGCGGGCATTTTCATGACAGAAGAGGTCGGTTAATGACGTGTCTTATTTTACTTTCCCCCAAAATACAGGAGAAGCCTCGATCGTGAAAGTTGAGACGTTCGTGGGTCTTCAATGTGACTGGAGGAAAGAGAGTTGATCATCAACCCTCATTCGACCGGTTGGAGTCTAAGAATAAAATGTTCAAACGTGGGGGCTTGCCGTGGGACTGGTCTCTCTGAATGAAAGGGGCGGGTGACCGTGCAAACGCGCAAAGTTGACTATGGGAGTTCACTTCAGAAAGAACAAGAATAGCGGTTTTCTCCACTTGCGTTGCGAAATTCTGGTACAACTCTTGTCAATAATTGGTTTTTCGTTGCTTGAACGCTTTCAGGGCCCATGTCATGTCCCATCCCCTTCCAAATACTCACTTTAAAATTGCAGTAAGGTGCAGATATTGTCACACATCCTATAAACGCAGACAAACCCGCATGCGTAGTTATTGCCAGGGCAGTGTTTGCGCAGCGTGGACACGGCAACCTCCTGCGGGTCTCAGGAGACGCCTTCGCTATCTCGTCCACGCCCTCGCCGTCGGCAGCCCCATACCACCTTCAATCTCACCGATTCCCGCGACTAAATCATGGTTCGATGAGCGGAAATCATCTCACATCACTTTCATCCGTTATTAACAGGGAGTAGGAGGCCTGGGTCGTGTAGTCATTCAGCCGAGGGGACAGAATGAGCTGGCTTTTACACGGCATGCGGCATGCCAGCGCTGGAAGGCAGCGCCGTAGACCGCCACGCCAATGGCGGCTATGTAGGGGCTTTATTTTAGTCTTGGCGTTCTCTGTCGTATCACAAGCACACGTACAAGACCTGTTGCGGAGACGGCCACCACATCCACACCTTTCCTGGCTTTATCGTAAGGTAAGACAGGACAGCTCTACATCAGGTTGCCGCATCCCGTATGAATCTCATATCATGCACCTCGCGTATAAACAGGGCGGCGCGACGAATAATTCGTCCGTACCCAAGTCGGTCCACGAGCCCTTGTTTACTTCCAGTCCTGCGCCATCGCCTCCTGTATCAACCCCCGAGGCAGAGGCGTTCCCCGAGGCCCCTACCCCTGCCCTCCTCACCGATTACCCATCACGACCACGACGAAGCAAAGCCCGTCTCCTGCGTGACGCCGTCTTCCCCATTTACGGACGAGAGGTCCATAAGTTCTTTTCCATGGGTATGATTAAGTTTTTAATAGTTTTTGTGCTCACCATCACCCGAGACGTCAAGGACACGCTCATAGTCACCAGTTGCGGCGCAGAGTCCATTGCATTCCTGAAGGTCTACGGGGTTTTGCCGGCAGCAGCCGCTTTTACTGTGGCCTACTCCAAAATGTCCAACGCGCTGAGCAAGGACGCACTCTACTACGCCTTGGTGGCGCCCTTCTTCCTCTTCTACCTCCTCTTCGACCTGGTCATCTACCCTCGCCGGCACCAGCTCCACCCTACCGCTACCGCCACGTCCTTCCAGGGCCTGAGCTACCTGCTAGGTCTTTATAATAACTGGACCTTTGCTCTCTACTACATCGTCTCGGAGATCTACTCCTCGGTCTCGATCGGACTCCTGTTCTGGCAGTTCGCCAACGACGTGATCACGGTGGACGAGGCCAAGCGCTTTTACCCGCTCTTCGGCCAGCTTTCCTCCGTCGCCCCCATCATCGCCGGTCAGTGCGTGGCCCGCGTGGCGGACGGTGGGGACTTCGGGGGGAGCCTCCGGATCCTGACGGGCCTGACCACCCTGTGCGGGATGGGCATCATGGTCCTGTACCACTACTGCTCCCGCCTTGTCCAGAAGGAGGCCAGCGACGGACTCCTCACGTCCCACATGGTCAAGAACCTGCAGCAGAGCCGGCCTCGGCCCCAGCTATCCCTTCAGGAGAGCGCCTCCTTCCTTCTGGGCTCCCAGTACCTGCGGTACATGGCCGTTCTCGTCCTGGGCTTCGGCCTCGCCATCAACTTCACCGACATCCTCTGGAAATCGATGGTCAAGGACTACTTCCCGGACAAACTCGCCTACCAGCGCTTCATGGGCTTCTACTCCTCCACCGTGGGCGCCACCACCTTCGTAGTCATTTTCTTCGGCAGTAACATCGTCAAGCACCTCGGCTGGCGCATCGGTGCCCTGGCCACCCCCGTGATGATGGCCGCGCTGGCCGTCCCTTTCTTCGCCGCCATCTTCCTCAAGGGCTTCGGGGCCAGCTCCAAGCGCACGGCCCTCTTGGCCGTAGGGGCGGGGGCGCTGATGAGCGTCCTCTCGAAAGCCACCAAATACGCGCTCTTCGATCCCACCACCCAGATGGCCTACATCCCCCTGGACGAGGAGTCCAAGAGCAAGGGCAAGGCAGCCATCGACGTGCTCGGCTCCCGCGTCGGGAAGTCCTTGGGGGCGCTCCTCCTCCAGGCCTGCGTGATGGTATTCGGCTCCGCCCTCCGGGCCTCCTACGTGGTGGGCGGGATGTTCTACGCGGTCATCTTCTCCTGGATCTTCTCCGCCAACAATCTGGCTGGGCTCTTCCAAGAGCTCACGGAGCGACCGCGCAAATACGGGGCAGGCAGTGGCTT
>Ga0209925_1001930_pt1 | contig 10324 bp, 6 predicted proteins | sample SalPonR2_A_D1_MG_FD_185702 | JGI IMG/M metagenome (GOLD analysis project Ga0209925, IMG submission 185702) | Salt pond soil microbial communities from South San Francisco under conditions of wetland restoration - Salt Pond MetaG R2_A_D1_MG... ...
CCCACTCAATGGCATCGATATAAACCCCCAGGTACCAGGCGTCCACTTGATCGGGATTAACACCGGCCAATAATGCAAAATTACCTGTAATCATCAAACGCTGAATGTGATGCGCATAAGCATTTTCCAATGAGTTTCGTATGGCGTGGTGCATACAATTCATCTGGGTCTCCCCAGTCCAATAAAAAGAAGGCAACTCCTGGTTTTGGTCAAAGTAATTCAACTGGGCATAATCGGGCATTTGGTGCCAATAAATACCGCGCATATACTCTCGCCAGCCCAAAATTTGCCTAATAAATCCCTCCACATTCGAAATTTGAATTTTGTCCCGATGCTCTAAAAAATATGCTTCTGTTTTCTCAACCACCTTTTTGGGACTCAAAATTTTACTATTCATCAAGAAAGAGAGTCTCGAATGGAATAAAAAGTCAGATCTTTCGGTCATCGCATCTTGATAGGTGCCGAACTTGGGTAACAGTTGCTCTAAAAAAAATTGTAGAGCCTCATCAGCCTCTTTTTGAGTTACTGGCCATGAAAACTGATCCGCTTGAATGGAGCCCATGCTTTCGACGCCAGATTCACGAATCATCTCCACCATATCAGTGACATCCCGAGTTTGGGAGTAACTTTCGGGAACATCTTCTTTTTGGGGAAACTTTTTGCGGTTTTCGGCATCATAATTCCAATCGCCTCCCATCGGATCATCTCCTTCCAAAAGAACCTCTTCTCGCTTCCGCATATACCTGTAGAAGTTTTCCATCAAAAAACTTGACTTCCCCTCAAAAAAGGCAGCAAAATCATCCCTGCTCGTATAAAAGTGCTCTGTATCTACGGCTTCGCAAGACCATGGTTCGCTTTGGGCTATGTCTATTAATTGTTGATCCAACCTATATTCATCCGGCAATTGGTATTCCCAGCTATCGGCATCGCAATCGGACATCACCTGCCGCAAGTTTTTGTGAAGATCATGTTGGTTTTTTTCATCGTCTAAGGTATAGTAGATGAACTGATGCCCCTGATCTGATAGATCGTCCCGGAAATTTCGCATAGCAAGAAAGAAAGCCACAATCTTTTGAATGTGATGCTTCACATAGTCCGTTTCCTGTCGCATTTCGAACATCACGTAAATGATGTTATCATCCACCTGTTCAAACCAAGAATGCTTTTGATTGAGTTGGTCTCCTAAAATCAGTCTGACTTTCATTTTTCCTTATTTTTATTTCTTCGGCATCTTTCAGAACAGTATTTTACCTGTTCCCAGTCTTTTTCCCATTTTTTGCGCCAACTAAACATGCGATGGCAAACAGGGCATTTTTTCTGTGGTAAATGTGATTTTTTATGCGCCATACGGAGTTATATAATTATAATGCCCTCATTTGGGTCACCAACGAGTTCAGCCGTCTGGCTTTTATGTCGATATCCAGCCCACCAGGCCCAAATTGCATCGTATTGATGTCTGTTCTTTATTGTAGATATCGAAAAATGGGCTGCCTTAAATAAGTCAATAACAGCGTTAGGGTCAGGTTTTACTTTTTTGGGTGTAGATTGACCTAAGAGGGTACTTTCCACTCTTGCCGGATAGGTTTCATAGCTTGAAACATCGATTTCTTTTAATTCTTTAGCCAACCGCATCGCTCTTGCTGTCAACCCTCCTAAAAACATGGGGGACATGGCTGAAAGTTGGCGATCGGCCATTCTATACATAAAATCTTTACCTTTATTATAATAGGCAGAAGGAAGGGATAAGGGGGCATCAATGTAAATACAATCGATCAATGAAAAATGCTCTTTCACTGTTTTTAAAATAAAATCGTCTGCCGATTGCCCTTTAACAGACTGCAGGAAGTTTATTTGACTGTTTTGGCAATGAGCAATTACCGTGGTGCCCGCTTTTTGACTACCGTAATCAATACCGATCCAATTTGAATTCATGCGTTGCGTCTTCCTGGATTTGTCAATTTTTTCAATATTCGTCGTCCTTCTTGTTTAACTAGCTTGCTCTTTTTAATGCCCCAAAGCGAGTCACGGGCATATTTCCCGGCAGATTTCAAATCGACTACAGGCCCGGGATAATCTTTACCTATTATACACTTATACATCTGCTGTTCCATTTCGGTCATACGATTCGGCTCGTGTATTTGAGCCACGGGAACATTCTGAAGTTCAGGAACCCATTTCTTGATGAACTTACCTCCTGGATCATGCTCTTCAGATTGTTTTGTCGGGTTATAGATCCGGATCGTATTTATGCCCGTAACTCCAGCCTGCATTTGAATTTGAGGATAATGAATACCGGGCTCAAAATCTAAAAATTGCCGCGCCAACCAAACGGCGGCGGGTTTCCAGTTTTGCCATAAATGGTGCGTCCAAAAGCTCAATACCATGGCTCGCATCCGAAAATTGAGGTATCCGGTATGATATAATGCCCTCATACAAGCATCGACCAGGGGAAAACCTGTGCGACCCCGGCACCATTTTCGCCATAAGCTTAAGTCAAACTGACGATCTAATTTATCGTACCCTCGATTCACATTTTCGAATTCCATGCGGTCTTCCATTTCAAACTTCTGAATGAAATGGCAATGCCACCTTAAGCGAGATGCAAATGCTTTGGCATGGAAGGCATGCGACTCTATGAGTTGAGATTTTTGCAAGGACTGCCAAACCTGACGAATCGACAAGTTTCCCCAGGCGATATGCGGAGATAGCCGGCTACAGTGTTCTCTTGCAGCCTGCGGTTTAGATATGGCGTTCATGTACCTCTGTCCTCGTCCCTTTAAAAATGACTTTAGGAGTTCATGGCCTGACTTTTCTCCCCCTTTTTGATATGGGGATGATATCCGTTTTTCATTCGAAGGGAAAACTTCAAAAGGGGGATGCTGATATGGAAAACGAACTTCCTTTGCCTCATTCCAGAGCGGATTGTCTTGTTGTCGACTCATGAATTTGTACCAACTAGAAACCCAGGCCTTTCGATCTGACATGGCTCGAATGACTCCATTCTGTTGAAATTCGTTCCATAGAACACCTTGAGATTGAAACCATTTAGCGGCTTTTTTATCTCTCTCATAAGAATTTCTCAGACCGGTTTCTTGATAGGAATAGACTTGATCAATGGAAAAAACCGAATTCAAAAAACTCCACATTTCGTCGAAAGAGGCCGTATAGGAGAGCAATGGCACCCCTTTGGATTCAAGTTTAACTTTGAGTTCTCGAATGGATTCAGCTACAAAATAGGCATGCCGGTCTGAGTAATGAGGGTCTGACCAGATATTGGGCTCATGAATATATAAACCCATTACAGGAAGTTCGTGCTTTAACGCTTCCGATAAGGGCTTGTGATCCCGAGTTCTTAAGTCTCGTTTAAACCAAACTACATTGAGCTTCCGGCGCGGCATTTAGACACGCAATTTCGACATTCCGCCATCGACTCCGACTACCTGGCCACTCATCCATGAAGCCTTATCACTAAGCAAAAAGTGAGTCATATGAGCAATGTCCTCTGGCTTACCTACGCGCTTGAGCGGATGGCGATCATCTGCATTGGATCGCTTGCTATCCGAACTGAGAAGTTTTTCAGCGAGTGGCGTATCTACCAGGGAGGGCGCAACTGCATTAATTCGAATTTTTGGCGCCCACTCTGATGCCAAAGTACGCACTAAGCCTTCTAAGGCACCCTTAGCCGCTGAAATAGAAGCGTGAAAGGGCATTCCCTGTTGCACAGCTACTGTAGAGTATAGCACAACTGATGGGGAATCTGCTTTTTTAAGCGCCTTCTGAAAATGCTGCAAGACCTCTACTGCTCCCAAAACATTGAGTTGAAAGTCATCAGAGAAGTCTTTAACATTTAAAGATCGAAAAGGCTTGAGGTTTATAGAACCCGGACAATAGACTAATGCGTCTACCTTTTCCGGATAATCATGTTTTTTCCAATCCTCCTTGAGAATATCTCCCGATTTATGTTGAACCCCCTCAGGTAAATGATCTGCAGAACGAGAAATATTTGTTACCTCATATCCATCCTGAAGCAGTAATTTTGACACTTCCTGGCCTATTCCTCCTGTGGCTCCTACCACTATTGCTTGTTTCTTACTATCCATAATGTTGTTTTATAAATAGACAAATCAAAACGCCTATTGTTATAAAAAACCACCGCATTTAATATTAATGACGGAGAAGTAATAATTTATTATGGCTCTGAAATAAAAAAACCTCCTTGCCCCATACTGAGCAAGAAGGTTCTAAAACAATCAACAAACAAAACTATTGCACTACCAACTTCTTGGTTACCACACCGTCTGGTGTAGAAATTTCAACCGCATAAAATCCTCTAGACAATTGAGCAACGGGTAAATCTATAGTGTTTCGACCTGCGAATAGTGCGCCATTGAATGGTGTCGCTACGACTCGACCATTCATGTCACGTATGCTAACATCGACAGAAGACAGATTATCGCCCTCTAAGTCAATATTTAAAGTTGCCCGATCTGTAGTCGGATTGGGGAAAACTGCAATTGCTCCTTTGATAGCTTGACCTGCACTAGTTACTACAGGTAGCTCAATTACCGTGCCGTCGGGAAGCACCGCAAACAATCCAAAACCCGGATCGTCCATATCAGGATTTAAAAACCCAGAAGCCATAATCGTAGCCGCGGCACCCTCTAAACCACTTAGTGGGGCAGAAAAGGATACTAAAACATCGGGAGATCCAGCAGGAGCAATATCTAGGGTATAATCGTCAGCAGGAACATTTAGATATCCTACTTGTCCAGTATACTCAATATTATCTGCCAACTGAGTTACTCCTCTCGCAAAAACATCTACCCCTGGAGCATCAGGTGACCCGTGAAAGATGACAAAATCAACACCACCAGCTTCTGCAGCTTCTCTAGCTGGAGCAACAACTTCTAAGTTAAACGGTGCATCCATGTCGCCAACGATACCGTTTGCGATCACTTGATAGGTTTCATCGGGCTCTAATAAAAAGTCAAAGTCAACAAGGATATCATCTGGTGAAGTACTTCCTGCCAGCGCAACTCCTACATTCAAATTAACACCGGCTGGTACATCTGTATAGGCAGTAGCCGTTCTGAAGGCAAAGTCTGTCTCAAATGGCTCATTATTAACCCATATATCTACCGTAGGTGACGGCGAATTATGTACTAATTGTAGTCGAGCTGTATTCGCTAGTTGTGGTAACGCAAGAATAGTACCATCTGCCAAAACCGCAAACAACCCGAATGCCGGCTCTCCCATTTCGGGAGCCAAAAAACCGGAAGCTATAATCGTTGTTGCTTCACCTTCAAATCCCGTCAATGGCGCTAAAAAGGAGGCTACGATCGGCTCTGCTCCCGCAGCCTTTACATCAACCGTATATTCTGCGGCCGGAACATTGATATAATCGGTATTCTCTCCAAAGGCTAAATCACTAGCCAACTGTGCTACATCTCTCGCAAAAACATCTACATTCGGTGCATCAGGCGAACCATGGAAAATCGTAAAATCCACTCCTGTTGAATCTGCTGCCTGACGGGCAGGTGCGATCACTTCCAGATTGAATGGATTATCCATGTCTCCAACGATACCGTTGGCAATCACCTGGTACGATTCGTCCGGATCTAACAAAAAGTCAAAATCTACTAATATATCGTCCGGACTCGAACTTCCAGCCAAGGCTATCCCTACATTCAAATTCTCTCCTGCTGGAACCTCGACATAACTTGTCGCTGTGCGAAATTCTACATCGGTCAAGAATGGCGCGTCATTTACCCAAATATCTACCGTCGGTGAAGGTGAATTATGGATGATTTGAAGGTCTGCTGTATTTGTTACTGACTCCAACTCTAAAAATGTACCATCTGCCAAAACCGCAAACAATCCGAATGCCGGCTCTCCCATTTCCGGAGCTAAAAAGCCCGAAGCTAAGACTGTAGCCGCTCCTCCTTCCAGCCCGGATAATGGCGCTGTATACGAAGCTACAATGGGCTCCGTGCCCGCAGCCTTAACATCAATGGTATAGTCAGCAGCAGGTACATTGATATAATCGGTATTCTCTGCAAAGGCTAAATCGCTTGCCAACTGCGCTACATCTCTCGCAAAAACATCTACATTCGGTGCATCGGGCGAACCGTGGAAAATCGTAAAATCCACTCCTGTTGAATCTGCGGCCTGACGAGCAGGTGTTATCACTTCCAGATTGAAGGGATCATCCATATCTCCTACAATTCCATTTGCAATAATTTGGTAGTTTTCTCCTGCTTCCAGAGTAAAGTCAAAATCTACAATGATATCATCAGGCGAGGAACTTCCCGCAAGTGCAATCCCCACATTCAAATTCACACCCGCTGGAACCTCTGTGTAAGCTGTAGCAGTCCTGAAGGCAACATCCGTTACAAACGGAGCATCATTAACCCAAATGTCAACCGTAGGTGAGGGTGAATTATGAACGATTTGTAATTCGGCCGTATTACTTTGAGCCGGTTCTACCGTAATGGTCCCGACCATCCCCAATGCAACATGAGGCGTACATTCATATTCATAAAAACCTTCTTCGGTAAAAACATGAGAAAATGTCCACCCCGTTGATGAAGGTCCAGAATAAAAAGACGCTGGGTTGTCAGGATAGGTAGATTGTCTTCCATCTACATTGTGCGAACCCTGAACATTATTCCATATCACGGTATCTCCCACCGTAATGGTCAAATCTTCAGGTGTATACTGATTACTTGTAACCTCGACGCTGTGAGAAGTCTGCGCCCAAAGGGAACTCGTTAACAATAAAGAGAAAATCAAAAGTAAATAATTGCGAGTCATACAATTTCATTTAGGTTAGATAATGTATTTATAAGACTCTATTCGGAATAAAAAGGTTGGAAAAATGATACCAAAAACTAAAATCAATAAAATGGAAGACAATTCACTGGGTTTGATCACATATTGACCCAACCTATTTGAAATTCATTTCGTTTTAATAGGCTTACTTGACTTCACGGGCTTTCAGGGCCTTCAAAATATCCCGAACTAAGCCCGGTCCTTCATAAATAAGACCGGAATATATTTGCACCAGGTTGGCTCCCGCATCCAACTTCGCTTGAGCGGATCGGGGAGAATTCACCCCTCCAACACCAATTAAAGCCATATCCTTGCCCACAAATTCACGCATCATACGAAGACATTCGGTTGAAGCATTAAATAAAGGTGCACCGCTCAATCCCCCCCGGCCCAACTTTGAAATCTGTTTCTCCGATGAAGTGAGGAGCGCGCGGGAGGTCGTTGTGTTACTGACAATACAGCCTGACATTTGATTAGAGGTCAGCACCTCGGCGATGTCGGACAGCTGATGACGGTTTACATCCGGGGCTATTTTCAACAATATGGGTTTGGGATGATCTTCAGCCCGATTCAATGAGGACAAATGCTTCAGTAATTCATTGAGTGGACCTTTATCTTGAAGAGCTCGGAGCCCGGGGGTATTCGGAGAACTCACATTCAGAACAAAATAGTCGACATGCGAGAATAGAGCTGAAAAACTCTCTTCGTAATCCCGAAAAGCCTGTTCATTCGGTGTCCATTTGTTTTTCCCAATATTGCCGCCCAGAATAAGGTGCGGCGGCCGTTTTTGCTTTTCCAACCGACGTACACATGCCTCGATTCCGTCATTATTAAACCCCATCCGATTGATCAAAGCTTCATCCTCAGGCAACCGAAATAAACGAGGTTTTGGATTTCCAGACTGCGGCTTCGGTGTTACCGTACCGATCTCAATAAAACCAAATCCCAGTCTCGACATATCCGAATAATACTTTCCATCCTTATCAAAACCGGCGGCCAAACCGATGGGGTTGGGAAAGGTGAGGCCCATGCATTCTACCGGTTGGTGATCTACCTCATGCTTACCCAGTGAGGGAAACCAGGGGCGCGTCACGCCTAGTTGTACTGCCAAATGAAACAAACGCATCGTCATATGATGTGCTCGCTCCGCATCCATTCGAAATACCAGAGGTTTTACTGCCTTCCACATAGCGCAAAAATAGAATTATTCCCACTCTACCGCGATCAGAATCCAACTATTTTATAGGATTCATACAATAAGTGGCAAAAGGCTAACAAAAAAAGCTTCTCACCTATTACCTTTGTACATCGGTAATAAATCATAAAACCATGGAACAGAAACGCGTGCTTTCGGCCATACAGCCCACGGGAGAGATGCATTTAGGCAACTATTTTGGCGCCATCCAGCGGTGGGTCGAGCTTCAAGAAGAGCATGAGTGCTTTTATGGCATTGTAAACTACCACGCAATGACCATGCCCTACAAACCCAAAAAACTACAGGAAAACACCTGGAACATGGTCTTAGATCTACTGGCGGCAGGTATCGAAGCCAATAATGTTTTTATCCAGTCCTTAGTGCCAGAGCACACGGAACTCAACTGGATATTGCACTGCTTTTGTTCGTACGGAGAACTCGGGCGAATGACTCAGTTTAAAGATAAAAGTCAACAAGCCAATACGAAAGATACGTACGTCTCTGCCGGACTTTTCTCGTATCCAGTTCTTCAGGCTGCAGATATTTTGATGTACAAAGCAGATTTTGTTCCTGTAGGCCGAGATCAGGATCAGCATCTCGAGCTGACGCGAAATATTGCCCAGCGATTCAATCATCAAGTGGGCAAAGAATACTTTCAGCTCCCCGAAGTAATGTACAGTCAGACGCCCAAGCTACTCTCTACAGCTGATCCCAGTCGAAAAATGAGTAAAAGCGCAGGGCCCAAGCATTTTATTCCATTATTTTCCAGCAAAGAACAAATCCAAAGACAAATCCGCTCTGCCGTTACAGACACTGGAAATACCCCTGCTGGTGAAATGAGTGAGGGTGTGAAAAATTTATTTCAGCTGCTCAAGGCCTGTGGAGCTCACGAGGCCTCCGATAGTTTAATGGCAGATTACGACTCTCAGTCGCTAAAATATGTCGATCTCAAATCAGAAGTGACCGATGCTCTGATTACATTTAATCAGCCCATGGTGGAGCGCCGTCAGGAACTTCAGGCCCGCCGCAAAGAAGTCAAAGACCAGATCAAAGCAAGTTCAGCAGAAATACGAAAAGTGGCGCAAACGACGCTGAAGGAAGTCAAGCAACTCACAGGTCTGATAAATCCCCGATAATTTTTTACTTTTTGGGAGTGACCCCGAGGTTCCGCGGAACCTCGGGGTCGGGCTATGCGGGGCTATCGGTCTCGCCCAGAGAGCGAGACGGCTTCGCCCCCCTCCTATCCCTCACTCGCTCTTTTTTAAGTGGTAGCCATTGATATCATATTATGCCGTCTTCAAAAATGAGCAAAATACAATTCAATCGGCGTGGGACTTTCTTTTGAGGAATTCGAGAATATCTATTATCTTAACGTACTATTTAACATTAATTACTTTTTATTATTTGTAAATTAATTATTCATGAAAAGATCAAGAACCTATGTCAGCTTTGATTGGGCGATGAAAAAGCTACTCCGCCAAAAAGTGAATTTCGATGTACTCGAAGGCTTTTTATCCACCCTACTGCGATTTGAAGTCAATATTCAATCCATTTTAGAATCAGAGAGTAATCCAGAGACAAAATTTGATAAGAATAACAAACTAGACATTCTCTGCGTAGACGAGAAAAAGCGACTCATCTTTATTGAAGTACAGTATCATCATCAAATAGATTTTTTTCAGCGCATCCTTTTCGGCGCTTCTAAATTGCTCACAAACTATATGGAAAAAGGGCAAGCTTATAAAACCCTCAGAAAGGTTTACTCCATAAATATTCTCTATTTCGATCTAGGCCAGGGAATGGACTATGCCTACCATGGAAAGACTATTTTTGAGGGGTTACACCGGAAGGATATCCTATCCCTTAGTCGAGCACAAAGGAACTATTTTGAGTACGATAACGTTTTCAAAATATACCCTGAATACTATATATTGAGGATAAATAGCTTTAACAACATCGCTAAAAGTAGTCTCGATGAATGGATATATTTTTTGAAGAATAGTGAACTCCCAACGAATTATTCTGCAGCTGGACTAAAAGAGGCCGGTGAAAAACTAAAATACCAAATGATGAGTAAAGGAGAACAAGCCAAATACGATAAATATCTCGAAACCTTTGCCGTTTCAGAAAGTGAAATCTTCACCGCCCGTTACGAAGGAGAATTAGAAGGACGTGAGAAAGGACGTGAAGAAGGACGTGAAGAAGGACGTGAAGAAGGACGTGAAGAAGGACGCGAAGAAGGACGCGAAGAAGGACGTGAAGAAGGACGTGAAGAAGGACGCGAAGAAGGACGTGAAG
>Ga0209925_1001932_pt1 | contig 10315 bp, 9 predicted proteins | sample SalPonR2_A_D1_MG_FD_185702 | JGI IMG/M metagenome (GOLD analysis project Ga0209925, IMG submission 185702) | Salt pond soil microbial communities from South San Francisco under conditions of wetland restoration - Salt Pond MetaG R2_A_D1_MG... ...
GTTCTCCATTGCACCTATATTGTCATAATATTCAGAAATACCGGTTGAAATAGGTAATGGAACGCTAAAAAGGAGTTCAGATGAACCCTTCATGAAATAGTTAATTTCACCGGAGAAACGGTCAAAAATTTTAAACTCAATACCGGCATTCATATTCTCACTAACTTCCCATTGAAGTTGTTTGTTAGGTAATTGAGTAATATAATAACCGTTAAAAGTATAGTTATTTAAAACAGAATAGAAGGAATTATATCCATAATACATTGTACCACCAGTATTTGGATCAAGCAATCTATCGTTACCTTGCTCTCCGTAACTTACCTTAACTTTCAGGTCCTGGATCCAGTCCATACCAGCGAGAAAAGCCTCTTCGCTAACTCTCCATGAACCACCTATTGAGTAAAAGTTACCCCAGCGAGTATCAGGATGGAATCTTGAAGAACCATCTCTTCTGAAACTTCCTGTGAAATAGTACCTGTTGTCATAGTTATATTTCACTCTTGAGAAGTAACCCTCAATTCTGTATTCGTCACGATAAGAGCCTGATCCTTCTCCTGTAGCAGCCATATCCAGTTCTTCCACACCGTAAAATGGGAAGCCGGTTCTGGTTGCATAAAGCCAGTTGTCATTTCTTTTGTAAGATTCATGACCAACAAGTGCATTAATAGAATGAACGCCAAATTTATTGTCATAAGTTAATACCTCGTTAAGGTTTACAGAAATTCTCCTGTGGTTTTCTTTGGCAGTTCTTCCATTAAAAGCAGCGGCATCACCATGCATTGAGTTCTGATAATCATGATCGTGGCTGTTATAATAATCAGCACCCAGTGTAGATTTAAAAGTGAAGTTTTCAAGGAACGTAATCTCCATATAAGTTCTTGAAGTTACGTTTTCATATTTTTCATTCTGGGTATCCAGTTCTGTTGTACCAACGATGTTAGAGTTAGCAGCGTATGGTCTTACCTGTGGAGGATTATTACCATAGTCTAACATTTTTTCACCTTGTTCATTTTTAATAATATTACCATCCTCATCGTGCATATAAACAGGATAAATAGGTCCCATCATTCTTGTATAATAGAATGGGTTTGAAGTGTATGTACCATAAGCCATCAGGTAATTCTGATCAGCAGTAGTACCTGAAAGGTTAAATCCTGCCTTCAACCAATCTTTTAGCTGGCTGTTCACATTTACTTTTGCAGTAAATCTTTCGAAATCAGAGTGTTTAACCACACCTTCTTCATTCGTGTAACCAGCAGACATGTAATAGTTAGAATTTTCAGTGTTTCCAGAAAAACTCAAAAGATGCTCACCTCTTTTACCTAAGCGGAACATTTCGTCCTGCCAGTTGTTTTCCCAGTATAATTCTGCATTGGGATCAATCTGACCAGTGTTGGGATCAATAAGGTTTGCAGCATCGACACTATAAGGATTGTAGTTACCTAATTGGTTCATTACACTTGGGTTTCCACCGCCACCTATAGCAGCCCACTCTTTTGCAGTTGCCATATCAGGAGCAATTCCGTTATAGTACAGGTCGTTTTTATAAGCTTCCCACATTAACTCAATATAGTCTTCACTTCCTGTTCTTTCATATTCAGGAAATGCACGAGCAGTAAAACCTTGCTCAACTTTATAGTTAATATGAGATCCTTCTTGTTCTTCACCTGTTTTGGTAGTAATAACGATAACACCGTTAGCACCACGTGCACCGTACAATGCTGTAGCAGTTGCATCTTTCAGTACAGTAATATTCTTAATATCACTGGGGTTAATTGAGTTGATTGACCCTGAGTAAGGAACACCATCTACAACATATAAAGGATCACTTGCAGCGTTTACAGAACCAAAACCACGAATACGAATTTGTGCATTCGCACCAGGTTGTCCTGAAGAATTCTGCACCTGGATACCAGGAGCAATACCTTCTAAACCTTTGGTTATGGTAGAAACATTTTGTTCTTCAATCTTTTCTGTACTGATCACTTCTGCGGATCCTGTAAAAGATTCTTTTTTGGTAGTTCCAAATGCTGTAACAACTACTTCTTCCATTTCCATGGCAGATTCAGTCATTGCAACATTAATTGTCGTTCTACCCTGAATAGGTACTTCTTGAGTTTCCATTCCAACGAAACTAAATACAAGAGTTTCAGCATCGGAAGGAACACCTGATAAGGTGTAATTACCATTCATGTCAGTGGCTGTTCCTATTGTTGTTTGGGATTTAACTACAACAGAAACGCCCGGAATGGGTTCACCTGTCGCCTTGTTTGTAACCTTTCCGGAAATTTCCATCTGCGCTGACGCCTGGAATCCGGTAAAGATTAAAAAGGCCATAAAAACAATTAACTTTCTCATAGACTTTAATTTTAAGGTTAACATTCGAGTAACATTTAGTTTGCTAATATATAAAAAAATAAATTGATTGATTCATGCGGGAATAATAAATATTAACTTTTTTTAACATTCGTTGAAAAATTTATTAACTCTATTAACAAATTATTTTGACAAGTACCAGTTGACAAAGTTTAATTTACGTGACAATAATAATAATTTTTTTTATTATTCACCAGCTGGCGATCGTTTGTACCGAGTGCCATCCAACAAAGGTAAATACCAATGCTTCTGCATCAGATGGCACACCACTCAAGGTATAATTACCATCCATGTCAGTTGCTGTACCGATTGTAGTGTTACTCTTAACTACAACCGAAACGCCGGGAATTGGTTCACCAGTTTCACTATTGGTAACCTTTCCCGAAATTTCCATTTGAGCTGCAGCCTGAAAACCGACAAACAGCAAAAATGTCATTAAAATGGTTAGTTTTCTCATAGATACAAATTTTAGGGTTAAAATTCAAGGTTCTAATATAACAAAATTTTTATCATAATAACAAACTTTATTTTGCACATAATTTAATCAAATCCTTTATAAATTCTATTATTTATGCACATCAGTAGTTTATAACCTCTATTATTGTTGTTAAATGTAAATATTATTTTTCAAAATTAAAAGAAAATAAAGCCAAAATCCAATATATTCTTAGTTTTAATAAAAAAATATAATTAAAACAACAATAGATCAGCTAACAATATGCTTATAACCAAGGTACTATACCTTGCCTTCAACAATTTTCAAAATCTCATCTTCTTGTTTTTCGGTTTGCTCTTCAATTTCTTTGCCTTTTTTCAGTATTTCATTTACGAAATCCTTATCCTCAAGGTCTGCTGAATTAATTTTTACGTTAAGATATGCACCTTTAACGGCTGAACGTACAGCTAACGCTCCCACACCTGCATCTGTAACAGAATTAGGGTTACCTGTTTCGGCCATGGCTTTAATGACTTCAAGAGATTTATGGGCTGTTTCCATTATGCGGAATGGCACCATGATTGCATTTTTTGTTGCTTTCTGAATTGCCTCTTTCCTTTCCTTTTTTTCTTCTTCTGTCTTTTTGGGTAATTTAAAGGCATCCATTATTTTATTAAATGCTTCTGTATCTTCATCTACCAATCTTGTTAATTCGGCCTGACATTCCATTCCTTTTTCAGCCCAATCTGAAAATTCTTCCCATCGATCGTCCCAGCCTCTTTTATGAGAAGAAAGGTTCGCTACCATGGTTCCCAAAGCTGCTCCTAATGAACCCATACATGCAGAAACAGAGCCACCACCCGGGGCCGGAGATTCAGATGCTGTTTCATCTGAGAAGTCAGATACACTCATATCAACGAGTTTCTTTTTGTTCTTATCGGCAAGCTTGTATTCAATAATTTTGTCTTCGGGTTTGAACTCATAGAGATCATCCAGGCCTAATGATTTAACAGCAATTTTAATAAGTTCTTTTTCAGAAACGCCTGTAGATCTTTTTTGCTTTCTCAGGAAATATTTACCTGCATCCAGCATACCCTTTAACGGTATAAGCCCTACCAGCTCTGAGCCGGTAACACGGATGCCTCTTTCAGCTGCTTTCTGGCAGGCAACATCAAAAGCAACATGTACAGGTGTTACACTAATATTTGTCAGGTTTACTGAAACCTGTGCTATTCCATATTCTTCAATAAACCACCCAATACCTTTCACACATTTTAATGCGCCTGGTTCCCATACTTTGTTTCCATTTTCATCAAGAATAGGCTTACCTGTTAATTTTCCTCCTTCTCTTTTCACTCTTCCTTTTTCTCTGATATCAAAAGCCACTGAATTAGCACGCCTTGTCGAAGTGGTATTCAGATTAATATTGTAAGCTACGAGGAAATCTCTTGCTCCCACTGCTGTAGCTCCTGATCTGGCATTAAATTTTGCAGGACCGAAATCAGGTTTCCATTCCGGTTTCTGAAGCTTATCTTTTAAGCCCTCGTATTCCCCTGAACGACAATTAGCCAGATTCTTTCTTTTTTCTTCATAAGCAGCATATTCATAACAATAAATTGGAATTTCCAGTTCCTCTCCAATTCTTTTTGCCAGCTTTCGGGCATATTCAACCGCTTCATCCATGTCCATTCCGGAAACCGGGACCAATGGACAAACATCTGTGGCACCAAAGCGCGGATGCGCCCCTGAGTGTTTACTCATATCAATTAATTCCGAAGCTTTTTTTACAGCCTGGAAAGCTGCCTCAACCGTTTCCTCAGGAGTTCCAACAAATGTAACCACAGTACGGTTTGTTGCCTGTCCGGGATCAACATCCAGAAGACTTACTCCCTCAATAGCTTCTATTTCATCTGTTATTTGTTTAATAATATCCATATCATTCCCTTCGCTAAAATTGGGAACACATTCTAATAATTTGTTTTCAGCCATAGTTATTTATTTAATTGTTTAATTGTTCTATTGTTTTATTGTTTTATGGTCAAATTGTTCTCTTGCTGCCTCATTATCTTCATTATTTTGTAACTCTGTTACCTTGTTACCCTGTTACTCATATTATTCAACACTCTTCTGCAATTCCCCATTAAGAATTACCTTATCGATCAAATAACTACCATAAGCATAAGGCATAAATTCATAGGTAGGAATTTCTTTTGTAATAAAAACATTTGCCTTTTTGCCTTTGGTTATGGAACCGAGCTGTTTTTCAACGCCCATCGCATAAGCACCATTAATTGTTACCGCATGTATGACTTCTTCAGGTAACATTTTCAATTTAATAGTTCCCAAAGACATTATAAATTTCATGTTCCCTGAGGGCGAAGAACCCGGGTTATAATCCGAAGCCAGTGCAACTGGCAATCCTGACTCAATCATTTTTCGTACCGGAGGATCAACCATTCCAAGAAAGAAAGCAGCGCCAGGCAACAATGTGGGCATTGTTTCAGATTTTTTAAGAGCTTCAATTTCGTCATCACCAGTAAATTCAAGGTGATCAACAGACAACGCATCATATTTTACACCTGTCTGGATTCCTCCGGAATAATCCAGTTCGTTGGCATGGATTTTTGGTTGAAGGCCAAAATCAGCAGATGCTTTTAAAATTCTTTCCGTCTGTTCTACGGTAAAAAATCCACGATCGCAAAAAACATCCACATAGTCAGCCAGATTGTTTTTGCCCACCTCGGGAAGCATCTCATTCACTACAATATCAACATATTTATCTGGATTTTTTTTATAATCTGCAGGAATGGAGTGTGCTCCAAGAAAAGTTGACTTAATTGTAACAGGAGTAGTTTCCTTTAACTGCTTAATAACTCTTAACATTTTTAATTCATCTTCCACAGTTAAACCATAGCCACTTTTAATCTCAACCGCCCCGGTACCCAGGGAGATAATTTCCTGCACTCTCTTTAATGATTGTTCATATAAAGATATTTCAGAGGTATTGTGCAATAATTTTGAAGAATTAAGAATTCCTCCTCCCCTCTTTGCTATTTCTTCGTAGGATAGCCCACGAATTTTATCTCCATATTCAATCTCACGGCTTCCGGCATATACAAGATGGGTATGTGAATCACAAAATGAAGGAAACACAAACTTCCCTGTGGCATCTATTTCTTTGTCGGAAGAAATATTTTCCTTTAGCTCACTCATGCTCCCATAGTCAGCAATTATGCCTTCATCAATAAGCAGGTAAGCATTTTCCTGTGTTTTCAACTCCGACATTTCTTTTCCTGCCACCCACTTTCTGTTGGTGTCATCAGTATTTACCAATCCTTTAATATTTTTTACCAGTATTTTCATTTTTTTGTATTTTTAAGGATAAAACAGAATTTATAGAAGTGATCAAAAAATCAAACAATTCAATTCATCTTTTTCTGTTTTCTATTCGATACGAAAATACAAAATTCCTATTTTTATCATAATAATTATTCAATAAGCTCCATAATCTCTCATTTAATTTTAAAACAATGAATATTAATAAACACTGCATCACTAGAAAAAGAAATACCAGGAGAATTCATCTCAGTTTAAACAAACAAAAAACAAAGGGCCAAATTTCAATGGGATCAGGCAACTTTCGTTATTCCCTCCTTTTAATATCGCTATTTATATTCTTAGGTACATTCAAGAGTATTGCACAAGAGGATACCACTGCGCAGGATGTTAAGAAAGGATGGACCTTTGGTGCCTTGCCGGCAATAGCATACGATTCTGATGTAGGTTTTAAATACGGTGGTTTGGTGAACATCTATAATTACGGGGACGGAAGCGAATATCCGGATTATTTTCAATCCATCTACCTGGAATGGTCGCGAACTACTAAAAGCAGCGGGATCAACCAACTACTTTTTGATTCGGAGCCTCTTATGCCCGAACTGCCTTTCCGGATTACAATAGATTTGAGTTATTTTACTGAACGATCAATGGACTTTTATGGTTTCAATGGGTATGAAAGCATTTATATACCAGACTTTTCAACAAAAGGAGATCCTGACTATATAAGCAAAATGTTTTACAGATATGAAAGGAAACTGTTCCATTTTTCTCTTTTTTTGCAGAATGATATAGGAAAAAGCGATTTTAACTGGCTGATAGGTTACGATCATTATAACCACAAACTAGGCAGGTTCAATTTTGAAGAATACAATGACAAAAGTGAAAGCAACAGGCTAAATGACACCGTCACGCTTTATGACAAATATATAGACTGGGGCATTATTTCAAAAAAAGAAGCCAATGGTGGTGCAGTAAACTACTTAAAAGCCGGCTTAATATATGACACAAGAGACCAAAAAGCCAATCCTATGAAAGGTTTGTGGTCTGAAATTATGTTATCTGCTGCTCCTGGTTTTCTTGGCAACACAGAACACGAATTCTTCAAATTAGCATTAATACACAGACAATATTTCACAATTCTTCCGAAAGATTTAAATCTAGCCCTAAGGTTGGGCTACCAGGGGACGATAGCAGGAAAGGCTCCTTTTTATATGCAATCTTACTTAATGAGTTCATACACAGAGAGTGTTAATGTAGAAGGACTTGGCGGGAAGAAATCTCTCAGGGGAATTCTGAGGAACCGTATACTGGGAGACGATATTTTATATAACAATATTGAATTGAGATGGAAATTCTGGAGAATTAATCTTTTCAAACAACATTTTTATTTTGCATTAAGTGGATTTCTGGACAATGGGATGGTTGTAGATCCGATTGAATTTTCAAAAGCAGATATACCGGAAGAATTTAATGAGAAAGAAATATTTAATGGTAAAACACATGATATACATAGCAGTGTAGGTGCGGGATTACATATTGCCATGAATAACAATTTCGTTTTAGCAATTGACTATGGAAAAGCACTTGATCAAAGAGATGGGAATGATGGTATCTATATAGGAATGAATTTTTTGTACTAACAGGCATTATTGATATTTAAAAGAGGGGTTGCCATAAAGACAACCCCAAAAAATTTAAAAAACAACAATTAAAGGAAGGAGAAAAGGAGAATCATCTTCTTCCGAATCATCCTCATCGCTATCATCACTATCGTTATTTTCATTGCTATCATCTTCTCCATTTCCTCCTTTCACTTTTAACATTTCTATGTTACTCAAAACATTACCTTCTTGTGGTTCAGAAAACAATTTAAATTTCTGGTAAAAATCTGGTCTTTCCATAATGCAATTGGTTTAGGGGTTTTCATTAACAATCGGTTCATGCAGATTTAATCTTTTAAAAAAATGTGGTTTTCGGTCCTCTAATAATTTAAATCTTTTCCCGGTTCTAAGAATAATATCATTGGCGAATAAGGCTTCAAAATAGTGTAAGTTTATAATTGACTCATTATTAGGTATAAAGAATTGTGTTTCTGACAGATAATACTTTAATTCTCCAATATTTTCCTTCAAAAGATAACTTTTATTATTCTTTAAGGTTAATAAGGTACCCACAATGAATTCCTGGCAAAATACAATTTGAGATTTAGGTATTTTTACTTTTCCTTTTTTGGTTGATATTGTTATTGTATTCGAATTATTTTTCATAATTACATTTTTAAAATTTCAGGCAGTAACCTTTACTAAATTATTGATCAATGTGACGCTGAATCTTAATTGATTGTTATGTGAAAAATCGACATCCAGCTTTCCATTCAGAATGTTTAACAAATGCTTCAGGGTTTTCATGAGCAGGTACTCCTGGCTGTCATAGTCTGAAATTTCCATGTATTTTAAGGCATTTTCATTAATCTCATTTTTAAAAGAACAGTTCCAGGACTTGACATTAAAGATAACTCTATCACCTTTTAGCTCATAGCCTATCAGAATCTGTCCTTCTGAAATATAATTCTGAATTAGCTGAATGCAGTTAAGAACAATCTGCTTCAGCAAATATTCATCAGTATCCATTAAAACTTCAGAGTTTGAAGGCTTATATTCTCTGTGTATAAAGACTTTTCCAGATTCAGAAAACCGGTCGTTATATTCGCCTATAATTCCGGTCAGAAAAGGGTCGAGAGAGAACTCCGCCTGGTTGACCTGGATCATCCCTGATTCTATTTCTGATAAAATCATAAGGTTCTCAAAATAGTGAAGGATATCATAGCCACTATCGAGAATTCTTTTTGAAAACTCTCTTATTTGTTCTCTTGACATATCGGAACTCATCATTAGTTTAGAAAAACCTATCACAGAATTAAGCGGTGTTCTGATCCTATGAGATACATAAGAGAGAAATAGCTTTTCTATTTGGTGATTATCTTTTTTCATGATATACATTTAATTAAACATTCTTTTTACAATATGGCTCTATTCTATTTTTCTTAGAATATTCCGGGCATCTTTTTTGTAGAAGGTACTTTCACATGCCAGCTCTCTTAAAAGCGAAGATGCCTTATTACTTTTATCCATTTTCAAATAACACATTGACATGTACCATTTTGCCTGCTCTACAAAAAGATTCTGCCCGTCATCAATTACTTCTTTAAAGGATTGATTGGCCTTTTTGAATTTTTCAATTTCCATATAAGAAATACCAGAATATAAACTTGCAGCTATATCCTCTTTTTTGTCTAAAACTGTTTTAAAAAGAGTTAATGCCTCAGAATAATTTTGGGCTTTGTACTGTTCAAGCGCCTTTGTAAGTAAATTATTGATTTCAGTATCGGCAGATCGAAATGTTATGGTGGCTTCATAAGGTTCATAATATTTGTCATAAATACTCTGGTTATCAATTGCCTGGTTGTTAATATACAGAGTCATACTTCCTATGCCTATTATGAATATAAAAGAAGCAGCCGCAACTACTTTTTTTATCATAGAGCGTTTTAAGGTATTAGCAGGAGCTGAATATTGAGTAACTGGATTTTCAGCCAGCATATTATTGACTTGATCCCGAAATTGGATTATATCCTCTTCTTTAATAGCTTCGTTTGTTTCTTTTCTCAGCTTGTACTCCTGCTTCCATCTATCATCGTCTTCAATTGCAGTTTCCAGATTTCTCTTCTCGAATGAATTCAGGTTCCCATCCAGATAATCTTCTAGAATACTATAACTTTTCATAATATTAAGGTATTTAAAATTATAACATCAAATGCATTTGCTAATTAAATCCATCTTTTTGTTCCGACTCTTCGCTTGTTTCAGTCCCGGAAGTATCTTCTTCCTCTTCCTCCTGGGTTGTACTATTATTATCTTCTCCACCTCTTATTTTAAGCATTTCAGAGTTCCAGAGCATAGCGCTTTCAAACTGTTCAAAAGAATTAGTTTGTTGTTCCTGTTGAAATAAAGGTTGTGATTTCATAGCGTATAATTTTATAGTTTTTATTAACTAAGATTGAATGGTTGTTTTTTGAAACCCTTCACTCCTTTATTCCGAAAAACAGGAAAAGGTAACCCGTTTTTTTGAAAAAATTTATTAATGTCTTATCAATTAACTGATAAT
>Ga0209925_1001933_pt1 | contig 10311 bp, 16 predicted proteins | sample SalPonR2_A_D1_MG_FD_185702 | JGI IMG/M metagenome (GOLD analysis project Ga0209925, IMG submission 185702) | Salt pond soil microbial communities from South San Francisco under conditions of wetland restoration - Salt Pond MetaG R2_A_D1_MG... ...
ACACGAACCTATCCCGGAGTGTGACGCATGCCATCAACGGAGCTTTGATCGGAAAGCTCCTGTCCTTCACCTCTCACACCAAGGAGGCCAATAGTGAGGCATACGAGGAGATCATGGCCACGGTAGGAAGTGCTGGGGAAAGAGATGGACGCGTTTTATACAAGGCAGCGCTTCATGAGTCGATCCTCCACTCTTTCACCATAGGTGCTAGTTGATAATAGGGTGGAGCCCTCCGAGAAGGCCTTCATTCGCGAGTATAGGCAGAAACACGGCATCTCTGATGCGGTGCACCGGTAAGAATGACAACGATGGTTTGAAGGGGGCGATTGTGGACGGTGACTGGAGGACCAGAGAAAGGTGGCTAGGGGATGGATAGACCTTGTTGCGAAAGATACGTGCCACCCTTTGTCTTCGGACTTCGGAGAAGATTGACCGTCGATTTCTTTTCTCCGCCTCATTTATCATCATTCTGCTTGCCTCCACTTGAAGCGAGACGTTGGCCAAGTTGGGTTGGAAGGTCGAGGAGTTCCAAGACGGCAGCAAGCATGACAAGGCATTCAGCCATGAAACAGTGGGGGCTCTGCAACGGATCAATGAGGGGCTAATTCGCCGGCAGACCATCGAGTTGCAGCAGGAGGAGGAACGGCAGTTGGCAGAGGAGGAGGAGAAGGAAATGCACCAGAGAGGGGAGGGACGAGTCAGCGAGGATTGAGGGATACTGATGCCAATTGGACCTTAAGCGATAATAGAAGGTTTAGAGCAAGAGGAGAGGAACTCGAGAGGGTGAAGAGTGAGATATACATGGGGCAAGAAAAAATTAAATGGGATTGACTGCGACATGTGAATCGCCGAGGCATTAAAATCAGCGAGCGAACCCTTTTTAGGGTCTAAAGCCGCCGTAAGGTGGGAATTCATATCATGTAGCACTGTGAATATTGAGAAAGAAGATGATGGCAAGGAAAAAATGGGAAAGACTGTCGACGCGGCAGGGTGCATGCAGTACGATCAACTTTATTTCGATCATCAGATTCATGGTCGGCTTTTTCCTAGGAATACTTCATATGTTCATAACGCTCTTTGTCGTATGTTTGATGTCATAGACGCACATCTCCGTTTCTCAGAATGGACAACGAAAAGTAAATGTAAAGAACTCCAATTTGAAGGGGATGATGTTGAAAACTGTGATTTTAGCTTTATTTGTCGTGGTACTATCCCCGATGCAATTCTTCCTCCGCTCCCCTCCTCCCTTTCAAAAATCTTCGAAAGACATAAGAGGATTGGCCCCCCCTTTCCCCCCGCGGCCCCTTCCTCGCCCGCGTCCACGCCCCCGTCCTCGATTGCGCTTGGCAAAGTCTTTGCGGGCAATGGCGACATGCTTGTGTCGGCCTTTGGCCAGTTCGGTGCAGGTGTTAAGAATGTCGTGGCACAGAACACATCCTTCTATCTTGGTTTCCCCTCCTGCACGAGGATTACGGAAATTGTCATATGAGCCGATAGAAATAAAAAAAGCGTCAAAAGTATCGTCCATTTTTGAAATTATATCAAAAAACCATTTAAGTGTATTTCTACACAATAATTATTTTCCAAGCATAACGGTCCGTTATAGCCCTTGATATGCTACCGCAATAACCCGCACAAAATCGTCCCTCCTCACCAGATAAGGGGCTTTTATCCTTTTGATACTCGATCGTTAGTACAGCGGAGCCACAAACCTCGCAGTATTGGGACGTGGCTGGCTTGATACTGTGAATGTTTCCGCCCTAGGGAAAGAAGAAAATAAGAATTCTAGATTTCAGTATTGTCGTCATCTACCACAAAATTGTCAAATTTTATTTTTTTCTACCCCCGATATAATTAAGGACATTATATATATATATACATTTGTTCATTTCAGGAGTTGGTTTGTTGAGACTTTGTTCACACAACTAGACCCCTCACTGTCACCTTGAAAAGCACTAAATTGTTGCAGCGATTGCACGCCATTTTCCAGTTAGGGTAAGAGTTGACGTCTAAGACTAACGTGCCAGGACAGGCAGCTCCACTCTCGCCGGGGCAAGGGCAGACGCCGTTTCGTGTGAGGGAGTGCTTGCAGGTAGGATGCATGCAAGAGTCACAGCCCATAATGCTGAGGCCTGGGTGGGAGAAACAGGGTTAGAAAGGAGACGAGGAGGACTCACCAAGAATAAAGCAATTACGTGTAAATAGATGGAAGATGCGCGAGGGATGTATGTGGGTAGATATTGCAACTCAGCGGCGAAAGCGTTCCAACTAGGAGGAAGAGACATTGAGATCTTTACCGATACTCACCTTCGAAAGGAGGATGGGAATAACAGTACGGGCAAAGAGGAAAAGATTTACCCTGAGCACCTTGAGCATTTCCTGCAAGTTTTAGGAAAACATAAGGAATTTGCAAGTCAGTAAAACTCATCACATCTATTCTCACTTTCTCTCTCCTACTCAAAACGTATGTTCGTGTCACTCAAGTTTCAATCATACACACTCACCGAGTGAAAACAAGAGTAGCTCAAAATCATCGAGCGGGCATTTAAGTTCCTTGTACAATTTGATAGTGCCGTTCTATATTGTCATGTGATATAGTTGAGATAGGAGAAGTGAGTGTCGCTTTCCATTAATCGACTTTTAATCATTTACCTTACTTTCATATCTACCATCTTATCTTTCCAGAGAAGCTGATTATCGTTTGCTTTTATATTTTTTTATCCCCAACCCGCAGAATTCTCCGGGAGTTGCATGGGCCCCTACAGATGTCCCAATGACGCCGTATTACATCGAAAGGGCTTACCTGAGGCAAGGCGTACGTTTCATTGCAAATGGGACAGTACAGGCGTTGCGGTTTCAGGTGGATGTACTTCATAAAGCGTCTGCATTTTCCACATCTAGACAAGGGCTTGCCTGTCGCCGCCTGAAGAGTAAGAAGGTGTTTAGGAAGCGGAAGGTCGACGAAAGAGACGTCACAAGTGAGGCAAAAAAGTGGCTTCGCAAAATTTGCGTTCCTTGTGTACACTTTGGTGTCCCCTCTTCAACCTACCAGAGGGCTAAAAGTCGCTTCGAAAAGGGAGTCCATCAGGTCAATGTGCTCGGCGAAATAGCGGAATTTCGCTTCGAAGTTCCGCAGAGAATGGTCCACGACGCTCTGCATATCCGCCTTCGTTTATGTCCAAATCATCCAAAAAAGAGCTGGTAAGCGTTCTCGAAAGACACAAGTCCGATCCGACAAGACCATCACAAAAGCCAACGAAGCGCTCTTCGTCAGCACCCGAACTATGGAAAATCACAGAAAATCCGTTCCGCACGTTTTTAACCCTTTTTCAAGAACCCCACAACCTACCTGCCCCTTGGCGATGAGGGTGCATTCGCTCTCAATTTGTGCCCGCACCTTAGGGAGGACAAGATCGGCGTCGATCCGAAGGTATCCATGCACGAGGACAATGCCTAGAATGTTGCCGCAACTATCATCAGAAATGCTTCTCTTTCATCTATTACTAACGTTACGTAGTATTCTACCGAGACTTCTGGCTGTTACTGCTCGCCTCCGTGCTTACTCACCGAGCGGGTTGGGAATCAGGGTCCGACCATCACCGACGTGCACGTAGTTGCGTTCCACGATGTTGTTGATGTGGGAGGAAATCGAAGCGTCTGTTCCGATGCCATGCTTTTCCATTCTCTCGATCAATTCGCTTTCGGTCAAGTACCCCGGTGGAGACGTGTGGCCGTCGCCAAGCCCCAACGAGGAGAATGTAAAATGGTCCCCTTCTTGAAAATCCGGCAGCTTGCTCTCATCCTGGCAGTGGCGGCGCACGAATAAGAGACGTCAGCGCGGTCGCGGGCAGAGAACCCTTCCCGACTGTGTTATTGCACCCTTCACCAGTCCACTCCCAGCCCCCCAGCCTTTCCTTACCTTAGACTGTGCGAGCACAGCGAGATAGCCAGGGTCGATCATGATCTTTCCGGAGGCACTGAAGGACTCCCCGCATTCCGAGGAGAAGAGGACTTTAGTCTGGAGAAAGCGGGCGTCATGCGACAAGCTTGCCAAGAAATGGCGCGTGACCAGGTCGTAGAGCCGTCCCATGTCCCCAGGAAATTCCTGTGCCGCGCAAAAGGATAGATCGATGCATCGGTGAGCACCAGCGACGCTACTCTAGCTTCCACCCCATCTTTCGCCCTCGCCCATCACCCGCTTCAGACCCGCACACTCCTTCCGCGCCCGTACCGTGGGATCCAAGGCCCGTACAGGCGTGATTGGCGGGTGGTCTCCCGCGTCCACGCCCGCGCGCGGCCGAGACACGCCTTCTTGGAGCAACCCTTTGGCGTAGTCTCCCCAGGTCGGGTGGGAAACCTGCAAGCTCAGCGCACCGCGGACGTCGAAGCTCTCCGGATAGGCGGTGGACTCGGTCCTAGACATGCATCGAACGCAAAAGCCGTTGAGAAAAAGGAGAGGCGGCCCGAAGAAGGTATCTCACGCCGGGAGAGTGCACGCACCGTGGGTAGGACAGATAACCAGAGAGATAGAGTCGCTCTGCCACGGACATTGTCTGCGCAGGGCCCATGCCCAGCACTTTGGAGGCCTCTTTCAGGAGTTCCACCGTGTTGAGGGCGGTGGGTTTGGTGCGTCGTTGCTCGGACTTCTGAACTTTATCGACAGCGACAGAGCCCGCCTCCCCCACGAGGTGGAGGAAGACATGGGCCACTTCGTGGTCAAACACACGCCCGCGGCCCTATGGAATGTGAGGATGTTCCCATGCAAGAGATTGTGTCGATCGATCTTTTCAATTGTATATATGGCTGAAGAGCGGGCAACACGGAAACAGTCGGTCGTTGCCCGAGGGCAGAGATATCAAACGGGACGACCGGGTCCATGACGCGGTCCACATGTCTCGCACCTGCTGCTGTATTGACACTCACGGAGGACGAAGGGCAACATGTTCCCTGAAAGCCTTGCACACCGGTCAACACTTACCCATTCAAGCGCTACGTTAGCCCCGTCTTTCGCGACCGCTGCTGCCAGGTACCAAAACTTCTCCGGGCTGAAGGATTGAATCTCGTCATGCCGCTGGACGCAGAAGCCCAAGGTCGGCGTCTGACAAGGCCCGTACGAGACCAAAGTTGCGTCCAGATCCCCATATTTACCCTGAAAATAACGTGTCTGGAAGCGTGAGAAGGCGACTCCGACCTTCAAATCTAGCTCTTGGCTGTAACGGGTAGAAGGCAGAGGGGGGATTTCACGTCAGGAAATTTCCGAAAAAGTGAACAGGAGAAGACAACCCTACCAAACCCTTCCAAGGACCCTGTTTCACTGACCGCGCATCCACCGAGAGGGCTTCATCTTTGTTGGGCACGCCTAATTTCTGTAAAGCACGGTGAATGTCTTTCGGCGTGATTGCTGAGAAATGTGCCCTGTATACCGTGTACGTCATGCATCAGCAAGCATGGCCAGCTTCATCGGGCTCTTCACACGTGGCAGACAGACACACATGTATGCTACGGGCTCTGTACAGTGATTCTTCGATTGTAGTTTTACGTATATTGATGAGGGGGTGGGAAGACTGACCGCAGAATGCGCGTGTGAGCCTTGAACCCCGGTTGCATGCACTCGATGACCTCAAAGCAGATGTTTTCGCCTTCTCTGTCGCAATCCAGCCAGAGCACAAGGATATCTGCCCCTTTTCCCTCCGATGCCAAGTGATGGGTGATGAATTTGCTCGTCGGCTCCTTCCGAGTGGGGGCTTTGAACAAGTCGACCGGGTCCACGGCCTCCCAATTGCTGTACTGTCCGGGGAAGTCCGTCGAGAAAACGTGCCCCGTCACGGATGTGACCCTTATACGTGCTGATTGTCCTTCGAAGCGCCCGTGGAATTCGTGCACTGGAGGTGAGCGTCCTATGGAACAAATTGGGCAGCAAAGTACCTTGTGAAGGGATGCCAGAGACCGCCTATCTGACGCACTTTCGATGACCAAGGATGAATGCATCTAATCAAATCCTCAGACGGCTTCAGAATGTAACAAAACAAATTTATGTCCAATGCCAACATTCCGACACTTCCCACTTCTTAATCGCACACATACCTCTCGTACTCATTTCCGCCCCTGCACAGAGGGCATTGGCAATAGCATTGCAGATGGACGGCTTTTCAGCCACCATGACCACAAGCCTGTTTCCACCGTGATTACTCCTGCCTGCCATATCTTCCTGTACAAAATAAAAACTCTTGAGCTTGGTGTAGTACGTGATCAATTGAAACAAGGAAGATGTCGAGGCAATGATACTTACAGCGAGGATTTAAGCTTCGCCTAGAGAGACAACAACACGTACGTGCCAATTCTACGACCTCCAAGACTCAATGCATCGACTTTCTGAACCCACACCCTTGATATTTCGCTTCCATAGACCATACGCCATGCTTCGACGGCGTCATTTTCAGAAGGTCGCGGGGCCCTGGAGGGGCAGTACGTTGCTAAAACCCTTTCTTGCCATCGCAGCGTTGGGAATTCTTTGTTGGATAAGAGCGCGTACGGCCCAACATTTAGAGGCTTCGTCGTTCACTCCAACTGCACAAAAGGTAAGAACGCATGTCACTCTTGCATCCGATATTGCTGATATGCTGTCACCTACAAACAACGATCACTTCGTTTGCTTTACGTTCAAAGGGTGGACCCCTGGTCTCGGGGAAAGACTTCCGCCCGCTGGAGCTCACGCCATTCACGGGAAAGCCATGGCGATCGGAGCAGGTACATTCTTTGCACGACTTTTTTTGGCCTCGGGCTCTCCTTATATCTCTGCATATTCCTCCTGGAAACCGTCCTATAGACACTAGAAGTTGTCCCAGTGGTGTCCACGTCGTTTGGTGTCTGCGAGATCCACAAAGTCAAAGCGGAGGATGGAGCGGTACGTTTAGAAATGGATCTTTCTCGAAAAGGACACATGGCTTCCCGTAAATGCCCAGGGCACTGACAAAGACAGGATGATGTGCGTGATTCCATTCTGTCCCGATCACAGGTGTTGGACGGATGGCTGTGGTTTGACGAGAAAGACCAGATCAATGTCTTGGTGCGCCTGGAAGCGGAGGCGGGGACGGGTGCAGGGGAGGGAATGACAGGGGGCGAAGAAGACAGGAGATTCTTGGTTTTTGAGCAGAAAAAGTATGGCTATCAAGGTCTCAGGTGAGGAGGAAGCTAAGAAGAAGTATCATAAGATGATTTCTTCCCGAGGTCCTCGGCCTTTATGTGGCGCCTGTAATGTAGCTTTTTCGCGTCCTCTTTCAAACAGCCAGTTTGGGAGTCCGACAGCTTTTACAACGGACCAATAAATTTGTCGAAATGCCACAAATGACACAGTTTGGCGCCCATCGGTGGCCTTGTGGAGCCAGGCGAAGACGCCCTCATGGCAGCTAAACGAGAGCTTCTCGAGGAGGCAGGTCTCGGTATGTGCATGATATCCACGCAACCCTCTTTTCTCCTCTCTATTGTGTGGTCTCTTATATTCTTGCCTTAGATTCCCTCTTTCGTTTTCTTCCGCCTCGATGCACCGTAAATAGTGCGACAAAGCGACCATACAACCATCTGAAACTTATTGTTTTAACCAGTGCAATCGGCTCGTATCACTCCCAAGAATCACCAACATGGATTTCTCTAGGACAATATCGCGTCTCATCGACGCGTGGTGGAGGTTTTCTAAATGTTTTTTTTGCAGACGATTGCCATATACCGAGGGAGGGCTCGGTGAAGGAGTCTATAAAGACAGTGGCCAAGTCGGACGACAGGGAGATGCAGCGGAAAGTGTATATGCAGGAAAAAGACTTGAGAGAAGCAGTGCTAAAAGGGCGTTTTAAAGAGGCGAAGTGGACTCAGACAATTAGCATGTCATTGCTCTGGTTGATGCAAGCGCGATTGCAAGGAAGAAATGACTCGTAGTCGGGGAGGTTATGCATCATTACGGCAAACTAAATACAGATTCACAAACGTTCAAATCTAAATAATAAACGTCTGAAGGACCAAAGAAATGTTCTTGAAACATGGTGGAATGTGCTAGGCATTTATTTTTTTCATGTAATCAAGTCTTGCGATTTTCAAATTTCGCAACGGTTTGGTTCGGAGCTTGTCGTGTTCAGCCCGGACGTGCCGCGACAGCCGGGAGCGTCTGGCCAACTTTTTCAAATCACAGACAGGCTCACCAGAATAATGTATAGCAACGACACCTCTAGCAATCCCGATGATTGCGGAGGAGAAGCTCTTCAGGGAATAGGGGATGGCATGCGAGCAATGATGGTAGGTCTTCAGACACGAGGTGGGGAGGTAAATACTCGAGATCTTGCGCTGTACTAAGAACGATTTCAGGGGGAAATGCGTGACAATAAACGCTAACAGGATCGCTACGTGATTAGATTTGGCTGTTGATATTCTTTCTCAAATCCTGGTTCTTCCATGACAGGATGACCCCCACGGTGGTACCGAAGTCCTTTTTATCCGTCATGCCGAGTCTCGCAACAATGTCCTACACGCCGAGGTATGTGCTTCAACGCGTAACCGCTTGCTCTTCTTGTTGTATGTGTGATGATTTATGAAGCTCATCCCCTTGTATGAAGGGCGCTAGTCTGACGCGCAGCCTTACCGTCGCTTCTCCTTAGGTGGGGGCGCGATACAATTTCGACCCAAATTTACATGAACTTATGGAAAAGGAGGTACGTTTTCTGCCCAGACAGATCATTCATCTCTTCTTATACCTGGTACAAATACCTTGAGCGCCTGCCTGTCGCTTGTGCATCTAGACACTTGGCTTGATATATGACTGCCCTCTCGAAACTGTTTGTTATCCATGACTCTCACCATGATATCACTGTTGTGTCCTGACCTTCTTCCAAGGTTGCTTCTCTGCGTAGCGAAGACGCTGATCTCAGTGAGAAGGGTTTTGTGCAGGCGGAGCGGTTGGGCGAATACCTAGCCGAGCGCCTAAGACAACGCCGGTGAGGAGGGAGGAAGGGACGGATGGAAGAAGGGAGGGAGGGAAGGGGGGATAGAATTCCGTGCTAGTATCATCCTCCTGCAGACTCATCACGCAAAGCAACGACGAGTATGTCATCGTCTTGTTGTTGGCCTCGATACCTTTATTGCCACCCTACGAGTCCCCCACGGATGCGACTCTCACGGACGACCGCCACGTCTCTACCTCTCTCTCCCCTCCCCTTACCCGACACAGGGTGCTCGTCGTCACCTCTCCCATGCAAAGGGCGATAAAGACCATCAGACCCTTGGTATGTCCCCTCTCATCCCCCTTTCCATCCCCCAGCCCTCCCCAGCTTCGTCGCATTCTGACCCTTGCCATCGCCGCACCCTCCCCCCTCGTTTCCCTCGCTCCCTCTCACGCAAGGTCACTCGGCTCGGTATAGGCCCTGAAGACTTCGCTTGCTACGGTCGCTACTTCGAGGTAAATTAGGATCCTGATGCACCGAATTCGGCCGTTCTTTCATGTTACTTGCCCCTGTCTAGAAGAAGAAAATTTCCTAGGGCCACCCCATCACCCCTCATCTCCCTCCCACAACCGTCTGACTCCAGCATGTCGTTTCTCTTCCCTCCCTTTTCATTTCGCTTTCTCTCTTTTCGTCATGTTCAGGTGGGCGGGTGTTACCTGCAAGATCGCGTCTACACGGGCACCTCCAGAGCCGAGCTTGAAGGAACCTACAAGGTGAAGATGGAGAGGGGCGAGTGTTTAGAGGCGGGTGGACGCAGGGATGGGGGCCATTGGAAGAAGCGGGAGTCGGGAGGAAGAAAGGCAGGGAGGGTGCCTATACTGCTGATGATTGGCGCGGGAGACCACAGTTCAGAGCCACCTTTCGTCCCTCCCGCTAGCTTTAATCTTTGTCTTCATCGCAACACTCACGACAGCTCCAGTGTTTTGACGTGGAAGAGGAAGGATGGTATGCCCACTCGGTACGCGACTTTTTCCTTCTCTCCTCCCCATCCTCCCTCTTCCTCCCCTTCCCCCTTCAAGTCAGTTCCTGCCAAGAACAGCACCGTCATTCGCTCAATCTTTTCACGCAAGTCGTAGGCTTTGCTCATTCTTGATTCCTCCCTCTCCTTCTTTTGCTGAAATTTCTAGAAAGAGCGGGAGGGACATCCCCAAGCTCTTCTGCGCTGTGAACAGGCCTGGCTCTGGATTCAGGACGTACTTCTGGCCGGTGAGGGGGAAAGGACCGGGGGAGAGGAAGAGAGGAAAGGAGCAAAGGAGGGAGAGGTGCCCACTGTGAGGTTGAATCTTCGATCGATTGTTGGGCTTTTACCATGTCTGCAGGGGCGCTC